>ERZ802830.3706-NODE-3706-length-12703-cov-7.60302_pt1 | contig 12703 bp, 12 predicted proteins | sample MGYA00345654_ERZ802830 | MGnify/ENA primary metagenome ERZ802830 (study PRJEB30503, sample SAMEA104212375) | marine metagenome | biome: Westerlies Biome; feature: [SRF] surface water layer (ENVO:00010504) within the epipelagic zone...; material: water... | reverse complement strand
CGGTTCGTACCCCGGTGTTACTGGCGCCGCGATTATTGCGTTGACTTGGGCGGCGTAGGTTCCGCAACCACTCGGGTGTTTGATAGGGAGTCGTAGACCGTCTGACCAATGGGCGATAACCAACCGGTCAGTAAGGGAACCCCTGTTGGCGCTAGGGTCAGAATACACATCATCAATCGTTTGATCGCCACTTGACTCGTGAGCGGTTCTCCGTCCATTCCCACCACGCGAAGCCGCCAGGCTCGCATGCCGGCCGTCTTCCCACCACGTGACCACGACCACCAGAAATAGCCACCCACTGACAAGACGATGAGGAGTTGGGTGAGCCAGGAAGGTGCTTCCCCTTGAGCAATCACCGATGCAACGAGGCCTGAGATCAAGACCAGAGCCGTGACCACTAACGCATCGTAGATCAAAGCCAACAGGCGTTTCCAAATGGGTGCGCTACTGACCTGCATCAGGCTCAACTTGTTGCGCTAATTGAATGTAGTCAGATCGAAAGACCGATCTGAGGATCCTCAAATACTTTTGACCAAGTTCGGAATATCGACTGAGCGTTGGAATCAATGCTTTGGTGGTCAACGGTTGGTTCTGGGTTCGTAGATCAAGCCGTAACTTGCGGAGATCTCGATATGCTCGATGGGTGTTGATGTTCTGATAATACGCGGCGACAGAGTCACCGATGGTCTCAAAGCGTCTGACTTCAAGCGCTTTCTTCTTGCTCTGTTTGGGTTTGATACCACAGCCTTGTTCGTAGCATTGGTGGCCGAAGTAGTTATTGCCTTCGATCGCAAATCGCGATTCGCCCCAAGCCGACTCGATTGCAGCTTGGGTTGCGACCAACGCGGGCGGTAAGCCGTCGACTCGCAGATAGAGCTCCGCTTCGATGTAATCGAGCGAGGTATCTGGATCGATGTCAAAGTGGGTCATCAATAGTGTAAGGGCTGGATCTGGCTCGATACTCTTCGTCTGGCGTTCGATGATCCCGGGGATAAAAGCACGCGCTGCGCGAAGTCGCTCATTTTCTTGTTCGGCATAATCCATCATCAGTCGCGCAAATTGCTGACGATGGTCTTCGACTAGTGGATTCACAGTTAAAGCAGGGCGAGATGATTCAATCAACGCCTCAAGTTCTTTGCGGTCAAATTCGGCTAAATCGGTTTCTCGGGTTAGCGCTGTGTAAAGTAACCCGGCGGTTGCGACCACTGTGACCAGTGCCGCGTGTTTGATCATGACTTAGGCTTTCCGACTTTAGGCATGCTTGGTTCCGTCCAATCGTTTTGCAGTTCCGCTAGTTTCGCATATTTATAGAACGCACCGATAAATCCACCAATGGCAATGGCAAACCCGGCGCGTCCATCACGCCAGCCGCTTTTCAGTAGATAGATTTTCAAAAACATCGAAAGCCCGTGGATCAAGGCAGGTCCCATCCCACCTCTTTTCTGATTTCGGAGGAGTTTTTGCGCACCGAGTGTCGAGTATCGCTGGGCTTTGTGCAGCATCTGTTCGAGATTTTCAAACGGGAACTGCCAAATGGATTGCGTTAAATGACCGATGGGACCCTCGCAGATAAATCCTTCATGGACCTCTTCAAGGGTGTAGCTCAAATGACCTTGTCGAAACAATTGAGGCTGCCGATAATCGGGATTCCAGCCGGAATGTTTCACCCAACGGCCCAGGAGATAATTTTGTCGTGGCATGAAATAGGCAACCGGCCCATCTGCCTCATTCTTTCGAACAATCGAGAGAATTTCATCGCGGGCTTCAGGCGTGCAGCGTTCATCGGAATCCAATGAGAAGATCCACTCATGCTGACAAGCTGCGATCGCGTCATTCCGTAATTGCCCAAAGCCGTGAAAGTCGATTTGAACAACACGTGCACCCAGTGATTCGGCAATACTGGCTGTCTCATCGGTCGAGTGCGAATCACAAAGAATCACTTCATCGGCCCACTCGATCACACTTTCGATGGCTGGGCGGATTTTGTTGGCTTCGTTGAAGGCGATGATGTAGCAGCTGACTTTTGACACGGGCGCATCTTTTCGCTGTTGGGAATTTGGTACCGAAGGGGGGACTCGAACCCCCAAGCCCGCAAAGGCAACGGATTTTGAATCCGTCGTGTCTACCAGTTCCACCACTTCGGCAATGGGACGCGAATACTAAACAACCATGGCGTTTTTGTCATCTGCTTTTCGCGTATCCCAGGCCTGCAGGATACTCGTCAGCAAGATCTGTGAATCATCAGGCTAGCGATGTCGTGGCTAAGGGAGCAATCGAATTGGTCAACATGCTTTGATCGAAAAAGACCGTCTGTGATCGATTTTTCATAAAAAAACCAAAGTAGTCTCTTTTTTATTGTGTGAAAGAATTTAGACTCACGATCGCTAAACCATGAGGTCGCCTTTGAAACGTCAAGATTTTGCATACCAATTACCCGATGATTTGATTGCGAGCCAACCGCTTGATAATCGCACTGACAGTCGTCTCATGGTGATTCATCCTGGTCAGCCGTTCGCCCATCGCCAGGTCTCGGATTTGCCGTCTTTGATCCGCGCGGGAGATGTGGTGGTTGCGAATAACACCCGCGTCTTTCCAGCGCGGCTCTTTGGTGCAAAAGCATCGGGTGGCCGAATTGAAGTGATGATCGAGCGGTTATTGTCAGATCATGCTGTTCGCGCGTTCGTCAAGGCATCGAAGTCACCGAAAGAGGGCGCTGTACTGCAGATGGATGGCGGATGTGAGCTCACAATCACTGGTCGAGATGGTGATCTATTTTTATTGGAGTCTGATCCCTCGCTTCGCATTCTTGAGATGGCTGAGGCCCACGGACATATTCCACTGCCACCCTATATCAAGCGAGATGACACAGCGTCCGATCGAGAGCGCTACCAAACGGTATTCGCGAAAGACTCAGGTGCCGTCGCCGCACCGACGGCTGGTTTACATATCGATGAGTCGATGATTCAAGCAATCAAAGAACAGGGTGCAACCTGGTGTGAAGTGACTCTGCACGTGGGTGCCGGTACCTTCAACCCCGTGCGAGTTGATGATTTGAGTGAGCATCAGATGCACGGCGAGTGGTACAACATTTCTCCTGAGGTATGCGAGACCATTCAGGAAGCGAGAGCCACCGGTCGGCGTATCATCGCGATTGGAACAACGACAATGCGCTGTCTTGAGGGATCAGCTGCCGCCAATGGCGGACAGATCAAGGCCGGGTCGGATGAAACATCGATCTTTATTACCCCAGGCTACCAATTCAACGTGATCGACATGTTATTCACGAATTTCCATTTGCCCGAATCAACGCTTCTGATGTTGGTGTCAGCATTTGGGGGGTACGAACGAATGATGGCTGCCTACCAAGAAGCGGTCCGTGAAGGCTATCGATTTTTCAGCTACGGTGACGCCTGTTTGATGACACGAGATCCAGAGGCCAGCCATGCGTCCTGAATGCCACATGACCTTTCAAGTCAAAGCCACTGACGGACTTGCTCGTCGAGGAGAAATCACCTTTCCGAGAGGATCGATTCAGACACCGGCTTTTATGCCAGTGGGGACCTACGGAACCGTGAAAGGAGTGACCACAGACCAAGTGATCGAGAGTGGTGCTGAGATCTTGTTGGGTAATACCTTTCATTTGATGCTGCGCCCGGGCGCAGACCAGGTTGCGGCACTTGGTGGTCTGCACTCGATGATTCATTGGGATCGACCAATCCTGACCGATTCAGGTGGGTTTCAGGTGTTCAGTCTTGGCAACATGCGAAAGATCACCGAAGAGGGCGTGAAATTCAGAAGTCCGGTGGATGGATCCGAAGTCTGGTTGGATCCCGAGCGATCGATGGCGGTTCAACGTCAGTTAGGCTCTGACATCGTGATGATTTTTGACGAGTGCACGCCCTACCCAGTGACTGTTGAAGAATCGCAACAATCGATGGAATTAAGTCTACGCTGGGCGAAACGATCACTCGAGGCACATGCCGATTCACCATCGGCATTGTTTGGAATTGTGCAGGGCTCCATGTTTTTAGATCAACGTGATCAGAGCTTAGAGGCGTTGGTCGCAATGGGTTTCGACGGCTATGCGATTGGCGGATTATCTGTTGGCGAGCCCAAAGACGAGATGTTTAAAGTGATGCGTCATACCGCACCACGATTACCGAAAGATCAACCCCGTTATGTCATGGGTGTCGGTAAGCCTGAGGATTTAGTTGAAGGTGTCCGGCGTGGCGTGGATATGTTCGACTGCGTGATGCCCACACGTAATGCTCGAAACAGTCATTTGTTTATTGATGCTGGTGTCTTGAAGCTCCGAAATGCTGCAAATCGGACCCATGAGGGACCGATTGAAGAGGCATGCGATTGTTACACCTGCAAGCACTACAGTCGTGCCTACCTGCATCACTTAGATAAGTGTGGAGAGATCTTAGGAGCAACTCTCAATACGATTCACAACCTTCGGCATTACCAGCGCGTGATGCAGGGCCTCCGCGATGCAATCGCAACCCAAACACTTGATCAGTTTGTTCAGCAGTTCTATGAACGACAAGGACGTTCGGTGCCGTCATTCGATTGACCGCATCGCTTCATGAATCAATCGTCGTCGCTACAGTCATTGATCTTGATTGATTGGCTTTTCGATTCGACTGAAATACGATTTACTCAATAAGTTGAGTAAAATCACTCAGTATGCTGATGATGTTGGAGGTCTCTAGTTTGAAACCGTTTCAGCGGATGCAATCAGAGCATCTCCAAGCCCGTCTCAAGGAAACGCCGCGGTTCATCCAGATTGTTGCGGGTCCACGACAGGTTGGGAAGACAACCCTGGTCAAGCAAGTCTTGGAGCATTTTGCGGGTCGAAGCTTGTATGTCTCTGCGGATCTGCCAGTCGCACCAACAACGCAATGGATCGAGCAGCAATGGCAGCGTGCATTGCTTGCCGGGCCGTGACTGGAGAATCCTTTTGTGTTGGCCTTGGACGAAGTTCAAAAAGTCCCTCGTTGGTCGGATATGGTGAAGTCTCTGTGGGATCAGCGTCCAGATGGTTTGCATCTGGTATTACTCGGGTCTTTTCAGTTTTTAATGCAACACGGTTTGAGTGAGAGCCTCCTCGGTCGATTTGAAGTGATTCGATTGCCTCACTGGTCTCTGACTGAAATGCGTGCTGCGTTCGGGTTTACGTTGTCTGATTACCTATGCTTCGGAGGATATCCGGGGCCGTCAGTGTTGATCTCCGATGCCGAGCGTTGGCGGCAATACATTCTTGATTCGGTGATTGAGCCGACTGTATCGAGGGATGTGTTGGGTCTGGCTCGCGTTGACAAACCCGCGTTGCTGCGACGGTTGATGCAACTTGGTTCAGTGTATTCGGGGCAGATTCTTTCCTATCAGAAAATGCTAGGGCAGTTGCAGGACGCAGGAAACACCGTCACTTTGTCCCATTACCTGGATTTGCTCGGTGCGTCTTGGATGGTCACTGGACTTGAAAAGTACGCAGGCGATATCGCTCGGACCAAAGTCTCAAGTCCAAAATTACAAGTGTTTGATGCAGCGATTCAAGTTGCGCAAAGCGTTCCTGATCTTCAGCAATTGCGAGATTCCGAGGGCACAGTCGATCCCGAACGATGGGGCCGTTTAGTCGAGTCTTCAGTCGGTACACACATTCTCAATACCACCGAGACTCAACATACGGTCAGCTATTAGCGTGAGCGGGCTGTCGACGTTGATTTTGTCATCTCAGGGATGTCTGGTGTGTTGGCGATCGAGGTCAACAGTGGACGACGAAGTCGAGCGCGATCCGCTCTGACAATATTCGAAGCCCGTTTCCCTCGGGTCGTCACCTGTGTCGTTGGCACTGGCGGGATACCACTGGATGAGTTTTTCAATCGCCCTGTGAGTGCTTGGTATTCAGAATTGACCCGACGGTAAGTTCCAGAAGTCTGATGAAACCATTAGATACTGGCCGATCAACCTAGCTGCGATTCCATCATTTTGATCTTGCCAAAATGCCAATCATGGTTGCCTAAGCGCCCGCCAACCTGTAGTTTTACGCGACTTTCAAAACTTCACTGGATGATGTTGATATGATTTCAAGTGCATACGCGAACACGGCGCCTGCTGGCCCGGATCCAATGTTCCAAATTCTAATGTTGGTTGGCTTTATCGCCATCTTCTACTTCTTGCTCTGGCGTCCACAGCAAAAGCGCGCCAAAGAGCACAAAAATTTGATTGAAAACCTGGCAAAAGGCGACGAAATCGCCACAGGTGGTGGTTTGATGGGTCGCATCACCAAGGTGGCTGATGACGTATTGACTGTCGAAATCGCGGATGGCGTCGAAGTGTTGGTGCAAAAGCCTGCAGTGGCTGTCCTTCTCCCGAAAGGCACTTTGAAAGACTCAAACGCATAATTGGATAACTTGTGATTCAACGCTTTTCACTTTGGAAGACGATCGTCGTGGTCGTCTCCCTTTTTCTCGGTGCGCTCTATGGTCTGCCCAATGGGTTTCCAGACGACCCAGCGGTCCAGATCACATCCAATCGCTCAACTGAGCTTTTAGGTGAGCTTGACGTAATTCGGGCCGAAGAGGCATTGAAAGACGCAGGATTGACGTCACTTGCGCGGGAATTTGAAAATTCGCAAGCGTTGATTCGATTTGATTCTGTGGAAGCGCAGATCAAGGCGAAAAGTGTTGTCCAGAAGGCTTTGGGTTCTGATTTCATTGTCGCCTTAAATTTGGCACCAACGACCCCTGAATGGCTGCAGTCGATCGGTGCGAATCCGATGAAGTTGGGTCTCGACCTTCGCGGCGGTGTGCACTTTTTGATGGAAGTCGACCTTGAAGCTGCGGTCTCGCAACGCCTCGATGCTTATGCCTCTGAAATCAAACAGATGCTCAGAAAAGAACGAATCCGTTTTCGATCTGTGGATGTCAAACCCGGTGGTGAAATCGAAATTCGGTTTTTAAATGCAGAGACCCGAGCAGTGGGGATTGATCGAGTCCGATCAGAATACACAGGGGTATTTGCTTATCGCGAAGATGATCGTGACGGAGCGGCGTTTGTGGACCTTTTGCTGGCTGAAGGTGAGCAGGCCAACATCGAAGATTATGCCGTTAGCCAAAACCTAACAACGCTCAGAAATCGAGTCAATGAGCTTGGAGTCTCCGAGCCACTGGTGCAGCGTCAGGGTCAAAACCGCATTGTGGTGGAATTGCCAGGTGTACAGGATACCGCCACTGCCAAACGCGTGTTGGGTGCCACAGCGAATTTGGAATTTCGGTTAGAAGCGCTACTGGATGCTCCGGCTCGTGAGACGCAGCAGTTCCAATTTCGGACCAACGAGCGGATTGCTCAGCTTGAGCGAGACATTATCACAACGGGTAATTCCGTCAGCGATGCGCGATCGAGCTTTGATGAAAACGGCATGCCGCAGGTCAATATCAACCTAGATGCGTCTGGTGGTCGCCGGATGGCTGATGTGACCAAAACCTCAGTCGGTCGTCGGATGGCAGTGATTTTCATTGAGTCACGGACGCGCACGGAGATCGACCGTCAAACTGGCGAACAGAAACAAATTCGCTATAAAGAGCAGGGGATTATTTCGTTAGCCACCATTCAGGCGGTACTTGGCAATCAGTTCCGTATTACTGGATTGGATAATTCTCGTGAAGCCTCAGAGCTCGCCTTGTTATTGAGAGCCGGCGCACTGGCTGCACCCATCTATTTTGTTGAAGAGCGCACCATTGGGCCAAGTCTCGGTGCTGAGAATATCGAGCGTGGCCTGAATTCGGTGATCATCGGGTTTGTGTTGGTGATGGCCTTTATGATCGCGTTTTATCGCGGGTTTGGTGTGATCGCTAATGTCGCTCTTGCTGTCAATCTCGTTCTGTTGATCGCCATCATGAGTCTGTTCCAGGCTGTTTTGACCTTGCCTGGTATCGCTGGCATTGTCTTGACGGTCGGTATGGCTGTTGATGCGAATGTCTTGATCTTCTCACGGATTCGCGAGGAACGAATGCGTGGTCTTGCTGATCCGCAGGCGATTCGCGTTGGTTTCGAACGGGCCTTTGTGACGATTCTGGATTCGAACATCACCACTTTGCTAGTGGCGATTATCTTGGCGGGAATTGGTTCTGGGCCTGTGAAGGGGTTTGCGATTACCTTGGCGATTGGTATTTGTACGTCACTCTTTACGGCAACATTGGTTACACGGTTATTCGTTGAAGGCCTCTTCGGACATCGTCACCTTCCCAAGTGGGCTTTATAAAGATGCGTATGGCGACTCCTTCATTGGATTTTATGGCTGGCCGGCAGATCGCGGGCATTCTCTCAATTGTCGCGGTCATCGCGTCGATTGCTTTGCTTGTGATGAATGGTCTGAGTTTTGGCCTTGATTTTACCGGTGGTTCACTCGTTGAGCTTGAGTTCGCCGAGGCTCCCGCACTCGAGTCAGTTCGTGAGACCTTAGTGAATTCTGGATTCCCTGATGCGGTTGTCCAAGCCTTTGGGGCGCCGACTGATGTAGTGATCCGACTTGCCCAAGATAACGCACCGAAGACAGGTGATGACGTATTTTCAGCTCTACAGGCAGCTGGTTTTGAAGTGGAACTGTTACGTTCTGAGTTTGTCGGCTCAGCTGTCGGTGAAGAACTGAGAGAGCAGGGCGGGCTTGGTCTTTTGCTCGCGCTTGGCATCGTCATGTTGTACGTCGCATTTCGGTTCCAATTCAAATTTTCAGTTGGTGCGGTTGTCGCATTAGTCCACGATGTCCTCATCGTCTTGGGCACCTTCGCGCTCTTTGGTCTTGATTTTGATTTAACAGTATTGGCAGCTGTACTCGCGGTGATTGGTTACTCACTGAACGACTCGATCGTTGTCTCCGACCGTATTCGTGAGAACTTTCGAATCATGCGGACAAATGACCCTTTAAAAGTGATGAATGATTCAATTAACCAAACACTCAGTCGAACAGTCGCCACATCATCGACAACGCTTTTGGTATTGCTCGCGCTTTTATTTTTGGGTGGCGAACTGATTCATAACTTTGCGCTTGCGTTGACTATCGGTGTGGTAGTGGGAACCTATTCGTCTATCTACATTGTGACCGTGGCTCTTCTTATATTAAATATTTCCCGTGAGGATTTGATCGTTACAACTGTAGAGGGAGAGGTCGACGACCGGCCCTAGTCCCCACCACTAACCCTTGATACCGTTTCTCGTCAAAAGTTCCATTGTATTTATTAGACATTAGTCTAATGCTCTCTAAAATTTAAGTGGGCTGGTACCTCTAATTTTATGATTTGGGGAAGTGTAATCATCCACAGAATTTACTTTTTGAAAAAATATCGGGACAAAAGAATCTGTGATCTTCTATCTAAGTATTTATTAACTCATTGTTTTTATTATTTTTAATTTTATTTTCCTTAGTTTCTTTTGGGTTTCAACGTCAGCTTGTTCGTACTCAGAGTCGACACAAGCGACTCATAATCCTGAGCAATGCCGCCAGCGAGGCTGTAAACAATTTAGTTCATAGACGTTGTAAAAGAATGCCTTCGGTTGTTCGTGCGTCCTTCTTTGGTTACCATCTTCGTCGAGCTTAAGTTTATTGGCTCACCTTGGCAGGTATAGCTTGCCTGTCCCCATCAGACGTCCCGATGGGTAAACGAGGATACTTAAGTAACCTTTAAAATCTTATTAATGAGGGAATCTCAAATGAAGAAAATTATTGCTGCTGCAGTTGCTACTGCATTCATAGCTCCAGCGTTTGCCGCTGACATTACCATTTCTGGCGACGTTGAATTCCAATACAGAGCACCTGACGGGGCCGATAATTCGATCGCTCACGATGGAGTAATCATGACCGTCGAAGCATCAAGTGAGCTCGACAATGGCTGGACTGTTTCTGCCGATAGGCCTTTCGAGCTGTCAGGCGGGTCTGACGGTGGCGAGAGCATTAAACTGTCAGGTAATGGCGTGACAATCGATTTTGGTGACGTGTCAGGCGCTCTAGACGCAGTCGGTGATTACTCTGACGTCGCTCCAGAAAAGGGTGGTTTTTCTGCTGACGGAAATGATGCGGGTTTGTCGGTTTCCACGGCAATTGGCGCTGCTACTTTGAACGTGTCGCATTCTCCTAAAGGTGCATCACACGGTGGAACAGCTGACTTCAATGCATATTCTATAAAGATGCCAGTTGGTCCTGCGGAAGTTTACGTTGGATCTGAGACTCATGGTGACGACACGAAAGACGTTCTTGCCTACGGTGCTAAAGCGTCATTCGGTGGAGCTATGGTCGCAGCCGAGTATGCTGATTATGATTCAGGTGCATCAAGCACTGGTTTAGCCATTACATACAAAATGGGTTCGATGACCGTTGGTGCTGAAAGTCAATCAACTGAAGACGCAGCAGGTGCTGACACTAAGGACCTGACTGTTATGTTTGCCAAGTATAGCCTAGGTGGTGGTGTTACAGCGTATGTAGAATCAGCTACTGATGACTACGGCACAGACCAAAATACATTAGGTCTGTCTTACAAGTTCTAATTGCTCTGAGCTTGCTGAATACGAGAGCCTCACCAATTGGTGGGGCTTTTTTGCTCTGGAATACGCGTTGTTACTGCGGAATGTTCTGGTCGGCTCGACTTCAATCCTAAGATCAAATGACAGACTTAGATCTGATGAGTCTGACGATCCTATGGCTGGTTTGACAACGAATTTCCAATATAAGAAACGGATACAAAATACCGGCTCTTCTGGGTTTTTTACTTCGAGATTGTTTTAAACCCATTAAGGGTATTTAGGTTTTCTTTTGTTCTAGGCTCTTCTGCCTGACGTCCTTTTGTTGCATAGGATGACATCGAGGCGTCGGTCTGATCGTTAAAATTCTGGAATGTTGAATCCTTCCAAAGTCTAACTTCGTTGACTTCAGTGGTCTCGTCTCTCGACTTTCTAAACGTGGAATCATCCATTTTCCGATCGCCATATACTGTATCAACCGCGATAGTGGCAGATCTAGACCTCTCGTTCATGCACCAATCAAAATCACGTGCTGGTTTGTTTGGCTCGAGTGTCTCCAACAAATTGTGAAAAAAGCCTGGTTTAACATATTTAGCGCAGACAGCTTCAAAAGTTGGATCAGCAGACCAAGAAAAATTCGACACGCAAACAGCGCCTGTGATGATCAGTAGTCTTCTAGTTCGTCTCATTGCTCTCAAGACCTGAAAATTGCAAATATCGAATCAGGGAAAATGCGTTGATACGCATCGTTCTCGATTATTTCGTGTGTATTATCGTTGACCGTTGGTCCAATTGGTAGCGGTAAAAAGCGTTTTTCTTCCTCGGGATGGCGACATTGCGATGTTGCCTAGCGAACAATTGGTCCTGGCTATCAAAGACCAGGCCGTTACATGCTTACGACTTCTACTTCAAAATATGGCTTGGATTGTTGATCGTGCGTCGATTAAACGGTGCTTGATTATCGATCTAACTATGTGGTCGACAAATCAAGGAGATCAGAATTCAGCCTACTGTGATACCACGTCAAGGATTTCGAGTTGCGTCTGAGGTCTGGCAGGACTCAACAAATTCCGTTCTTTGGTATGGAATGTTTAGAACTCGTTCGTTCTATTCTGTATTCTAGAAGCGTTTTAACTATGGTTGGCGTTATCTGTGAAAGTCGCCCTTTTGATTACGACCTACAATCGCCCCGACGCACTCAATGTAGTTCTTGAGAGTATGGCTTTTCAGACACGATTACCGGATGAAGTGATTGTTTGTGATGACGGCTCCACAACAACGACTAGACCCGTGGTTGCCTCTTGGCTGGATAGTGTCCCGGTTCGCCATGCGTGGGTTTCAGATCGACAGTTCCGAGCCTCAATGACCCGCAACTTAGGGATCCTGAAGTCGCAATCAGATCTCTTGATTTTTGTGGATGGAGACTGCCTTATGCCGCCTACGTTTATCGAGACGCACGTCAAATTGGCACAACCTGGGTATCTTCTTGCTGGTGGGCGATATCTTTTGACACGGGATGAGACGCTCTCAATTTTAAACAAGGATGTGGCGGTATCTTCAGTCTTCGGGAACTGGAAGTTTATGAGGTGGCCGCTCGGCCCTTTTCGTTACCTTGGGTCAACTCGATGGAAAAGCGTCCGAACCTGCAACCTATCTTTGCATCGAGAGGATACGATTCGAGTCGCCGGATTTGATGAGAGCTTTATCGGTTGGGGTCTTGAAGATAGTGACTTTGTGGTTCGTTTATTACACTCAGGAATAAGAATTCGTTCAGGGAGACTTGGAGCGTGTGTGGCACATCTGTATCATGATGAGAGCTCTCGTGATCGGCTTTCAATAAATCATCAGCGTTTTCAGGAGACGTTGACCAACCGAGATCATGTAATCGCCAATTCAAGTATTCTGCATCCATGAAAGTGTCTGGGTTCACGTTCTTACGCAACGCGGTCATTAACGGGTACCCCTTTGAAGAAAGTATCCGTTCAATTCTTCCTATTGTGGATGAGTTCATTTGTGTGATTGGGGAGAGTCAAGATGAAACTCGTGCACGCGTTGCGGCAATCGGATGCAAGAAGATTCGGATGGTCGATTCGCAATGGAATGAGTCCATGCAGGATCGAGGGTTTGTTTACGGTCAGCAGAAAATGATCGCGCCGGCTAAACGTTCTGGTGATTGGGCGTTTTATCT
>ERZ802830.3704-NODE-3704-length-12711-cov-6.35983_pt1 | contig 12711 bp, 9 predicted proteins | sample MGYA00345654_ERZ802830 | MGnify/ENA primary metagenome ERZ802830 (study PRJEB30503, sample SAMEA104212375) | marine metagenome | biome: Westerlies Biome; feature: [SRF] surface water layer (ENVO:00010504) within the epipelagic zone...; material: water... | reverse complement strand
CCAGCAGACCAGCATGGAGGCACCGTCGCCTCAACTGGAAGAAGTCTTTGTAACCGGCACATTCGACCCGTCGGGTTTCGAGATTAGCGAGCGCGACACGACGGGCGTTGTTGACACCATCGGTGTTGAGTTGCTGTCTCGATATTCCGATTCAGATGTGGCCTCGTCGGTAGTGCGTGTGCCCGGAATATCGGTGCAGGACAATAAGTACATATTCATTAGAGGTTTGGGTGGACGTTATGTGGCGGCCACACTTAACAATTCAACGATGCCTTCGACGAATCCGTCGAAGCGCACAGTCCCGCTGGACTTGTTCCCCTCGAGCTTTGTAAGTCAGCTAGACATCAAGAAAACGTTTTTGCCGTTTATGCCGGGAGAGTCTACCGGTGGCAACCTGGTCATTAATACGAAGACATTTCCCGACGAACCTGTGCGAAATATTTCGTTCGGAACAGGCTTTGTTAATGGCATTACGTCGACTCAAGTCGCGACAGATCCTTTGAGTGGCGAGTTCGACGCTATCGGTTGGGACGACGGCACCCGAGAGAGAGATGTGGGCGTATTTGCGATTTCCCAGGCTCTCGGTTTGGGGACGGTCAGTGATTCAAACGGGAACAGTTACGAAATCAGTGGGCTGGTTGAGGGTGAGCTACGACGTGCTGGAGCGGTGCTTATAAAGGATGGTTTCGATATTGATACGGCTAAAGCCCAACCAAACGCTAGCTTTGGTCTTGAGTATGGTGACTTGTTTTATGTTGGAGATGCCGAGCTTGGTTTTTATGCGGCTGCGAATTATTCCAACGAGTGGAGTCAGCGCGAGAACGGGCGTCGTTACAGCTACACCCCAACCGGCGAGCGGCAGGATGATTTGCGTTACGAGCAAGCATCTAACAACGTCATCGCGAGTGGGCTGCTCTCCGTTGGTCTGAATATCGGAGATAGCACATTTGAGTGGAATACCCTGCTGTCTAGGGACACGAGCTCGCAGGTAGAGCGATCGGCTGGACAGGGCGGTGATGAATTCGAAGCCTTGTATCTCCAGACGATCCAGTGGACAGAACGTACCTTCGCGTCGACGCAGCTTGCCGGGTCTCACTTCCTCAATGACGACGGCAGTATTTTCGGTGAGTGGCAGATTACGGCGAGTAGTGCATACCGATATGCGCCCGACAGACGTGATTTTGTGATGGCGTCGTCTCGCGATGCCGTGAACGCGACCGACATCGACGCTTTCCGAAGCGAGTTTGACTTCGGTACGACGAACGACCAGCAAAGCGTCGAGTTGCGCAACTTTTTTATTGAGCCTGGCGCCATCATTCGCCGCTACGATGACCTTCTTGATACCAATGTCGATGTGTCATTTGACGTGACAGTGGATGCGCTCGATGACGGCTACCATTTTTCCAACTTCCGCTTCGGGGCCTCAGGAATCGTTCGTGATCGGGACTCTGATAGCGAAAGTTATGGTTTCAATATTAATCAGGCCCGATCTGAGCTGCTATTCACAGATAATCTCCTCGTTTCCGACGTGATCTACGTCTGCGGTGATGGACCGGGCACACGGTCATGTCAGCCCTCGGTTGATGCTGATGGCAGCACGGTGCCTCCGTCGGGCGGCATCACCAACAGTCGCAACACCGGCTTTGTTTTTCAGGACAAAACGCTCGCGTCTGACAGTTACGAGGCAGAATTAACCTACAACAGCGCTTATTTCATGTACGACCACGCGTTTGGATCGACCTGGCAGGTCGTTGCCGGTGGCCGTTACGAAGAGTATGAGCAGATTACCGATACGTTCTCTCTCTCCGGGGCGCAGCTTCCTGTGCAGTCGATCATCGAGAAAGACAGTTTCCTGCCTAGTCTGAGCATAAATTGGTTTTTCTCGGACAATCAGCAACTCAGGTTTGCTGCATCACAGACAGTTGCAAGACCGGACTTTAAAGAAGCGGCGAATGCGACGTTTTATGACAATGAGTTCAACTTCCGGGTCTTGGGTAATCCATTCCTTGAAGTGTCGACCATTACGAACGCCGATGTGCGCTGGGAGTGGTATGGAGACAACGATCAGGACAACCTTTCTGTGGCGCTTTTCTATAAGGACATGGAAAAGCCGATTGAGCGTGTCGTGCAGCTTGCGTCCGGTACCGCAGGCAACTCCCGAACCTTCCGGAACGCAGATAGTGGTGAGTTAGCCGGGATCGAGCTTGAGGGGAAGAAAGAGTTCGTACTTGATGAAGGTTTTTCAAAGACGTTATTTGTCAGCTTCAACGTGGCTGCTATTGAGTCGGAAGTAGCTCTGTCTTCAGGCAGGGTAAGGGAGCTTCAGGGACAACCAGAGTACACAGCAAACCTCATACTAGGGTATGACGACATCGTCTCTGGTCAGCAGCTGACACTACTTCTTAACCAAAGCGGTAAATCCATCGCCGATGTAGGCCTGTTTGGGGCGCCAGACATCATTTTTGAGCCACGGTTGGAGGCGAATCTCGTCTACAAGATAGACCTCTCAGAGGATCTGTCTGTTAAGGCCAAGCTGGACAATTTTTTGAACGCTGAAGTTGAGTACACGCAGGGCGGTCAGCCTTATCAGCTTTACGACAAGGGCACTAAGTTTTCAGTTTCTGTGGACTGGGATCTGTAATGAGCAAAAACCAAGTCCTAAGGGACTTTTTTCCAAAAGGGAGAACATCTCAATGAACAAGCAGCTAGTAATGGCACTCTTAGCCTCAGGGGCCATGGTCGGCCTCAGCGGGTGTAGTGATGGTGATGAGGCAACGATCATTATTGACGCGCCTACAACTGACAACAGTCAGAATAATAGTGGTAACACCACAAACAACCCCCAGCCCGCTCCGGAGCCCGAGCCTGAGCCCGAACCTGAGCCGGATGCTGAATGTCCTACAGGGACCAGTGAGAATGCAGACGGGATGTGTGTGCTTCCAAGCACGGTATCCACAGATCTCACGCTTGATGCGAGTTTTGATTACCTCATGGAAGGCCGCGTAACGGTTGGTAATGGTAATGGCAACATTCTGGCAGACGGAACGCTTGAAGGTGGCGATGCAGTGCAAAATGTAACGCTCACAATTCCTGCGGGCACGAACGTTTACGGTAAAACTGGCACATTCGCCAACCTGCTCATTACTCGTGGTTCCAAGATCATGGCGATGGGTACGGCGGAAGACCCGATCATAATGTCTTCTGACGACGCCGGTTACGAGGGCGCTGGTGAGTGGGGCGGCTTAATCATTCACGGTTACGGCCTGCACAACACCTGTACTGGTGCTGACGTTTGTAACGTTGATTCAGAGGGCGAGTCAGGTAAGGCAGGCGGATTCGTTCGCGACGATAACAGCGGAACCCTGCAGTACGTAGTGGTTGCAGAGGGTGGATACGAGTTCGCGCCGGACAACGAGATTAATGGTATCTCGCTGGTAGGTGTTGGTTCAGGAACGACTATGGAGTACATCCAGGTCGAGGGTAACTCCGATGACGGTATTGAGTTCTATGGTGGTGATGTAAACCTGAAGTACGGTGTGTTTACTAACAACCTTGACGACTCTGTTGATTGGGATGAGGGCTACCAAGGTAACCTCCAGCACATCATCGTCAAGCAATCCAATGCGGGCGGTGGTGAAGCCTTCGAAATGGATACGCAGGGCGCTGCTGAGCCACTGTCCAAGCCAACCGTTGCTAACCTAACGATTGTGGCTAGTAAGAAAGCGGATGATGCGTCTTACGTGATGCGCTTCAAGAAAGGGTCGGGCGGTTTCTTCCATAACGTTGCGGTCACTACAGCCGATGACAGTCTGACGACTTTTGATACCTGCGCTGAAATTGAGGGCGGAGACTCTCAAGGAATCGTTGGTTCTGCTCTGGTATTCAACAACTGGCTTTATGACTGTGCCAACGCGGCAGGCGATAACGGTACGTTGGCAAGTTTTGCTGGTCTGAGTGGTACGGCGGGCAATCCTGATCTCGACAACAACTTCGCAGCGCAAGCCGCCGCAGCGGTTACTGCTGAGGCGCTAGATTGGACCGCTATAAACGCAGCCTATCCGGAGTCAGTTGCCGACGTGGATTACCTCGACTCCACACGTTACATCGGCGCGGTTAATCCTCTGTCATCAAGCCTCCCTTGGTGGGCTGGTTGGACCATCGAGGGTTCGTTGGGCACCGCTCCTTCAGCACCCGAAGCGACTTGCCCAGCAGGTGCTCCGGCTAATGCCGATGGTCTGTGTGTACTGCCGTCAACGATTGGTGCCGACATGACCTTGAACGGTGGTGTCGATTACCTGATGGAAGGCCGAGTAACCGTAGGTAACGGTAACGGTAATATCCGTGCTGACGGAAAGCTCGAAAGTGGATCTGACGTTCAGAACGTCACCCTTACCATTGAGCCTGGTGTGAAGGTGTATGGAAAGTCAGGAACCTTCGCGAATCTGTTGATCACTCGTGGTTCGAAGATCATGGCCGAGGGCACAGCAACGGCGCCTATCATCTTCGCTTCTGACGACGAGGGCTACGACGGTGCTGGTGAGTGGGGTGGTTTGATCATCCACGGTTATGGCTTGCACAACACTTGTACTGGTGCTGACGTCTGTAACGTCGATTCCGAGGGTGAATCAGGTCGCGCAGGTGGCTTCGTACGCGACGACAACAGTGGTGTCCTCCGCTATGTCGTGGTTGCTGAAGGTGGCTATGAGTTCGCCCCCGACAACGAGATCAACGGTATCTCGCTGGTGGGTGTCGGTTCAGGAACGACCATGGAATACATCCAGGTCGAAGGTAACTCTGACGATGGAATCGAGTTCTATGGCGGTGATGTTAACGTCAAGTACGGCGTCTTCACCAATAACCTAGACGATTCTGTAGATTGGGACGAAGGCTACCAAGGTAACTTGCAGTACATCATTGTGAAGCAGTCTAACGCCGGTGGTGGTGAGGCCTTCGAGATGGATACGCAGGGTGCTGCTGAGCCACTGTCTAAGCCTACTGTTGCTAACCTGACGATTGTGGCTAGTAAGAAGGCAGACGATGCGGCGTATGTCATGCGCTTCAAGAAAGGCTCCGCTGGTTTCTTCCACAACGTTGTGGTTGCGATTGCAGACGATAGTGCGACGACGTTCACGCACTGTGCAGAAATCGAAGGCGCAGACTCGCAGGGTGAAGTCGGAAATGCGTTGTACTTCAACAACTGGGTTTACGATTGTGCAAACGCGAGCGACACACAGGGTCTTCTGGTTCAGGATGGCTTTGATGCTTCAGCGGGCACCATCAACGCTGTAGCGGTTGAGGCAAATCTTGGTCAGTTCTACGAGTCTCTCTCGGCAGAAGCGTCTGGTCTCGATCCGCTGGACTGGACAGCGATCAATGGATCACTCCCAGAGTCAGTGGCTGACGACACCTACCTTGACTCCACTGACTTCGCTGGTGCGGTAGATCCTGATCAGAGCAACTTGTGGTGGGCAGGCTGGACAATTCCAGGTTCACTCTGATTCGCGAGATAAGTTGTACACACGAAAGCGACCTTCGGGTCGCTTTTTTTATGACTCGCGTTTATTCGCTAGAAGATTTTAATGCGTTACCGGGGGTGATGCTGTTCACCGCCTAAACAGGCCAAAAATCACACAGATTGCTAAGTGATTGTTTTCCTTGTTTTTTAAGAACCATGTGAATTTTTCATATTACACTTTTATTTCACTTAATTTTCATTTACGTTACATTAACTACCGAGTGTAGTTGCGGAAAAATCCGCTAAACGCTGTGAAGCGATAGCACGCCGTGAGGCGTAAGGAGATAGCGATGAAAGCTAAGAAGCTTATATTAGGCCTCTGCATGTTAGGGGGCGTCTATACCTCAGCAGCAACAGCCGAGGTAATTCAGGATTGCGTATTGACCGGCGAGGTCGTCAGTGTCAGCCAAGTGGAAGACACAATGCGCGTTAAATTCTACGATTTGAAACACGGTGAACTCGCTAATTGCACGATGAAGCGTCGAGCGAAGCGCGGGCGAGTGGCAGCAGATATGACTACATCTGGGCTGGAGATTCCGCGTGGTTCACAGGTGACCTACGCCTTTCAACAGACGCGTTCCGAGTCCAAGTGGCAGCTGCTAGATATTCAGCGACCGGTTCTGCTCAGTTCAAAACTCTGATCTAAGCACCACACCAAAATCACAGCAAGCGATCCGGGTTCTATGAGCCTGGGTTGCTTTTGTGCGCCTAACTCCCAGTGCAAAAGTAACCGCCCCTTGGGGAACGGTGTTGGGCTTTACGCATGAATAAAAGCCCAAAGCCAGCGAAAAGCCCATTGTTTGGCCAGACATCGCGGATTTTATATTTGCCGAGGCAGCTCCTGCTAAGGCTCACTCGTGGCGCTAATTAATAGCGACCTTTTTTTGTTCAGCTTTTCACCCGCCAAGATGCAAATTGGTGATCCACCTTTTCTGAGGGTTCGTAACAATCGCAACCTGATTGGTTTCCAAGCCATCTTCCCCCAGATGGTTTTATGATTCCCCGGTCGTTTCGACTGGGGTTTTTTTTGTCTGCTGTTTGGAGCGCCGCTATGCGACACCTGATTGCCGTCCTCTTTACCCTCGGACTGACCGCCTGTTCTAGCGTTTCAGTCGACGATTATAGTGATCGCCAGCCTACGTTCTCACCAGAGACATTCTTTGCCGGTGCGTTAACGGCCCATGGTGTCGTCAAGGACTACAAGGGTTATGCCAGTCGGTCCTTTGTTGCCGACATAACCGCTTGCTGGCAAAACGGCATTGGTACACTGGATGAGCGTTTCGTTTTTGACGACGGTGAAAAACAAACACGTATTTGGACCCTGAGCCAAACAGAAGAGGGTCGTTATCAGGCCACAGCGGGTGATGTTAAGGGTGTAGGACAGGCGTCTGTATCGGGCAATACCATGTTTCTCGATTACGTTTTAACCATCCAGTTGTCGGATGGGAGCATTGACGTCGCAGTAGATGACCGTATGTATCTCGTGAGTGAGAATGTATTGATCAACGAATCAACGTTGAAGAAATTTGGACTGCCAGTTGGTGCCATCCTACTGACCATTATTCGTCATCCGCAGGAATCGGTTGTATGTCCAGCCGAGTAACGACGGAACTACTGGGCTACTCGGGGTTGCTGCCCTTTTTTGGGTTTTGCATTGGCTTTAGCGTCATGGAGGATTGGCCGAGGTCGCTCTCTATTCAGGGCTTCGTTATCTACTCACTGGCAATTTTTGCCTTTCTAGCGGGCGCTCTATGGGGGCAGGAACAGCGTGTAGAGGGTGCGTCCTCGATAAGCACACTTGTGATAAGTAATGGCTTGGTGCTGTTTGGTGTCGCATCCATCCTCACTGCGCAGGCCATGATGGCGTCCGTATTTCTGATGCTCGGTTATATTGCGCTGCTCTGGTATGAGGTAAGGATCTCTCAATTGGCGGTCTGGTACCGGCGTATGCGGGTTCGATTGACCGCAGGTGTGGTCATTGCACACCTGTTATTTATTGCACTTCACGTCACTGGCGCCTGAGCATTCTTTATCGCATTTGCGACCCTATATGCACTGCGCACTGACGCACATTGTGCGATGATTGCCCGCCATGGGTACGACATCTCACCACGCTTCAGTCTTAGCTATCGATACGGCAACCAATTTGTGCTCTATCGCGCTTGTTAACGACGCCGATATCAAGGAGATCCAACGCGATCTGCCGCGCGCTCACAACCAACATATTCTTGCGATGGTCGATGAACTGCTAGAAGGGCAATCGTTGTCAGAGGCAGTGTCTGTCATTGCCTGTGGCGTGGGTCCCGGCTCGTTTACGGGAATACGCGTTGCTGTTGGCGTTGCTCAGGGGCTCGGTTGGTCGCTCGATCTTCCTATTTATCCCTTCTGCTCGCTTGAAGCGCAGGCGAGAGCGACCGCACACAGCTCAGGCGATCTCGTCCTCAGTGCGATTGATGCACAGGTCGGGCAGGTTTATTGGGCCTGGTTTAGATCAGATGGGACGATGCTTCGTCCACTGACTGAGCCCGCGGTATCGAAGGTGACTGACCTGACTGGGCCAGCGGGTGAGGGTTTGGATGCACTGGAAGCCACCAGCGTGGTTATTGCTGGCGACGGCGCCGAGCTCATTACGGCAGAGTACAGCGATGGGACTTTTGTTCGCATCGACCCTGAGGCACGGCCAAGACCGTCGTTGGCCGCACTTCATCTCCTTGATGTGCCTGATGCCTCATTGTTAACCCAGGCCCATCTACTGGAGCCACGTTACGTTCAGCAAGACATTGGCTGGAAGAAGTTGTCGGAGCAGGGGAAACGCCACTGATGGATGGTCTTCAGGCTCTCTTTCTAGCATTGATTCAGGGGCTAACTGAGTTTCTGCCCGTCTCAAGCTCAGCGCACCTTATTCTGCCGTCACAACTCTTGGGCTGGCCTGATCAAGGGTTGGCATTTGATGTGGCAGTTCACGCCGGCACCTTAGTGGCTGTCATGATCTATTACCGTGAGTCGTTAACCTCGCTGCTGATGGGCGTTTTGGGCTCCGGGGATAACGTCAGCTTGCGGCGTCGAGAAGTCTCAGCACTGCTGATTGCCACCTTGCCTGCGGTCGTTATCGGCATCGTTTTCTCGGATGCCATCGATCAGTACTTGAGGGGAATCGGTGTCATAGCGACCACCACCTTACTGTTCGGTTTGCTCTTGGGTGTCTCCTACTCGTATCGTGCCGTAGGAGCCGATGAGCAGCCGATCAGCCGACTCGATCATGCGCTACTGATTGGCCTGGCGCAGGCGTTCGCCCTGATACCCGGCACGTCACGCTCTGGCGTGACGATTACGGCGTCACTGTTTTTGGGCTATAACCTCGCGACAGCGGCACGGTTCTCGTTTCTGATGTCGATACCTGTTATCGGCGGCGCGCTGTTGCTGATGCTGACCAAAGAATTTGAACTGTTCTTCAGTTCGGCCAATCTAACCTTAACGGTGAGTGCCATGGTGGTGGCTGCGATGAGTGCCTATGCAACTATCGCGTTCTTCGTTGGACTGGTGACTCGCGTCGGGATGATGCCGTTTGTGATATACCGTGTGCTCCTGGCTTTGATCCTGTTTTCTATCTTGGTGTTTGTATGACAAAAGACAGCGTAAATACTGATTTATTAAGTTTCCTTAGGGGTGCGACTACGCCATTCCATGCGGTGGGCGTGATGGCAGAGCGGCTGCTTGTCGCCGGTTTCGTCCCTTGGAGCGACGCAACCCGAGAGCCGGTAGTGGCGGGTGGTAGGTACTTTACGGTGCGTAACGATTCCAGCTTGATTGCGTTTACAGCCGGTACGGATCTATCTCACGGCTTACGCCTTGTCGGTGCGCATACCGACAGTCCCAATCTGTCGGTTCGCCCGAATCCTTCCGTAAATCGCTTTGGCTGCAATCTCCTAGCCATCGACGTCTATGGGGGTGCTTTACTGAACCCGTGGTTCGACCGAGATCTCTCGATGGCGGGAAAAGTGTCTTTCGAGACAGAGGCAGGAGACCTTGTCTCTCGGTTGATCGACTTCAAAGCACCCATTGCTGTCATTCCATCGCTGGCGATCCATCTGGACCGTGATGCTAATAAAGGTCGCACGGTGAATCCTCAAACCGATATGTTGCCGCTGGTATCGCTGAGCTCGGGTGATGGTGATTTTGATATTCATGCCATGCTGACAGCGCAAATTGCTGTTGAATACCCTGACCTGAACATTAAGAAGATTCTTGATTGGGAGCTGTCATTTTATGACACGCAGGCGCCCGGGTTCGTCGGTTTAAACAATGATTTCATAGCCTCCGCGCGTCTCGATAACTTGCTGAGCTGCTTTGGTGGTTTGCAGGCCATCATTAACAGTGCCGACAGTGGCGAGTGGAACCTGTTTGTCGCAAATGATCATGAAGAAGTGGGCAGTGCTTCAGCGGTTGGTGCACAGGGCCCTATGCTGAATGATGTCCTGCGGGCCATTGCTCCAGATCCCGTTGATGATCGTGCGCTACGCCAAGCGAGTTGGATGCTGTCCGTCGACAATGCTCATGCGATTCACCCCAACTACCCCACGAAACACGACGAGCTTCATGCACCGTTACTCGGCAGTGGTCCGGTTATCAAGATCAACCGCAACCAGCGTTATGCGACGTCGGGTGAGGGCGCGGCTCGCGTACGCTTACTGGCGGAGCGAGCGGGTGTCTCGGTGCAGTCCTTCGTCGTGCGAGCAGATATGGGTTGTGGAAGCACGATTGGTCCCATTACAGCGACCGAAACCGGTATTCCCACAACCGACATTGGCGTTCCCACCCTCGGTATGCACTCCATTCGCGAGCTGGCTGCCGCTGATGATCCGGCATAGCTGGTGGATCTCTTATCCGCCTTTTACAATCGCGTGGCGTGATTTCGGGGGAGAGCGTTATGGCACGACATCGTGTCCTCACAGGTATAACAACAACGGGAACACCGCATCTAGGTAATTACGTGGGTGCGATTCGACCTGCCATTGAATCGTCAAAACACGATGATGTTGATGCTTACCTGTTCCTCGCTGATTACCACGCTTTAATCAAATCTCAAGACCCTGATCTTGTGGCTCAGTCGAGCCGCGAAATTGCTGCTACCTGGCTTGCCTTGGGTCTCGACCCCGATCAGACGCACTTTTATCGCCAGTCAGACATACCTGAGATAACAGAGCTTTCGTGGATTCTGACATGTAACGCAGCCAAGGGCTTGATGAACCGGGCTCATGCTTACAAAGCGGCGGTACAGGGGAATGAAGAAGCAGGAGAAGATCCTGACTACGCCATAACGATGGGACTCTTTTCCTATCCGATCCTGATGGCGGCCGATATTCTGATCTTTAACGCGCACGACGTGCCGGTTGGACGTGATCAAATTCAACATGTCGAGATGGCCCGAGACATCGCTGCGCGCTTCAATCATCACTATGGCGAGACGTTTGTGCTTCCGAAAGCCGTTGTTGACGACGATGTGGCCGTGCTGCAGGGACTTGATGGCCGCAAGATGAGCAAGAGCTACGGCAATACCATTCCCTTGTTCGGCACACCGAAGCAGTTGCAGAAGGCGATCAACAAAATTAAGACGAACTTGCTGGAGCCCGGTGAACCCAAAGACCCTGATACGTCTGCGGTGTTTCAAATCTGGTGCGCCTTTGCGGATGAAGCTGAGCGGCAGGAGATGCGAGCTGCATTCGAGGCGGGTCTCGCTTGGGGTGAGGCGAAAAAGCGTCTATTCGAACGGGTCAATGACGAGATTGCGCCCGCGCGCGATGAATACGATCGGCTTATGGCGAACCCGAGTGAAGTGGAAAGTATTCTCCGCGAGGGTGCTGAGCGCGTTCGTCCTGAAAGTGTGGCTCTTCTCGATAAAGTGAGAAGAGCCGTTGGCTTGAGGCCATTTGCCTAATACCGATTGCCGTAGACCGTTAGCCAAGGACGCCTTGCTCGTCAGGGCGCTTCTTCAATCTGAACTTCAATATCGACGGACGTCGGCTCATTTCCGCTACCCATCGCGCCCCTAATGGCCGCGCGTAATTCATCGGGCGATGGTTTTCTACCTTCAGCTCGGGCTTTTTCCACGACGGCCTTAACGATGGCACCAAGGTCACTCTTCGATTCACCATCAACGTGAACCTCGACAAGGGTGACGTCTTTGGTTACGTCACTGTCGTCCGCAAGCACGATGATTTCCATCTCCTCGCGCATCTCAATGACATCATCGCCACTTTTTTGAATCCAAACTTGTTTGTGGGGCCCCGTGTCTTGTTCACCGGGGCCGCCAATTCGCATCTCTTTGCGAATCATGGGTATGGGGCCCATGTCGTGCGCCTCAATCATCATGGCTGGGTGGGGATGTCGTGGCGTAATCACATCGTCAAATAAAATAGCGCCACCAATCAAAAGCCCTACAACAAGGGCTGGACCGTATTGATTCATGCTGAGTTCCGTTAAGTCTTTGGTTCTTATAGTGCGTAGTAGAGACCGATCATGGCACTCCGCGGCTCACCGACGAAATAGCGGTAGTTACCGAAGCCATAATCAGCGCGCTCAGCATACCCCTCATTTAGAAGATTTGTGAACGTCAATGTAGCTTTTAATTGCTCAGAGACGAACCAGCTGCCTCGCAGGTTGAACAATTCATGCCCCGGGTACTCGTGCTGGTTATTGGGGTCGATAAAGTACTTATCGACCCAGGCGGCTTCGAGCTCTAGGGATGCGGGACGCTCATTAATTGTCAGATCTTTGCGCAACTGAACGCTCCTGAAGTGAGCGGGAGAGGTATCAATGTCGTTGCCTCTAATGGAGTCTCTCGAGCCCAAAAGGGTAATCTCACTGTCATAGGTGTGATCACCGAAAGAGGCATTTATTGTCGCCGCCAGGCTGTCGCTGAGCGCCCATGATAAATCGATATCGATTCCCCGATGTTCGGTACTGGCACCGCTGACGTTCTGGCGGTCACGATCTTGGAAAATGACGTCATCCTTGGCAATGACATAGAGTGAGATGTCGCTTGAGAAGAACTCACTTTGGTAACGCCAGCCAACATCGATCGATGTGGCTTCCTCGGCATCGATGTCGGCAACGGTTTGACCGGCTTGTAGGCGATACAGCTCAGTGGCCTGCGGTGCACGGAAGGCCAACGCAGTTCTGACATAGTACCGGGGATG
>ERZ802830.3701-NODE-3701-length-12725-cov-9.54041_pt1 | contig 12725 bp, 9 predicted proteins | sample MGYA00345654_ERZ802830 | MGnify/ENA primary metagenome ERZ802830 (study PRJEB30503, sample SAMEA104212375) | marine metagenome | biome: Westerlies Biome; feature: [SRF] surface water layer (ENVO:00010504) within the epipelagic zone...; material: water... | reverse complement strand
GTTACTGATACCGGGTTACTGATACCGGTTTTCCAATCACCACCGGATGATCCGCGTAGGTCATACGCGAGATCAGCCCCGCTGCCCCGGAGGGATGTGGCCGCGTTGGGTGGGATTGCCACCCCCGTTTGGCCACCTACGCATCAGGTGGTCTGCCCGATGCGGCGATTGCGGGGTTGGGTGACCTGCCCGTCTCCGCCGTCTCATCAACACCGCCCGGCTGATCGGGGTCTCCCGATCATCAGATGTTCCCAGCGATGGGGGTGTCCGGTTTTACGGAGGACCCAGCGATGGGGGTTTGATGTGGTGCCCGGACTGGTGCGATGCCTCCACGGTCAGCATGACGCCTTGGGGGAGATGCCGTATCAGTCAGGAGGCGCAATATGGAAGCAACCGATTTCAATAGCAAGAGGTTTTTGTTCACCCTCTGTTCACATTCCCTTATTCCCATTCCCTCATTCCCGTTCCCTCATTCCCATTCCCTTATTCCAGTTCGGAGACGGCGTAATCGGCGCGCGCCAGCCAGTCTGGATTGACCTCAACACCCCAGCCGGGCGCGTCCGTCACCGCAACCTTGCCATCGGTCACGGCAAAGGGATCGCCGCAGAACAGATCTTCGGTCCAGGGGTAGTAATCCGCGCCCTCAATGGCGAATTCGAGATACGGCCCAGCATTGGGAATGGCGCGCAGCAGATGCATCGTGCAAATCGTCACCAGCGACAGATTGGCCGCATGCGGCGTGCAGACAAAGCCACCCGCCGCCGCCATCGCCGCAACCTGAAGCGTCGGGGTCAGGCCGCCCATATACATCACATCAGGCTGCATCACATCGGTGACATGATTGTCGATGGCGTGCTGCCAGATCCGCATGTCGCAATCCTGCTCGCCGCCGGTGACATCAATCGCCAGCGCGTCAGTCACCTGTTTTGTCTGCTCCGGCCGCCAATAGGGGCAGGGCTCCTCATAATGGGTGATGCCGTGATCCTCGAGCAGATGGCCAATTTCAATCGCCCGCTCAACGCCGAAACAGCTATTGGCATCGACCATGCGCACAACATCATCGCCAAGCGCGCGGCTCATCGCCGGGATGATCTGTTCGGTGCGGCCGGGCCATTCATCACGCCCGCGCCCGCATTCAGCGCCAACACGGAATTTGAACGCGTCAAACCCCTTCTCATCACGCAGCCGACACAGCCGCGCCGCCTCCTCATCCGGGGTGATGTCGCGCTTCATCGACGAAGCATAGGCACGCACCGGCCCGGGCGAACCGCCAATCAGACTGGCAACCGGCTGTTCGGCCAGCCTGGCAACAAGATCCCACAGCGCGGTGTCCAGCCCGGCCAGCGCCCGGCGAACATAGGAGCCCGGAAATTTATGCTCCCGCTCATGCACCAGCGCGGCGATATCGGCAAAATCAGCGGCCGGCGCACCGCGATCAATTGGCCGGCCCAGAACCCAGGGGGCAACCTGCCGGTGAAAGACCATCGTCGTGATATCGGCATGATAGGTCGACATCTGGCCGATCCCGCTATGCCCGCTATCCGTGGTCAGGCGCACAAACGCAACTTCGGGGGTGGTGAAACTTTCCAGCCTGACGATCTTCATGGCTCGGGTCTCCAGTTACAGGACATCGGTGTGGCACCCTATGAAAGAGCGGCTTGGTAAAGGGTGGCGTGAGGCGTGGTTGAATGGGTGGCGGCGCGTTTGGTGCTGGTGTTGGTGCTGGTGTTGGTGTTGGTGCGGGGCTCCCGCACCCCATGCCAGCCTGAACCCAGCTCGCATGTCCGTTTGCCTGAACCCAGCTCGCATGTCCGTTTGCCTGAACCTCAGTTTCAAAGACTTCACCTACCGACACCCCCGCAAAGACCCGCATCGACGACACCTGTATTTCCGCCCGACTGTTCCATGCCAGAACGGACAGGGTCAATCAAAAAGCAGTGCAACTTGTGGCTGAGAGAGAGACCGGCGCGCGCAATCAAATGGCGTTAATATACTGATTTCGATCACTTTTTCGTGAGTTTGGGTGACTTTGAGTGATTTTCATTAATTAGATTTTACTAATTTTCAGCATGGTGCCAGCGATCCGGACAGCGACACCCCCCGACAGGGCTGCCCCGTTCCGGCCTAAACCATTTTGCAGGAAACATTTTGCGGGAGCCGATCTGCAAGACCGATGTTGCAGGAACCATTTTGCAAAACCCAATCGGCGAGGCTGATTTTGCAGGAAACATTTTGCGAGACCCACTGACAGGAGTGCAGAGATATGACCAAATTCATCCCCAAATTCACCCCCAAATTCACCCCCAAATTCGCCAAAAGGGCCGCGCAGGGATTTAGCCGTGTTAGCCCTGTTCGCCATAGTGGCCATGCAGGTCATAGTGGCCATGCGGGTCATATTGGCCATGCGGGTCATATTGGCCATTTAGACCAAGCAGGCCACACCTCCCCCGCGCAGGGGCAGTGCGCCCCCGTCCCCCACCGTGGCTTCTGGCAGATGGCGCTGGCCGCCGCGACTTTGGCAGTGATGGGAATTGGCATCTGTATTGGTGCGGGGCCAGCGGCAGGGCTGACGCTGAAAACCGGCGAGGTCATGGCCAAGGATGGCTCAATCCATGTCGGTGCCTCGCCGCGCAACAAAGCCAACATGATTGCCAATGCCAACCGGCGTGATGAACCAGCCGGCGTTTTCGGCAGCAATGTCTATGTCGTCGTTGGCGACAGCATCACCTCTGTGCCAACGCGCGAGCTGCGCGGCAAGACCAAGGAGAGCGTGGTGGCCGTTGTCGGCGATGCCGTCGTGCAGGAGATTACCGGGCTTACCGAGGTCAGTTTCGAGAAGGTCATGGCTGTCTCGAAAATTTCCGAGAGCTCCGGCGTCGAAATTGACAAACTTCTCGACAAGGAAGAGTTGGCATCCCTCGATCCCGAGACGCTGAAGGACATTGAGGAATTTAGCACGGAAACAGGCCTGACAGTTGAAAATCTGGTGGCCGTCAACAGCGTTCTGGAAAAACTGCCCGCTGATCAGGTTGAGCATTTCGTCGATGAGCTGGAAACCATGGTCGAGAACGGACTGGCCGATGAGGTGGAAAAATTCATGAGCGACCTCAGCGAGATTGAGGGCGGGACTGAGGCCTTCTTCAGCTTCGAAAGCTATCATGACTGCGTGGCTGGCGGTGGCGGCGGTGTCTGCGATCAGATTCAGGCTGCCCATGGCCAGAGCGGCCTTGAGTAAAAGCCCTGACCAGACGATTTGGACGGGCAAGCTGATTGGTCAGGCTGATTGGTCAATTTAGACGGCCAACCAGACTGGCTAATCAGACTGGCCAACCAGACTGGCTAATCAGACTGGCTGGTCAGGGTGACTGGTCAAGGTGGCTTGCCCAGATGAACGGGCAACCAAATTGGTCAAGCTGGACGACGGACCTCAATTCAGGAGGTAGGCAGCAGGTTTTGATAAATGACTGGCGCAAAGAGGTGGTGGGTAGCTGGCTGGAGTCACTGACTGTAAATTAAGTCTGTCTTTGGCTCTTTGACTCTGGCTCTTTGACTCTGGCTCTTTTGCTCTTTGACTCTTTGGCTCTTTGACTCATTATGCGGGTCTGTGGGGTCAAACCCAAGCATTGATGCGGCCCTCCGATATCGTCAAACGATATGGGAGGGCCGCTTTACTGTGAGACAACAGCAAATTTTGTTTGTTTTGAGTAAATTCTGGATAAAAAAATTGCTTTTGCTTATTGCCAACATAAACAGCCTGTTATGACAGCCTGTTGTTCGGCAAGTGGCCACTTTTGCATATATCCGAAAAATTTTTTGTCTTGAATCATACATTATTGCGTTGCGCCCCGCCGCCACATTAAATAGTTTCCAGCAAAATAATAAAAAATAAACCCAACCCACCTGTAGGAGGTAGTCCATGAGTGACGTAACAAATCGTAGAAAATTTCTTAAAGGAACCGCGATCGCGGGCGCAGCGGCAGCTGGCACACTTGCTGCACCGTCTATTGCCAACGCGGCACCTGTAACCCTGAAATTGCAGGCTGCCTGGGGCGGCGGTATTTTTCTGGAAAACGCAAAATCATATGTTGACCGCGTGCATGCCATGGCCGGTAATGATCTGAAGATCGACCTGCTTGCCGTGAACGCGGTTGTCAAGACAAGCCAGATGCAGGATGCGGTTCACCGCGGCGTTCTGGATGCCTGTCACTATGTGCCAGCTTACTGGTACTCAAAGTCAAAGGCCGCCTCACTGTTCGGTACCGGCCCCTGCTTTGGCTGGTCATCACAGGAAGTGCTTGGCTGGTGCCATTATGGCGGCGGCATGGAGCTGTTCAACGAGCTGATGGGCTCGCTCGGCCTTAATGTTGTGTCTTTCTTCAACTCTGCCATGCCAGCACAGCCAATGGGCTGGTTCAAGGAAGAGATCAAGGACGCCTCACAGATGGACGGCCTGAAGTACCGTACAGTTGGTCTTGCTGCTGACGTTCTCATGGAAATGGGAATGTCTGTCGTACAGCTGCCGGGCGGTGAGATCCAGCCGGCGATGAAGTCTGGCCTGATTGATGCTGCTGAGTTCAACAACCCGACATCTGACAAGGATTTCGGAATGCAGGACGTCTCCAAGCATTATCACCTCGGTTCATTCCACCAGTCACAGGAATTCTTTGAGGTGTCATTCAACAAGAAGAAGTATGAGTCACTGCCAGCCGAACTTCAGGCGATCCTGAAATACGCATCAGAGGCCGAGAACTCAAACTTCTACTGGCACAACACAAAGCGTTACTCAGAGGATCTGGTGAAGCTGCAGGATATGGGTGTCAATGTATACCGCACACCTGAGTCAGTGATGAAAGAGCAGCTGAAAGCATGGGATCTGGTCGTTGAGCGTATCTCAGCCGAGGATGCGTTTTTTGCCAAGGTGATCGAGTCACAGAAGGCCTATGCCAAGGAAGTGATGAACTACCTGAATCTGAACCAGCCAGATTACAAGATGGCCTACAACCACCACTTCGGTTAAGCCATACCAAGACATAACGGCCAGAAGGGCTCCCCTTCTGGCCTTTTCCTATTTTATATGTTTTATGTGACCATATGTTTTTGGCCAGTCGTCATTTCGGACGGGTGACCGCTGTAAAACGAGCGCCATAACCAGCGCCATAACCAGCGCCATTTAAGGGGGGGGGCATCCAGAATGACACAATTCGTCTATGCCATCGAAAGCTTGAGTGTATGGGTGGGCCGCGCCTTTGGCTGGTGCATCCTTGTTCTGACATTTTCCGTCTCCTATGAAGTCTTTGTCCGCTATGTGCTGAACTCACCGACTGTCTGGGCCTTTGACATGATGATCCAGATGTATGGCGCGCTGTTCCTGATGGCGGGGCCATATGCGCTGGCGCAGGACACGCATGTGCGGGGTGACGTTTTGTACCGGCTGTTCCCGATCAAATGGCAGGCGAGGATTGATTTTGTTCTGTACCTGCTGTTCTTCTTCCCCGGTATTCTGGCGCTGTTCTGGTATGGCTGGGAAATTGCGTCGGATAGCTGGCGCTATCAGGAAGTGAGCTGGAACTCACCTGCCCGCATACAGATTTATTTTTTCAAGACCCTGATCCCCGTCGCTGGCTTTTTGCTGATCCTACAGGGGCTGGCGGAATTGGTCCGGTGTTGGCGGGCGATGAAATCAGGGGTGTGGATGGACCGGCTTGAGGATGTCAGGGAAACCGAGGACATGCTCATGGAAGAGTCCAAATAGGCCGCAGCATTTATCAGTTTTAATGGATGAAATGAAATGACCGATCCACAAATTGCCATTTTGATGTTGTGCCTGTTCATTGTGCTGGTGCTGCTCGGGTTTCCGATTGCCTTTACATTGCTGGCGATGGGTGTCGGCTTTGGCTATTACGCCTATTATCAGGGCGGGGCCGAAAGTTTTGCCGATCTGCTGAACAATAATATTTTCTATCTGCTGAACCAGAACACCTATTCGGTGATGGAAAATGACACGCTGGTGGCGATCCCGCTATTCCTGTTCATGGGATATGTTGTCGAACGCGCGAATATCGTCAACCGGTTGTTCTATTCGTTGCAGATGGCGGCCAGAAACCTGCCCGGCTCGATGGCGATTGCCGCCCTGTTGACATGCGCCGTGTTCTCGACCGCGTCCGGCATCGTTGGTGCGGTGGTGACATTGATGGGTCTGCTGGCGTTTCCGGCGATGGCGAGTGCTGGCTATAACAAGCAATTTGCATCGGGTGTGATCTGTGCCGGTGGTACGCTCGGCATTCTGATTCCGCCATCGATCATGCTGATTGTCTATGCCGCGATCGCCGAATTATCGCCGCTTCGCCTCTATGCGGCGGCGATGTTCCCGGGATTGCTGTTGGCGGGTCTCTATATTGTTTATGTGATCACCCGGGTGTTTTTCCAGCCGCATCTGGCACCAAAACCCCGCGCGGAGGATGTGCCACCAAAATCGAAAATCTATTGGGATCTGATCGTCTCCTTTGTGCCGCTGACCGCGCTGATCGGTATGGTTCTGGGCTCAATTCTTGGCGGTCTGGCAACGCCGGCTGAGGCGGCAGCGATGGGCGCGCTTGGCGGGTTGATGCTGGCGCTGTTATACCGCTCGCTGTCATGGCAAAAGGTCAAGGAATCAGTGTTTCTGACCGCAAAGGCAACGGCGATGGTCTGCTGGCTGTTTATCGGGTCCTGGACATTTGCCTCGGTGTTCTCCTATCTCGGCGGACATGATGTGATCGAACATTGGGTGCTGGCGATGAATCTGGAGCCGTGGCAGTTCCTGGTGATGGTGCAGCTGATCATCTTTGTTCTGGGATGGCCGCTGGAATGGTCGGAGATTCTGATTATCTTCGTGCCTATTTTCCTGCCGATGCTCGATACTTTTGGCGTCAATCCATATTTCTTTGCCATGCTTGTGGCGCTGAATCTGCAAACATCCTTCCTGACGCCGCCAATGGCAATGTCAGCCTATTATCTGAAAGGTGTTCTCAAAGGGCAGATCGAGCTTGTCGATATCTTCAAGGGCATTCTTCCCTATCTCGGCATTGTGATCTTCTCGATGGTTCTGCTGTATCAGTATCCGGGAATCGCGCTGTGGCTGCCAGATTATCTGTTTGGTGAATATATTCAGTAGGTGGTGGTTGGCGCCAGCCAGAGCCAGATTACCAGAGCCAGATTACCAGAGCCAGATTATGAGTGAGACAGGATCCGTGACATGACATCGGCAAAACAGCTTGTTGAGTTGATCCGCGATGGCAAGGTGACGTCCAGGGCGCTTGTCGAGCAATCTCTTGCGCGCATTGAGGCGAGCGATGCAGATATTGAGGCATGGGCCTTTATTGACCCGGATGGCGCGCGTGCCAGAGCCGATGAGATGGATGCGATCCGCGCGTCTGGGCGCCCGCTTGGAGCGCTGCATGGCGTTCCCATCGGGCTGAAGGACATTATCGACACAAAGACCATGCCAACCGAATGTGGAACCGTGCTGATGGCCGGGCGGCAGCCCGATGCCGATGCAGCGCTTGTCGAGAGGCTGCTTGACGCGGGGGCGGTGATTATCGGCAAGACAGTGACCACCGAATTTGCCTTCATGTACCCGTCAAAAACGCACAACCCGCATAATCTCGCGCATAGCCCGGGTGGATCATCCGCCGGATCGGCAGCGGCGGTTGCGGCTGGCCATGTGCCGATCACCATCGGCTCGCAGACCAATGGGTCGGTGATCCGGCCCGCCGCCTTCTGTGGCACCTATGGCTTCAAACCAACAACCGGTATTATCTCACGGCGCGGTCTGCTGTCGCAATCACCGGTGCTGGATCAGGTCGGTGTTTTCGCCACAAATCTGGAGGATATGGGGCTGATCTGCGATGTGATTGGGGGGTATGATGCTGGCGATGCGCTGTCCTATCCCCGGCCCCGCCCGCAGATGTATGATGGCGCGGTGAGCGAGCCACCCATCGAGCCGAATTTTGTGTTTTTTGAAATGCCGTATTTCGACACGCTGGATGACGATGCGCGCGCCGGCATGATGGAAGTGGTTGACGCGCTTGGCGGTCAGGTCGAGATCATGGACGCCGAGGCGTCCTTTGGCGGGCTTGTCGAGGCGCACCAGATCATCATGGAATATCAGATAGCGGAAAATCTGGGATGGGCGCTTGAAAAAGACCCGGCACATGTCAGCCCCAAAATTGCCGAGTCAATCGAGCGTGGCCGGAGATTCAGCGATGCCGCCTTTGCCGAGGCGTGTGAGATGCGGGCGCAGACCATTGCGTATTTCAGCACGTTTTTCCGCGATTATGACGCTATCCTGACGCCGTCCGCCCCCGGACCAGCGCCGCTTTTTGAGGACAGCACCGGCAACCCGATTTTCTCGACAATTTGGACCCTGTGTGGGCTTCCCTGTGTTACACTCCCCCTGCTGGGCACCGAGGCAGGACTGCCGATGGGTGTGCAGCTTGTCGGAGGCGCCGAGGAAGATGACAGATTGTTGCGAACCGCAAACTGGATGCTCAGGCATCTGATGGATGAGAGCGAGTAGGACCGATTGATGATTTCACCTCTAATCAAATTGATGACCGCCGGCATTGGAACCTTGCTGGTGATGGTTTTCGTTTTTGGCCTTGCCGAGAGCATCAGCTCCGGTTTTGCCGGATTCTGGGGCGGCATGCCGTTCTGGATCATCGCCACAACCGTGATGGCGATGGCGCTGTATGATTTCTACGACAACGCCATCCGCAAGAAATAGACGCAAGGCCCCCTGCCAATGACCGACCGGCCGGTAATCTGGATTTCCCGCCGCCTGTCCGATGCGACTTTGGCGCGGGCGACACGCGACTATGAATGTCTGATCAATCACGAGGACCAGCCCAGCACGCCTGACCAGATCATCGCCATGAGCCACAGGGTCGATGGCATCATCGCCTGCCATTCGGAAATTTTCGATGCCGAGATCATTGGCAGGCTGGCGCCGCGCCTGCGCATCATCGCCAATCATTCGGTTGGCACCGACCATTGTGATCTGCCCGGCCTGCGGGCGCGCAACATCACCGTCACCAACACCCCGGATGTGCTGTCAGATGCGACAGGTGAGATTGCCCTGCTGCTGATGCTTGGTGCGGCAAGGCGCGCGGTCGAGGGTGAGCGGCTGGTGAGGTCCGGCGCGTGGGATTTCTGGTCACCGGCCTTCATGGTCGGCAAGCAGGTCACCGGCCAGCGGCTTGGCATTGTCGGCATGGGCCGGGTCGGTCAGGTGATGGCGCGCAACGCACGCGGGCTGAACATGGAAATCCATTATCACAACCAGCGACGCCTGCCCGCCGAAATTGAACAGGGCGCGATTTATCACAGCACGCTGGAGAGCCTGCTGCCGGTTGCTGATTTTCTGTCGCTGCATTGTCCGGCAACCGACAAGACCACCGGCATAATGAATGGGGAGCGTCTGGCGATGATGCCCGATGGCGCGGTGCTGATCAATTGCGCGCGTGGCACACTTGTCGATGAGGCAGCATTGTTGCAGGCGTTGAACAGCGGCAAGCTGGCAGCAGCCGGTCTTGATTGTTTTGTCGATGAGCCGGGCGGCAATCCGGCCTTCGCCGTGCATGAAAATATTTTCATGCTGCCGCATATCGGCAGCGCAACGCGCGCCACGCGTGATGCGATGGGATTTCGCGCATTGGATAATCTGGATGCGTTTTTTGCTGGCAAAACGCCCGGTGATTTGGTGAATTAGCCAGCGGTAAAATTGGCGTTCGGGGTGATTGGCGTTCGGGGTGATTGACGTTCGGGGTGGTTAACAGGTGAGGGCGTGGAGATGACACAGGATCATCAGGTTATAGATTTTTTGCAGACGCGCCGTTCCGTCACGGCGAAAACCATGGCGCCCGGCACGGTTGACCCGGCGCATCTAGATCATATTCTGACCGCCGGAATCAGGGTTCCCGACCATGGGGCGCTGAAACCATGGCGACTGGTGGTGATTGCCGGCGCGGCACGGCGCAGGCTGGATGAAACGGTGATCCTGCCCGAGTTTCAGACAGCAAACCCAGACGCAAAGCCGGAGGTTACGGCCATCGAACAGGGCCGCATGCAACGGGCAGATGTGGTGATCGCGGTGCTGTCATCGCCGGTCGAACACCCGTCAATCAATGAGTGGGAAATGCATCTGTCGGCAGGGGCAGTCTGTACAACGCTGCTCTATGCCGCGCAGTCATTCGGCTATGCCGCACAATGGCTGACTGAATGGTACGCCTATAACGAGCGGATGCTGGAGGCACTTGGCGGCACGCCCGGGCAAGACCGCATCGCGGGCTTTATCTATATCGGCGAGAAGATCAAGCCACCCATGGAACGCACGCGCCCCGACCCGAAAATGGTCATCTCCCGCCTCTAGGCAGACGGGTCCCTCCGGCCAATCAAATTGGAGACTCAATCCCGACAAATCCTGCTGGTTGGTCATGCTGGGGTGATCATGCTGGGGTGATCATGCTGGTTGGTTATGCTGGTTGGTCATGCTGGTTGGTCATGCTGGGCGGGACTTGATTTCCGGTGGATCAAAGGCGGTGATTGTCACAGCCGGACCGTCATACAGCTCTATTTCGGCAAGGCAGCTATGCGCCGCTGGCCCCTGCCCCAGCTTTGATGTGCCGATATCGGGCGAAAGCAGATTCGGATTGCCATGTTTGCACATGCTGTCACGCGCCGCCCGGTCAATTGGGTCATACCACGAACCGGTGCTGACAACCACCACGCCGGGCATCACATGGTCGGTGATCACGGCACCACACAGACAGGACCCACGGTCATTGAACACGCGCACGATGTCGCCATCCTTCAGCCCACGGGCCGCCGCATCCTCCGGGTTGATCTCAATCGGTTCATGCCCGTCAATCTTGATTGAGCGGCTATGGGCACCATTATCCATCTGCGAATGCAGCTTGGTGCGCGGCTGGTTGGACAGCATATGGAGCGGATAGCGCTTTTCGGCGGCCCCCATCCATTCGATCGGCTCCATCCAGCTTGGATGGCCCGGGCAATCATCATAGCCAAAATCGGCAACAGTCTGGGAAAACAGCTCAATCCTGCCACTGGGTGTGGCAAGCGGCGCGCCCACCGGATCAGCAAAAAATTCCGACAGGAAAATCCGGTCATCATCCAGTGCCGGTGATTTATAGTGACCGGCTTGGCGGAACGCCTCATAATCCGGCATCTCGACATCAATTTCGGCAGCGGCCGCGCGTGACTGGTCCCAGATCCAGCGTTGCCATTCATCAGCGTTGCGGCCTTCTGTGAAGGCCTCCTCAACACCAAGACGCCGGGCAATGGCGGCAAAAATCTCGTAATCGTCACGCGCCTCACCGGCCGGTTCAACCGCCTTGTCCATCGAGATGACATAGGGATCGCGCGGCGTCATGCCGATATCGGTGCGCTCCAACGTTGTCGTGCAGGGCAGAACGATATCCGCATGGCGGGCGACCGCATTCCAACACCATTCATTGACGATCACCGTCGAGGGTTTCTGCCACGCCAAGCGCATGCGCGCCAGATCCTGATGATGGTGGAAGGGGTTGCCTCCGGCCCAATAGACAAGATCAATATCGGGATAGAGATATTGCTGCCCGTCATAATCAAAGGGCTGGCCCGGGCCAAGAAGCATATCGGAAACCCGTGCAACGGGGATGAAATCACTCACCGCATTTTGCCCCTGAGGCAGCGGTGCATAAGGCATTTTAAAGACATTATTGCCAAGATAATTGGTGATCGTATAGCCAAAACCAACGCCGCCACCCGGCTTGCCCATATCGCCAATCATCGCCGCCAACGCCACCACGGCCCAGAACGGCTGCTCGCCAAATTGCTGGCGCGTCAATGACCAGCTTACCGTCAGCATGGTGCGCTCAGCTGCCATCTGCCGGGTCAGGGTGAGAATGTCCTCCGCCGCCATGCCGCTAATGCTGGCGGCCCAGTGGGCGGTCTTTGGTGTGCCGTCACTCGCGCCGCGCAGATAGGCGGAAAATCTGTCAAAACCGGTGGTGTAGCGGTCAAGAAACGCCTGATCATGAAGCCCCTCGGCCAGCAATGTGTGACACATTGCAAGCATCACGGCGACATCGGTGTTTGGGCGCAGTTGAATCCAGTCCTCGTCAATGTCATGTTTCACATCAGAGCGGCGCGGCGACAGATTGACAAATCTTGTTCCTTTCGCCGCTGCCTCACGCACGCCTGTGCGCTGAATGTGCGCGCCGGTTCCGCCATTGCTGATCTGGGCGTTGAAGGCTGGCAGGCCGCCAAATGCCACCATCAGCCCGGTATTGCCACAGACAGATTGCCAGCTTGTCTGGCGGGTGAGAATTTCCATCAAATTGCCACCAAGAACATGCGGAATGATCACCTCGGCGGCGGCATAGCTGTAGGTGTTTTTTGATTTGGTGTAGCCCCCAAGACAATTGAGGAAGCGATGCACCTGACTTTGGGCGTGATGGAAACGACCCGCACTTGCCCAGCCGTAGGAGCCAGCATAAATCGCCTGATTGCCATGCGTTCTTCGGACCCGATCAAGCTCTGAAGCAACCAGCTTTTCCGCCTCGTCCCAGCCAACCCGGATAAAGGGATCGCTGCCCCGCTTTTCAGGCGCACTGCCCGGGCCGTCATTCAGCCAGCTTTCCCGCACGGCGGGCGCTGTGATGCGCATCGGATCATCGAGCAAATCG
>ERZ802830.3700-NODE-3700-length-12729-cov-7.59626_pt1 | contig 12729 bp, 10 predicted proteins | sample MGYA00345654_ERZ802830 | MGnify/ENA primary metagenome ERZ802830 (study PRJEB30503, sample SAMEA104212375) | marine metagenome | biome: Westerlies Biome; feature: [SRF] surface water layer (ENVO:00010504) within the epipelagic zone...; material: water... | reverse complement strand
TAGTTATTGACAACCAATAAGTTATTTATAACAAAACCCACGCCTAGTGGTAAAATACAGTTCGGTTGCCAAGGTTGCCCTGCCGATAATACAATCACATAATGAGTTACTTCTACTCCGACAAAACCAAAGAATATTAATACAAAAAGATCACCCAAACCATTGTAAGCCAAAGGATAAGGTCCTCCAGTATACCCTATTCCGCAAATAAAACTTAGAAAACCGACCAAAAGCAATAAACGACTGGCATGAACCGCCTCCATAATAAAAATACCTACAACAAAACCTGCAAATAAAACTAGATATGTGGCAAAAAGCATCGATTTTGGATTAATTATTCCTGAACTCACCATTCTTTCAGGGGCATTCGTCCTTTTTTCATCTGCTCCTTTCATGAAATCATAATAATCGTTGGCCAAATTTGTCCCAATTTGAATTAACAAACAATAGATCAAACAAAGTAAGCCAATAAATATTGAGACATCCTTAGACTGATCCCAGGCCAGAAGATAACCTGCTGTTACAGGTAAAACAGAAGCCACCAGAGTTTTTGGACGGGTCGCAAGCAACCAATACTTAAACATTTTTCTTACACCTAGCGTGTGATGGCCATGGGTAATCGGAAATGATTACGATATTTCATGGGAATCCTTCGGTATCCTTTATCAGAGGAAGGATCAGGTACCTTGTAAGGCCATTGAATATCAACCTGTAAACCCAAAAAACCATTACTCGGATGATGTTGGTGACGGTGCTCAAGTGGAAACTGAGAACACTTAACCAGAAAGTACCTTTCTTCTTCAGGAATCCATCTTGTCGACCATGGGTAAGTTTTTTCATGTTCTTCTTCAAAACCGAATAAAGAAACAGGTTCTTGGTTTTCAGTTTGGTTAAAGTATACGACTCCCCCCATCTCCTTGGTCAAAAGATCTTGATTGGAACCCTCTTCAAGCTGATCACCGTTGAGTATAGCTAACGAAGTTTTTTCCACAACTTGCTCATAAGCAACCTGCCCTCCTGATCTTCTTGCAACAAGTAAAAGGTCAAACGGGGAGGAGGAAGGACGAGGAGAGTCAAAGGCATTGTATAATCCATTAAGTCTTTTTGTTCCTGCTTCCACCATCGAAAAACCCATGCGATCAAGTTCAACTTGCACTCCATCCACAAGACCGTAAGCAATATCCTGCTCCCGCACTTTGCTCACGCCCTCAACGCTCCAAGGTAAAAAGCCCAATAAACCTCCGATTAGAAAAGCGAAAACTGCCAGTGCTATGACAACCTCCAATAATGTAAATGCTCGAGATCTTTTATCAGAAATAGACTTCATGGTTTACTAAAATCATTTACATCTAGTACCGCAAAACCACCAAACCTTCTCATTAAAATTCCCGCAATTGAGTTAGGATTATTAAAACGTAAGGCTTTTTCACTGTCGGTCGGATTGGGCTCGCCTACAGCAAGTACTAATTTGGCAGGCTGCGGAATACCGGAAGAGTCTTCCTTGCAAATCAAATTCCCTGATCCATTGAATGCCATGTAAGTAAAACTCTGCTCACCCCCGCTTTTCCTTAATCCTTTGAAAGGGGCTTCAAGTAATAACTCATCACTTTCTTCGTGGCTCCATATAGAAAAAGCGTCCTCTCGCCAACCATCGGCTTGAATAGAAAAACTTTCTTCACTGGGTACAAAATAAATTCCATCAGTAAGGAATGCCCCTTCTCCTGCAACTAGCCAATTATCAGAATTATTGGAATCCTCAGTTACAATTTCCACATATCGATGATATTTCTCTTCATCTTCCGGATCATTCCATATAATTAAGCGAGTCTCTTTACCTGTGAGAGCAGCTTGGGCTCGAGCCTTTTGCACCAACCCAAGAAGTTCCCGTTGAGCCGCCCCTAACTCATTTCCTCCACCGCCAAGTAGGCTAAACCCAATTAGACCCATCATTACGCCCATGACAGCAAGCACAACCAGTAACTCCATGAGTGTAAAACCCTGTTTGCTTCGGATCATGATTTAAAAAAGAGGATTTTTATTCCGCAAGAAACTTTTGTATATCCCAAGAAAAAACATTCTCGGAATCTGTATCACCTGTGGGGTCCTGAAGAACAAAAATTCCCACTTTATCACGAATCACTTTAAATTTCTCTGCCGCTTCCTCAATTGCCTCAGAATTGTATTCACTTCGTAACGCTGTTTTTATTTTAGTAACCACCTCCGAAGCCAACTCAATCAATCCATCCCCATTTTGATCTACCACGATCTGAATATTACGCCCTCCCCAAGCGTCAGCAAGATAGCCTTCTTCGCCAAACTCATCCTCTGTAAAAGAATGAAACTGCCGGGCTTTTCGATTCTCCTTTAACATGGTATCATCTAATTTCGACCAAGATTGGGAATCCACATCCCATTGCATCCCCTTCAAGGCAGCAATAAAAGCAGCGTGTGATTCTTCTTCCGAAAGTTCCACTGGGTCGCCCTCTTCGTTTTCTAAAAGAAATGGAGGGAAATATTTATAGTGCTCTTTGTATTGGTACAACTGTGTCACCCAGGATCGAAAAATGGCCTGTGTCTTGGTTGCTTTCGAACCACTTAAAAGATCAAAGATCTTCGGACCAATTAAGCCCATTAATACTCCCAAAATGGCAATAACTACTAGTAATTCGATTAAGGTAAATCCTTTAATATTTTTATTTTTCATTATTTTCTTACTGAGGATAAAGCTACCATTTCCCGGGTTCAGTACTGGGAATGTTGTCTTCATCAATTACTTCTTTCTCCGGTGTACTTGTGAGTTCCGAAGTAAAAGAAGATGATTTTCTATTAGGGCCTTTGCTAAAAAGTAAATACCCACTGTGTCCATCCGAACGGGGATATTCATACACATAGGGTGTCTCCCATGGATCCATCATAAAAATTTCTTCCTCTTCTCCAATCTCTCCAAGTAACTGATCCCCTGTTAGCGTGTACGATTCGATATCACTACCTTCCATCTTTCCCAATGTAAAACTATCGGAGGGCAAGAAAGACTTACCACGTTCATTCTTTTCAATTTCTTCCCCCCCTGCATCCAACCAGCCAGAAAGGGACATAAAAAGAATTTTTCCGCGCTGCTCTTCTGTATCCGAGATATCTGCTAGCGGAAAATCTCCATGTTCAGATTTGAAATGCTTTAAAGACAATGAAATCGTCTCTATCTCAGCCTCTGCTTTTTTTTCTTCCTGAGCACTAAAGATGTAGCTGGCACCAGTAAAAATAATTCCAAAAAGAATGCCAATAATTACCATCACTGCCATTAATTCCATCAGGGTAAAGCCTTGGGTTTTGGGTCTAATATCTTGCATTTATGTAGGAAGATTCCTCAAATCCCCATGTTTTGTCAATGCTTTCATGAGAACTAGAAAATCTTCATTTCTTCCGAAACCTGTTCATTAATGAACTCGCTTCCGGAAAGCCAAAAAAGAACAGGCTTCCCCCATAAACCATTACACTCAAAGGGATCATGACAAGCAAAAATATTATGCACTCAATCTTGGTCACTGGCCCTAAATACAGATAATCTGCAACCCATAAAAATAAAGCCATTAAACTTGTTGAGAGAATAATGCTGTAGGTAAAAAAAGGTCTATTACTCAGAATCTCTTTTAGCCTCAATTCCTCCAGGCGTATTGCCAAGTAAACAGACTGCAAAGCTGCTGCTAATACATTTGCCCAAGCTAATCCATGAACCTGATAGTCAGAAATTAAAAGTAAGCTTAGTAACAGATTCGTAAGCATACTCACTACCGCAGCCTGCAGTGGCAATTTCATATTCTTTTTGGAGTGATAGACTTTTACTAAAAAAGTGGAAATCGCGTAAAAAGGAAGTCCCATACTTGATATGATGAGGATTCCTTTCGCTTGCCCTACCTCTTCCGTACCGAATTCACCCCATTGAAAAAGAGCAGTCAGAATAGGAGCAGACAAAAAAGCCAAACCCATTGCCGCAGGTATGGTTATACCTGCGGTTAATCGTAAACCGGTACAAACAGATTCCCAAAATTTTGCTCGGTTTACTCCTCCCGCGGTCTTGGCCATTTCAGGGAAAAGTACCGTCGAAATCGCAATCGCAAAAACTCCTAGAGGTAGCTCAACTAAGCGCGATGAGAGAAATAAGTAAGACAACCCACCGCTCTCCTCCAGAGAATATGCCAAAAAACGAGATATCAGAATGTTAACCTGTCCAACTGCAGCTCCCAAAGCACCGACCCAGAAGAGGGCTTTGATTTGGCTCATCTCTTTGGTATCTGACATTGATATTTGCCAGCGCCAACCCATCTCACTTTTCAACTTCAACCAAGGTAGAAAAAGCTGCAGCACCCCAGCAATCAAAACACTAAAACATAGCAGGATCGCCACATCGCTTATCTCCATCCTCAGGAAATATTTCCCCAATAGCATCGAAGAAATCATGCATAAATTTAGCAATATGGGAGAGAAAGCCCCCTCGAAAAACCTGCCCGTGCTATTTAAAGCCCCCACCATAATAGCAGAAGAGCAAATCAAGACCACATAACCAAAAGAAATACTGTTAAGAAAAAGTCCGTTGGCCCATTTAGTTTCCCCAACCCAGACTAAGCCACTTGCATAATAAGAGAACAAACTGACAATTAATGTAATCACACCAAGAAAAATAAACAGGCGAGAGGTCACCTGGTTTAACAAATCCAAAGCTTTTGCTTTTGATTCCCTTAAAGTTTCAGTAAAAACTGGTATAAAAGCAGAACTCAATGTCCCCTCCCCAAGCATTCGACGAAACAGATTAGGAAAAGTAAAAGCTAGAATGAAAGCTTCGCCTACCAAAGAAGCTCCAAAGCATCCAAAAAAAAGTACATCTCGAGCTAGGCCCAAAAAACGGGAAAATAAGGTCAGGGAACTGACAAGAGAAAGTCGACCGAGTACTTTCCCCATTAAAGGAGGAAACTTAAAAGATAAAAAATTATTCCGAAAAACTGCATTCTTTCAAGAGTTCAGTTGCTTCAGCAGCTGGATCATCATGATTCTGCTCGCGGGCAAGTTTGAGTGCAAGTTCAAGCTTCTCTGAAGCTCTATTTTTTTGGCCATCATCCAAATACGCTTTCCCAAGAGACAAGGCAGCCATCATCCAATCAGGTTTAACCAGCAGGCACTTTTCGAACTCTTCACAAGCTGCTGACAAATCCTCATTATCCATGTAGGCTTGAGCTAAGCTGTAGCGATGAAAGATTTGGGAAGGGTTGGCCTTTAGCTTTTCTTTCAGCCCCGAAATCTTATCGGTCATTCTAATTTTTTGATCAGGATACGCGGATGGTTACTGCAGTGGAGTTATCAACACCTCCATTTTGGTTGGCCGCATCAATTAAAGAATGCACAAATTCTTTCGGCTCCAAATCAATCATCATTTCATTAATCTCACCGATCTCAACCATGTTAGTGATACCATCAGAACAAATAACAATTTGATCTCCCGGAGAAAGTATTTGCTCTCCAATATCAACCTCGAAATCAATATCCTGGCCCATACATCTCGTGAGGGTATGCATGTAATGTTCAGGCATGTCATTCGCTGCCTCTGGGCCATGTTTCTCGATAAGCTCATCTCCCAAAGTGTGGCATTTCGAAATCTTTTTAAGCCCACTTCCGTCACTGTACAAAATAGAAGAATCTCCCACATGGGAAAATATACAGCGCCCACTAAGCAAACGAATCGCCGAAAAAGTTGTGCCGATACCATTCTCTCCTCCAACTAGATGGCCGCACTCCACAACATCACGGTGAACGCGGTGTGATAATTGCTGAAGTTCGTTGGCAGTGGAGCAATCCTCGGAATCGTGGATCATAGCCGATAATAATTTTACCGCCATACGACTCGCCAGATTGCCGAAGGGTAATCCGCCGACACCATCGGCTACGCAGTAAACCCCTTTATGGTCATCAACCAAAAAGGAATCCTCGTTGTTTTCACGAACGAATCCAACATCACTATGTCCATGGGAAGTAATGAGCATTATAAAAATTGAGATTAAAGTCTATAAGGATACAAAGTTACTCCTGAAGTCAATTGACAAAAAAAGAAATTGATCATCAATTCCTGTCTTAAATTTCCCCAAAAAGGTCTTCAACTTGGCTCAATTCGTAATTGGGATTTAACAGTTCAGCCAGAAAGTGTGAGCCATATCGTTTATGTAAGATCCGGGAATCAAGAATAAGAAGATCACCAACATCTGTATGAGAACGGATCAATCTTCCAATTCCCTGCCGAAAACGTATCACTGCTTTTGGAATGGTAATTTCCATAAAAGCACTTTTACCATCACTTGCCAAACGCTCCGTTTTGGCCTCCATGATTGGATGCCCCGGATTCTCGAACGGAAGACGGGTTAGAATTACTTGCGACAAACTTGGGCCTTTGGCATCGAACCCTTTCCAAAAACTCTCTGCTCCTAAAAGAAGTACGTCTCCTTCCTCCATCATCTTTGCCCTTAATTCGGAGCGAGAAAAACCCTGCCCCTGCGCGTACACATTTCGTCCTAGCTTTGTCCAGAGTGGTTTTAGGTTATGATAACAATATTGAAGATCCGCATAATTTGTAAATAAGGCCAAACTACCCCCTTCAATCGCACGGGCAGTGGAATATATCGATTGAACCAAGCACTGTAAATAAATGGAACGGTCTTTTCCTTGTGGTTCAGGAAAGTCAGACATAATCCGGACCTGCATATTGCTCTCATAATCAAAAGGGGATTTCACCAGCTTTTCATCAGTATCTTCTACGCCTACTTCTTCCCTAAAGGAATCCGCTTTTCCTCTTCGGGTAAGGGTCGCACTTGTCATCACAATAGACGACTGCTTTGAAAAAAGTTCTTCGCGTAAAATCTCCGCCACCTTTAAGGGAGCGCTACGCAAATGAATAATTTGGTTCTTTTTACCCGTTCTCTCCATCCAATAAACAGAATCCGGGTTTTTAAGATCGAAAACTTCGGATAATCCATTCAAATACCCCTGCATTCTCTTACTCTGATCTTTAATTTCTAACTTGGTTGTCTCATCCTCACAAGTCTCTCCGAGTTCTATCAATTTTCGTAGCACCAAACTTAAAGGGGGAAAGACTTCCATCGGCAGTCTTCCCTTCTCAACCAGTCTTGATCGATCTTTATTGCCCAGGGTGTTGACATGTAAAACCTGGAAAAAATCCTCAACCGCATGGATTGCATGTTCAACAGCCTCCAAGTCGGATAACCGACCCACTCTTTTCAGCAACCCCTTTCCCTTTCTTGGGTTATGGAGCCTCCTCAAAAAAGTTTCCAATGCCCACGAACTAATTGAAAGACCCAGATGATCACTGGCCACATCTGGCATTTCGTGTGCCTCATCAAAAATGATAAAATCATCAGCAAATAACACCCCCCCATCTTCGTTCCCAGGTCCAAAACCTGCACCCAATAAAGAAAAGAGCAGACTATGATTAACAATCACAAGATTCGCATTCTCAACCCGCGAACGCGCCCTTCGGTAAAAACAGTGATCAGGGTGGCAACGCTTGTTGGAACATAGAGAAGAATCTGCGTTTACCTGATCCCAAACGATAGAAGATGGAGGTGGGGATAATTCTTGTCGGATCCCCTCCATCGCTCCTTCATTGGCCCATTCAGCTATCCGTTCCAACTCCTTTCTTTGACTGCCGTCTAGAAAATCTGCTTGGCCGCTCAAAGCCCTGTGCAAGCGGGTACTACAAAGATAATTTGCTCGACCGACAAGCAATGCACACCGAAAATCTGCAAATTCATGCAATTCATCCACTGATTCAAAAACTTTCCTGACCGATGGAATATCTTTTTCAAGCAACTGCTCCTGCAAATTGATTGTGTTAGTCGCAACCACACAGGGGCGGCTATGATTTTTCGCATGTAAAATCGAAGGAATCAAATAAGCCAGACTTTTTCCGACTCCAGTACCAGCCTCGAAAAGTAAATGTGAACCAGTATTTAATGAACCTGCTACCGATTTGGCCATCTCTGTCTGTTCAGCTCTATGCTCGAAGTCCAAAACTTTCATCAAACTGCCTCCATCTTTAAAAATGGAATGAATCAGTCGGGATTCATCTGCCCGACCTACCTCTTCATCTTGAAGAATCCTGATCATTTACCTTCTGAAAAACGAGTCGGAAATTATCCCTTAACAAATGGATTCGAATTTTTTTCGATATCCACCCGGGTATCCTCACCATGCCCGGGATGCAAAACTGTGCTATCCGGCAAGGTATAGATTTTTCTAAGGATTGATTTTTCCAAAGTCTCAAAATTCCCTCCAGGCAGATCACTCCTACCCACACTACCTGCAAAAATGACATCTCCCACAAAACACCTTTCTTCAGCCTTAACCCAAAAAACCACATTACCAGGACAATGCCCAGGGCAGTGACGAATCTCCACTTCCCTCCCCCATAATTCGAGTGCATCTCCTTCTTCCACCCATTTATTTATTTCAACCGGCAAAAGTTCCAGCCCTGGAATGGCAAAGGTTGACATAATTCCAGGCTGCTCAAACATGACCTGATCATCCTTGTGCCCAATGATTTCTAAATCACCGGTGTCAAAGTCGGCCACTCCACCCATATGATCCCAATGGCCATGAGTCAGCCAGATCGCCGTGAGCTTAAGTTTTTCCCGATCCAGGACTTGCTCTACGGTTTCCCGGGCAAAAGGAGGTGCATCAATCAGCACAGCCTCTCCATTTCCATTGTCTTCCCATAATAAAAAGGCATTCGTGGCTATCGGCCCGAGTTCCATCTTTTCCACACACAAATTTTTCATAAAACACAGACTGCATGAAATTCGAGGTTCTCCAAGTCAATTTCAGATGAAACGATCGTGATTGCTGACAAAATTTCAGGGAATCTTGTATCTTGACTTCCATCCCGCAGATTGTTTTGATCTGCCATTCGCGATTTGGGGTAGTAGCTCAGTTGGTTAGAGCGCCGGCCTGTCACGCCGGAGGTCGCGGGTTCGAGTCCCGTCTATCCCGCCATCGCAATCTCCCGTCAGGTTGCGTCAATGAGCGTCTAAAGCCCACTAAAAAAGGGCTTCCTGCGATTTCATTCTCCTTACCCGTTTCGCCAACCTGCGACCCCAAATGACAGGTTTTGCCAGAAAAGTGAGTCAATATCTGAGTCAACGGTCCAAACCCTTCAATCGATCTCATGCACTCCTGCAATGGCAGTAAAATTGAACCCATTTAACAATATCAGTTAGTCGGACTTGTCATTTAATATTTTATTGAAGCAAAATATTGGTATTCCCACTCTATACTTTTTTGAAGTGGTTTTTTAGCTTTTTAGATAGAACAAATTGATTTCTTCAAACCCGGATTTACTTTTTCGGGACAATTATGAGAAGTAAATACGAAGAAGTAAACTAGAGAAAAAAAAACTTACTTTCCTGATACAAAATCAGTGAAATTCAAGCCCACCTTAATGTTGCTAATTTGTTACTTTAATTAGGCAAGAAGCGTCTATGTAGAATCTATAAAAGGATTTCCCTTCTTACTATATGAAACCAAAGATCGCATCATTTCTAGTCTTATTAATTTCTTCGTTTTCCCTAAACGGACAGAACTTACTAACGCCAAGTGTCACCCACACTTCATCACTTAGTGTGGGAAATCGTATCGATAAGAGTGCTGCAGAGATTCCCGCGTATGACCCTTTGACGCAAAGAGTTTTCGTAGGTAACGATGCAAATGACTCTGTTGAAATTCTTCAGCTTGGCTCCGACAACAACGGAAATCCCACTTTAAGTTACTTGTTCAACCTTGACCTTAGTTCGTTCGGGAGTGGGGTAAACGCGGTAGCCTCGAAAAAAGGATTGGTTGCCGTTGCCGTGCATGACAACCAAAACCGTGGAAAAGTCGTAATCTACTCTGCCTCCGTCGAGAATAATGCATCCGCCCTAGCCACGATCACTGTTGGTTACTTACCCGACCACTTGGCTTTTACCAATGACGGAAACCGAGTTGTGGTGGCCAACGAGGGAGAACCAAACGGTGCTTACACCACCGACCCAATCGGTTCGATATCCGTAATTGATTTATACAAAAGTGGCAACTTTGTGGATGCACATGTTGTCGACTTGAATTTTAGCTCTTTTGATTCAAAGAAGGGAATGCTTTTGGCACAGGGAGTAAGAATTTTCGGTAATGATGGCAATGCCACTGTTTCTCAGGATCTCGAGCCCGAATATGTGGCGATTACTGAAGATGACACAAAGGCATTCGTCACCTTGCAGGAGAACAATGCATTTGCAGTGGTTGATTTGGTTAATCTCGAAATTACCGAAATTCTTCCCTTAGGATATAAGGACTGGGGTCGACTGGGTCTTTCTTTTGATGCCTCCAACAAAGATGATTCAATAAATGGGGGGTATAATCCATTCCCCTGGCGAGTGTTGGGCATGTATCAACCCGATTCGGTCGTTTCTTTTAACCTTGAAGGCAAAAACTATTTTGTAACCGCTAATGAAGGAGACTCTCGTGACTACGCTGGTTACAGTGAAGAGGTAAGAGTCAAAGATCTCAATTTAAGCTATAATAATACCACCCAATTTCCTTCCATCAGCCTCACCGACATGGCCAAATTAGAAGGTCTTAAAAAGGCTCACATTTCCAATGTCGACCCCTCAGCATCTTTTCTTGCTGACATTAGGGGATTGAAGCAAATCGGTGAAGTGACCGCACTTATTCCAGAAGCCAGTTCTGCCGAAGGAAATGCATCCCTTCTGAAGAACGGTCAAAGCGGTGATACCCAGTTTCCATATCTTTCAAATATGAAGGCTCTTGCGACCGTAGGTGAATTTGATCCTAAGACTGGGTATCCTCTTACCGGATATCCTGATGGACAAGCCGCTTGGTTGGAGGATAATGAAACGATTAGAGTCGTGTATCAATCAGAGTCTTACGGGTCAATCTACGGTGCATCCGGCGAAACTTATCCTTGGGTGATGGAAAATGGTGCCTCTTTCACAGGCTCTCATATTCATACCATTGACTATGACCGAACTGCTTTTGCTGACTTTCTCAAAAACAATGATCCAGCCAGTTCCATGTTCAAGGCATCTGGTAATTTGTTCAGTAAAATCTACAATGTTTTTGGTGAATTAGTGGTTCCCGCCAGTCAGGGTGGGCTTTGGGGCAACCAAACTGATAATAACAGAAATGTGATTGCTTTCTCTGATTCTAAAAAACTCTCTGAAGCTGACTTTTACTTCCAATCATTTTGCGGAGCTTGGTACGAAAAGAAAAATCGATACGGAAGTGGCATTGGTTTTGCGGATGATGTTTGGTTGACTGCCGAAGAATGGGCGATTGGAAGGATGTTTCCCAACGGAGACTCTGATGCTGATTCCACCATGGGCTTGGCTTCTGTTGTGGTTGATGTCGCTAATGAAACCGCTTACACGGTTCCGGCATTAGGACAGACAGGCTACGAAAAACTTTTGCCGATTAACCCAGGACTTACTGATTATGTGGTTATCGTACTTGCCGGTTACAACCACAGGCAAGAACCTGCTCCAAACAAAATTTATGTTGGTATCAAAAACAAGGACGCAAATGGTACCGCCATTTCTTCGAGTGCTAGCACCCGTGACCAATTTCTCTCCAGGAACGGCTTACTTTATGGCAAAATATATGGCCTGGCTGTGGCCAATGCAGATTACAACTCGACTCTTGGGATAGCGACTCCTGATCCAACAGCGAAAATGATGGATGACTACATGAAGGACGCCAATGCCAGTAACAAATTCAGCGGAAAATTCTACCCAACTTCATTCCGCTGGGACGGATTTGATACACCTGAAGCAGTCAAGGATACAGAAATGATGCTCTGGGAGAAAACTTCCGAACAACCAACCGGATACACCTTTTTTAACGGTGACACCAAGACGGAGCATCCTGCCGTCGACCCTGATATCACCAAGCATCGATTCATACAAAATATGACAGACGAGGGTGGACTTCTTGGTTTCGACTTTGGGGATCTTGACGCACAACTTACTGCAGCATCGGGTGCACTTCCAACTTCCTTGGATGTCAATGTTACCCGTTTGGTTGCAGCGGTTGATGGTGCCATGACTCTGGATGTGGGTGGAAAAGGTGTAGGGAATGGCACCACTGAAACAGCAGCCAAACACATAGAGAAAAATGCAACTAAAATGGTGTCACCTGACGGATTGCAATGGGTTAAAAATGCTGATGTGGATATCCTTATTGTAGATGAGGATTCCGGTAATGATTATGGTGAGCGTAAATATGCATTGATTCTTAATCCGACCACATTTGAGGTAAATTCAACCGGATATTTCTTAGCCCAGGCAGGAGGGAGTAAAAATGCTCGTGCGAGTTACGGTTTGTCGGCCTACGGAAATACTTTTGGATATGCTACAACATCGGAATTTTCAGGTTCATGGAATGTCTCAGCATTAGTTGCGAAAAAATCGAATGGAAATTTTTACTCACCGTCTGAGTTAACGGGCACACAGGAGGAAGTCATCAACCAAGCTCTCGACCACAATCAGTCAACTTACATCGGTGTTATTCAACACCGTTCGGAATCAGCTGGTCCAGTCGCCAACTTTCGGGCCGATCGGGGCGGTCAAATCCTCATGTTTGGTTTGGACTTGCCAATTGGGGGAAGGACCACAACTGGATCATCTC
>ERZ802830.3698-NODE-3698-length-12739-cov-13.1392_pt1 | contig 12739 bp, 15 predicted proteins | sample MGYA00345654_ERZ802830 | MGnify/ENA primary metagenome ERZ802830 (study PRJEB30503, sample SAMEA104212375) | marine metagenome | biome: Westerlies Biome; feature: [SRF] surface water layer (ENVO:00010504) within the epipelagic zone...; material: water... | reverse complement strand
TATATTAATGCGCAATTAAGTCTTAGAGCTGAAACATCTGTAGATATCGATCATGAAATGTCAGAAAAAGTTTTAAATATAATGCAATTTATGGATGATTTAGATGATGTACAAGAAGTGCATACAAATGCAGAATTTCCAGATGACTTTGAGGCCAAAGATAACTAATGTCTATCAATTCACGAAATAAAGGCGCAGCTTTTGAAAGACAAATTGCAAATGCATTGATTGAAGATTTAAATTTAACAAATCCCGTGAAAAGAATTCTAGAACAAACAAGAACCAAGGAACTACCAGATTTGATGCTTGGAAGGTGGTGTATCGAATGTAAAGCATATGGATCAGGTGCAGAGCCAAGACCTGACTGGTGGGATCAAGTGCTTGCATCATCAAAGGCAGATAATTTAAGACCTGCATTAGTTTATAAATTTAACAATAGACCAATAAAGGTTCGCATTCTTGCAAACTCTATTAACAAAGATATTAAAAATAATCTTGTTACTGTAGACCTACTATGGCCTGATTTTATTCAAATAATATTAGAACTCTTTCAAAAAGATATCGAATTACATGAACAAAATTATCAAGTGTAATGACCTAAACATAACAACTTATATTGAAGATACAGATTTTCAGGGATTTGTATATCATGCCAATTATTTAAAATTCTTTGAAAGAGCTAGATCAGATTTTCTTTCACAAAATAAGATTTCACAAAAAGCCCTAAGAAAAAATAATTTAGCCTTCGTTGTAAAAAAAGTTAACATGAACTTCATTTCTGCTGCAGAGCTTGGTTACGATTTGATTGTAAAAAGTTCAGTAGAAAAAAAATCTAATGCAAGAATGATATTTTCTCAAAAAATAATTAATTCAAGTAATAAAAACTTTGTAGAAGCCACGATTGATGTTTGTCTTATAAATCTAATTACAAAAAAGCCACAAAAGTTCACAGATGATTTATTATTAATTTTTGAATAGGATAAATTATGGACGATATTTCAGTTTTAAATCTTTTTTTAGAAGCAGGACTTGTTGTGAAGATTGTCATGCTTCTTTTATTTATTGCTTCAATACTCTCTTGGATAGTAATTGTTGAGAGATACAATTTTTTTAACAAAATTAAAAATTTAAATAGCAATTTTCTTCAAAAATTTTGGAATGGCGAGGATTTAGATAAATTATATAAAGAAATTTCTCGTGACGAATCTATGTACGGTGCTATGAGTTTATTTAAAAACTCTTTTGATGAGTATAAAAGCATGAATTTTGATCAAAATAATAATGAGCTTGATCTTGAAAGTATAAATAGAACAATGAGAGTATCAATTGCTTCAGATGAAGAAGAAATGAATAAACATTTACCATTTTTAGCAAATGTTGGTTCTGTAAGTCCCTATGTTGGCTTGCTCGGAACTGTGTGGGGGATAATGACTTCTTTCCAAGGTTTATCAGATGCAACTCAAGCAACTATTAATGCTGTAGCTCCAGGTATATCTGAGGCCTTAATTGCAACAGGGATGGGTCTATTTGCAGCAATACCTGCAGTTGTAGCATTCAATAAATTTACTGCTGTATCAGAAACAATAAGTCAAAATACATTAATTTTTGCAGAGGAATTAGCAAGCATATTTTATAAACAATCTATTAAAAAATAATGATTTACAGGCTAGCTAAGAAAAAAAATCTTAAGGCTGAGATTAATGTAGTCCCATATATAGATGTAATGCTCGTATTATTAATAATCTTTATGGTTCTCTCACCTCTTTTAATCCAGGGTATAGAGGTAAACTTACCCAAAACAGATACAACCAAAATGAGTGTACAAAGTGAACCACTTGTTATCTCTATAAATAAAGATGGTAACTATTTTATTAATATTGGGGACGAATCTTTATCAATTGATCTAAATGAATTGAAGAGAAAATCAAAAGTTATTTTTGATGCTAATCCAGAAATAGAAGTTGTTTTTCAAAGTGATAAGAATGTTCCATTTGATTCTGTTGCAAAGGCAATGGCATCAGTACAAAGCATAGGTATAACAAACATAGGTATAGTAACTTCAGGATATGAAAGTAAATAAAGTCTATCTAGAAGCCTCTTTTGTATCTTTTATAATTCATGGAATTATTATTTTATATTTATTAGGTTTTTTTTATTTTGAATCTCAACAAAGTTCTGTTTTAAGTAAACCAATCAATGTAAATTTAATATTCGAACAACCAAACATAAAGAATAACAACAAAACACAGGTTAAAAAAATTGAAATGAACGTAAACGAGTCCTCTCAAACAATAGCTAAAAGCAGCAAGGCAGAAGAATCAATCTCATTTGATTCTCTTATAGAATCAATAAGCCCAGAAGACCTTTTAAAAGAAGATGTTTTAATATCATTGGAATCGGAGCAGAATCAGATAGAGATATATAGCTCATTAATTATACAAACTATTCAGTCAGCATGGCGAAAACCAATAAATATTCAAGACAATCTAGTATGTGATTTAAGAATATCAGTCAATAAAAATGGAAGAGTTATTAATACAAATCTAATTAAAAGTAGCGGAAATATTAGATTTGATAATTCTGCATTAAAAGCTGTTGAGCGAGTAGAAACTTTTAATTTTTTTGACAGAATTCCCATGAATATCTATTCATCTAATTTTAAAAATATTGTTATAACCTTTAACCCATCATGAAAAAGATATTACTTATAATATTTTTTTCTAATTGTTCTTTTTCTGAACTTATTCTTGAAATAACACAAGGAACTGAGGATCCTTTCAGGGTAGCAATTATTGAATTTCAGGGATCAAATGAGATATCTAAAGACATTCATGAAATTATCAAAAATAATTTAAAAAGATCAGGTGAGTTCACAATTTTTGATAACGATGATTTGTTATCAACTCCAAAGTCTGAGAACGATATTATTTTTAATGATTTTAAAATATTAAATATAGACTATCTTGTAATAGGCAATATTGTTAATGACAAACTTAATATTACTTCTGAATATAAAGTCTTTGATATTAAAAAAAGTAAAAAGGTAAGGTCGTCTACCATTTTTGGTATTCCTAATAAAAATAGACAGCTAGCACACTACATAAGTGATGGAATATATGAAGAGATTACAGGCATTAAAGGCATAGCTTCCACAAAAATATTATATGTTACAGAAAATGAAGATTTCAAACTTATAGTTGCAGATGCCGATGGTAAAAATGAACAGGTATTATTAGAGAGTTCAGAGCCCATTATTTCTCCATCTTGGTCACCTGATTCAAAAAAAGTAGCCTATGTTTCATTTGAAACAGGCATGGCTAAAGTATTTGTTCAAGATATAGCAACTGGAAAAAGAGACGTCGTAATAAAGAACTCCTCACAGATAAGTTCTCCTGCATGGTCTCCAGACGGAAAGTTTCTCTCTTTAACAATGTATCAAGATGGTAATGCAGAAATTTATATTTTAAATTTGCAAAACAAAAACTTAACAAGACTAACCAATCATTATTCAATTGATACTGAATCATCATGGTCAAAAAAAGGTTCAAAAATAATGTTCACATCTGGTAGATCTGGCTCACCACAGCTGTATGAGATTAATTTAAGACAATCCAACGCAAGACCAAAAAGAGTAACATTTGATGGAAACTACAATGCAAAAGGATCTTATTTACCAAATAATGAAGGTATAGTTTTTGTTCACAGAGCAGATGTTAATTTTCAAATTGCAATCAAATATTTTGATGAAAATTTTATTAGGCCACTTACTGAATCGCAAATGGATGAATCCCCTAGCATTTCTCCTAACGGAAATGTTATAGTCTATGCTATAAGAGAAGAGGGCATGGGACTGCTTTCAGGTGTTACTTTAAGTGGGGCAAAATTCAAACTTCCTGCTTCTGAAGGAGCTGTAAGAGAGCCATCATGGTCAGGTTTTTTAAGATAATTTAAATGGAGTAAGTATGTTTATTTTTAAAAATAAAATAAATTTTTTAATAGTTATAATTTTTTTATCATCATGTTCAAGCATGAACATCACAGAAGAAAATGTCTATTCAGATAATGTTAAAACAGTAAAAGCATCGTCTTCAATGTCTGAAAATATTAATCTTGATAGTATGGCAATTTTTGCAAATGCCACTGTTTATTTTGAGTTTGATAAGTCGTCTTTAACAAGTAAATCTATCCAAACACTTAAAAGTGCTGTTGATGCATTAAATGAAAATACATCAATTAAAGTTACTTTATCAGGACATGCAGATGAGAGAGGTACAAGAGAGTACAATTTAGCACTAGGTCAAAGAAGGGCTGAATCTGTAAGTGATTATCTTGTTCTAAATGGTATAAATAAAAGCAGAATTACAGTAAAAAGTTTTGGGGAAGAAAAACCTTTGGCATATGGTCAAGATGAATCAAGCTATGCCAAAAATAGAAGAGTAGAAATTAACTAATTAATGAAGACTAGAATTCTTTTCTTATTCTTTATTTTTTTTATTTTTTCTATAGATGCAGAGGAGAATGAGACTGCAAAAACTGATATTTTATTTTTAAAAATTCAGGAACTAGAATCGGAGTTAGCTGAATTAAGAAATAAGATAGAATCTCAAAATTATCTTATTGAAAAATTAATCAACGAATCTATTGAACCTAATTCTTCTTCAGACTCTGAAGATATTCAAGATATTGCTATTGGAACGGATATTAGATTTAAAGGTATAGAAGATCCAAGTAGTAAAGAGCAAGTTTATAGTGCTGCTATAGAAGCTTTGGAAGCACAAGATTATGACAAAGCGTTTGCACTATTTAATTTTTTTGTAAAAAGTTTTACGGATGAAGAAAAGAGACCTCTATCTTTTTTTTGGCTTGGAGAGATTTGCTTCATGAATAATGAGCTAGATAAGTCAAAAATTTTTTTCATGGAATTAATAAGTTCTTACCCCAATCATTACAGAGTCCCTCTAGCTCATAAAAAAATTGGTGATATTTATTTAAAATCAAAACAAGTTGATGAAGCAAAAGATAAGTATAATTTTGTAGTTAGAGAGTATCCAAACAATACTGCATCATCATTGGCCTTGCAGTTATTGAAAAATATGGAATAATCTCCATCTTTTAGTATGTATTTCACGGGTCGCTAGCTCAGCTGGTAGAGCAGTTGGCTTTTAACCAATTGGTCACAGGTTCGAATCCTGTGCGACCCACCATTCATAAGGCATAATGTTCTCATGAAGTTAAAAGATTTAGTTCTTGCCAGTTTTTTATTCTTTTTAGTTCTTTCATCATGGTATGTCTTAAGGGCAGTAAGAAATGAATTAGCTGTAGAAAACTATAGTCAAGATTTTTTGATAATCCTTCTTGCGTTCACAGCCCTGGTAATGTTTGTTATTAATCCTATATATTCATGGATTGCGTCAAGATCTAATTTTAAAAAGATAATCGTTTATTGTTACTCTTTCTTGATATTAAATCTCTTTATTTTTTTGATGTATTCAAGGTCACTTTCTTCTGAAAATATGACTGAAACCATATGGTTAGGCAGAGTTTTTTATATATGGGCTAATGTATATTCCTTCTTTGTAGTATCAATTTTTTGGGTATTAATCATAAACTTATATAGAAATTATAAATCTAGAAAGTTTTATGGATTCATAATGGCTGGAGGTTCGATTGGAGCAATCTTTGGGTCTGAGCTGGCCATAAGACTATCTGAGTCATTTGTGAGTTCTGGATTAGAATTATTTGTATTGTCAGCTTCAATCTTGTTATTGCTTGCTATGATTGTGGCTATATATATTTTTAATTCAACTGATTCTATTAGCTTGTCGCAGAAAGTTGGAGGAAACAGTTTCGATCCTATAAAAAATATTATGACGAAAAGTGATATAAGATTAGTAGCATCTTACTCTTGGTTATTTACTTTTTTAATGACTATACAGTGGATTTGCGCGATTCCAATAGTAGAGTCATATTCAGACCTTTCTCCAAAGAGAATCGAATTATTTGGAAGAATAGAGCAATTAGTGTCTCCTCTAACATTATTATCTCAAGTATTTTTAACATATTTTGTTATTTCATTTCTTGGAGTAAGAGTAATTCTTATTCTATATGGAGTTCTCTTCACTATAGTTTTTCTCTTATATGGTTTTTTTCCTACCGTTGGAGTCGTTGTTCTATCTCAAGCACTTTTAAGAGTTTTTGAGTATGCATTTAATAAGCCTAGCAGAGAAATTGTTTATAGCGGACTAGACAAAAATGATAGATATAAATCATCAGTATTTATTGATACCTTCTTAACACGATTTGGAGATTTGACCGGGAGTTTCTATATTGGAATTGGTAAATTAATAGGTATTGGAATAAGCTCGATGCCGTTCTTTAGTATACCCATTGCAGGATTTCTATCTTTAGTAGGGATAAAAATTTTTTCTAAAGAGAGATTTAAAGACCTCTAGAATTGTTAAGATTTTTTTTGATTTCGACTATTTTATTCATAAGACTTTCAGATACCTGAAAATTATTCTGAGTAAGTTGAAGAGCAAACTCGAGTTGGTTTAGCGCTCTATCATCCTGACCCAGTAGAATAAAATATTCTGCTCTACTTTGATGATAACCAATTATATTTTGGCTATTTCGTTGTATTTCTGAAAGAAGTAGCCAGAGTTCAGGATCATCATTCTTTCTCAATAACTGATCTCTGATAATTTCTTCAGACTCAAAATATCTCTCCATCGCAAGAAGCACCTTAGATTTAGAAATAGACAACGGATAATTTTTTGGAGAAATCTCTAGGAACTTATTAACTAAAATAAGAGCCTCATTTAATTTATTGTATGAAAGAAGAATGTCTACTTTAGTTGTATTTATAACAAGATTTTTAGGATATTTTTGAATTAATTTATTCAATAATTCTATGCTTTTTTCGAAATTGTTATTTTTATTATGAGCCAAAGCTAAGCCATAAATATTTGCATCGGACGGGTCATCATTAACTTTTGATTGAAAAAATCTCAGTGAATTTGATGGAATATTTTCATAATAAACTTCTAATCTAGCTTTCATCAAACCAAACTCCAATGAATCTTTTTTTGTTCCCTCCTCGGAGATGCCTTCTGCTGAATTAAAAGCATCACTTATTCTTGATGAAGATAAGGGATGAGTAAGCAAAAATTCTGGTGGTAAGTCGCCAGATAAACGTCTAAGTTCGTTCATATTTTCAAACATTTCGCCCATAGATTTTGGGTTATAACCAGCCTTAACTAAATTTGCAAAACCAACTCTATCAGCTTCTCTTTCGAATAATCGGCTATATCTCAAGTTTTGTGATTGAAGAAATGCAGGCCCTACAGATATTGCATTTGGATTATTACTTATTAAAGCTATTGCTATAGAGGACACCATTACCAAGGCTGATGCTAAATTGCTATCTTTAGATTTAAGAACATTTCTTGCAAAATGTCTTTGACTTAAATGTGCTAATTCATGAGCAAGAACTGAAGAAAATTGACCCTCGTTATCGGCATTTAAAAATAACCCACCATTAATACCAATAACACCACCTGGCGCAGCAAAAGCATTTAATGAATCATCATCAATTAACAAGATATTAAAATATCTATCACTTACCTGACTATATTCAGATAATCTATAGATAAGATGTTCAGTATATTCAAATAAAAGAGGATCAGATATTAATGGCGCCTGCGAATATATCTGTTCGAGAAACATCTCTCCTATTGCTTTTTCTTGAGCAGCAGAAACAGCTCCTGAAACTCTGTCACCAAGCTCAGGTAAAATAATTTCATTTGATGTTCCATCCTGACCATTAACATTAACAGTTAAAAAGAGAACACTGATTATGCAAAGAAAAATTTTCATTTTTAAAGTATTTATTAATTTTAACTTAGAACAATAAAATCCAAAGAAAGTTTATTATTTATAATCAATATACCTGATTAGCAATTTTCTGTTAAATCTTATATATAATGTGTAAGTAATGATAAAACATTTGAACAATTTCTTTAAACGAATATTTAATAATGAAGAAACAGTAATTTTTTCATTAATTATTCTATTTAGTCTAATTATTTTTAGTTTTTTTATTGAAGTATTAACACCATTTATTATAAGCATAATAGTTGCATATTTATTGGTTGGTCTTCAAAAGAAGATTGAGTCATATAATATTTCTGAATCACTTGCGATGATTCTTTCTTTTTCAATATTTATAATAATTGGTGCTGCAATGTTTACATGGTTAATTCCTTTAATTTATGTTCAACTTCAGTCTTTTGTTTTAGATATTCCAAGATTATTTAATGATTTTTTGAATTTTGTTTCTACCATGCCCGCAGCATTTCCAGATCTAGTTGATTCTGATCAAATCTCAGTTTTTTTCCAAGCAGTTTCGTCTGAGTTGACTTCAATAACTCAAAATTTAGTAAATTCATCAATTGCAGGAATTCAAAGCACCATAACAGTGCTTTTATACATTATGTTATTTCCAATATTGGTATACTTTTTTTTATTTGATAGAAAAAATATCATTGAGGGATGTTTAAAGATTATTCCTGGTGACAGAGCTATGCTGACTCAAGTTTGGTCAGAAATGGATGTGCAATTGAGTAATTATGTTAGAGGAAAAGTTTTTGAGATAGTTATTGTTGGAATTGCTGCAGCATTATTATTTGCTTCTTTTGGTCTTAATTATGGTGCTCTGCTTGCAGTTTTAGTTGGGTTGTCTGTACTTATTCCTTTTGTTGGTGCATTTTCTGTAACTATCCCAATAGTAATCATAGGCCTTCTTCAATTTGGACTTGGAACACAATTTTATTTACTAATTGGTTTATATTTATTACTTCAATTTATTGATGGAAATTTATTAGTACCATTAATTTTTTCTGAGGCTGTAAAACTCCATCCAATTGTAATCATTCTTGCAGTTTTTATCTTTGGAAGCGTGTTTGGATTTTGGGGCGTATTTTTCTCTATACCATTAGCAACTTTTATTAAAGCTGTATGGAATTCATGGCCAGGAATGTCATCATCCTCAGTAAGCAATGATCAATAAGCTTTGGTTTGCATTATTAATAAACTGTTCTTTTATTATGGCTAATGAAAATTATGGAATTGTGGTTCATGGAGGAGCTGGAGTTTTATCAAATCTTAGTAATGAGCAACAGCAGATAATTGAAAAAAAGGTATCCGAGACTTTGATATCTGCATACAAAATTCTACAAAATGGTGGGTCAAGCTTAGATGCTGTTGAATTTGCCGTATCTGAATTTGAAGATTCTCCTTTGTTCAATGCTGGAAGAGGATCAGTTTATACATCCGAAGAAGTTCAAGAAATGGATGCATCTATTATGTTTGGCTTAGACAGGTCTGCTGGAGCTGTTGCATCAGTTAAAAAAGTTAAAAATCCAATAAGATTAGCTAGGAAAGTTTTTGAAAAAACTGAACATGTTTTATTAGTTGGGGATGGAGCAGAAGCATTTGCTAAATCTATTGGAGAGCCTATAGTAGATTCAGAATATTTTCATTCAGAAAAAAATTTACAAAGATTAAGAAAAGTAAAAAGTAAGCTTGTTCAAAATCAATTAATACAAGACAAAATTGGAACAGTTGGAGCTGTAGCGCTTGATAAGAGTGGCAATATTGCTGCAGCAACATCGACTGGGGGAATGACTAATAAAATGCCTGGTAGAATTGGAGATACTCCTATTATTGGTTCAGGTACATGGGCTCAGAATGAAATATGTGGTGTTTCTTCAACAGGACATGGAGAGTTTTTTATAAAATTTCAAATTGCTAAAGAGGTTTGCACAAGAATTGAATATTTAAATCAATCTTTAGCAGAATCTGCAACCGATGTTATTGAAGAACTCAAAAAAATTGGTGCTACTGGAGGTTTAATTGCTATCGACAAAGATGCAAATATCTCAACACCGTTCAATACAGATGGAATGATTAGAGGGAGTATTACAAATAGATCTGAATTAAATTTTGCAATTTACTAAAGGTTTTTTGTTTCTTCAAGAACCTCATCTACATGACCTTTTACTTTTACTGATCTCCATTCTTTAACAACCTTACCTTCTTTATTAATTAAAAACGTTGATCTATCAACACCCATATATTCTCTTCCATACATAGATTTCATTTTCATTACATCAAATGATTTGCACATTTTTTCATCAGGATCTGACAAGAGTTCAAAAGGAAATGACTGTTTAAGTTTAAAATTTTCATGGGATTTAACACTATCTCTTGAAACTCCCAATATCTCTGTATTTAACTTTTTGAAGTTTTTATAGTTATCCCTAAAATCTTGTCCTTCGGTCGTGCAGCCAGGAGTACTGTCCTTAGGATAAAAATAAATCACCAAATTTTTACCATCAAAATCTTTATTTGAGAGCATTAAGCCACTTGTGGAGTCCCCTTTAAAGGCAGGACATTTCTTTCCTTCAATTTTTTTTACCATTGTTTTTCCTTATGACAGTTTTTTAAAAAAATAGTGTATAGTCTTATTTTTACTTAATTATAAAATGATGCAACCTCTAAAGGGAAGTTTAGTTGCCCTGGTCACACCAATGGATCCCGATGGTGGGGTGGATTATGATTGCTTAGATAAATTAATTGAATGGCATATAGAAGAAGGTACTAATGGAATTGTATCTGTTGGTACGACTGGAGAATCAGCGACTGTGGATTTTGATGAACACATAGACGTCATCAGTCATACGGTAAATTATGTTGATAAAAGGATTCCAGTAATAGCTGGAACAGGTGCCAATTCGACATCAGAAGCCTTAGATTTAACATTAGAATCAAAGAAAGTTGGCGCTGATTATGCACTACTAGTAACTCCTTATTACAACAAACCAAATCAAAGAGGTTTAATACAACACTATACAAAAATAGCAGATTCTGTAGATATTCCACAAATACTATATAACGTTCCATCAAGAACAGCTTGCGATCTTCTTCCAGATACAGCAATGATTTTGTCGAATCATAAAAATATTGTTGGAATTAAGGAGGCAGTTAATCAGACTCAAAGGTTTAAAGAACTTGTTAGTATTTCTCAGTCGAATGAAACCTTTAAAGTATATTCCGGTGATGATCCTACTTTCTTACAATTCCTAAAAGAGGGCGGCCATGGTGTTATTTCAGTTGCTGCAAATGTAATACCAAAAGCAATATCTAGTATTTGTTTAGCCATTAGAGAGGAAAATATTGAAGATGCTAATGAGATAAATAAAAAATACTCAGAGTTATATGACTTACTTTTTATTGAATCTAATCCCATTCCAGTGAAATGGATCTTATATAAGATGGGTCTTATAAGAAATTCGTTACGATTACCTTTAGTAAGCCTTGATAAGAAATATGAAGAAAATATAATGTCGGAAATGTTAAAATTAAAACTATTATGAAAAATCTTTTTTCGCTGTTTATTCTTATCTTAGGATTAAGTTCTTGTTCAACAATTAGTGGGCCAGATGGATATTTCCCTGATACAAAATATGATTTTCTTGAAGAAGAGATTGAAGAAAACATTGCGTTACCAAGCTCTCTTTCAGAACCTAAATCAGAGAATCATTATCCAGTAATAAATCTAGAAAATTTTGATAATATTCTTGAAGTTCCAAAACCAAGACAAATATTTGCATCTTCTGGAAATAGCAGTGTTCAGCTTAGAAGGCTTGGCGAATTAATGTGGATATACATAGAAACTTTGCCATCAACCTCTTGGCCAATATCAAAGAACTACTGGGACACATCTAAATATCAGGTTATGAGTGCTGATCCTATATCTGGTGAGATTGAAATTGATTTTGATTTGGAAACAAAACTTCAGATGAAAGTTGAGCATGGGATAAAAGAGGCTTCAACAGAAATATTCTTATATCAAGTAAATAAGGGCAATGGAAATATTCAGAGTAATCCTGAATTTGTTCAATCGGAGCTTGAGAAGATTGTAGAGTATTTTGCAGAATCAATTAATAATTTCTCAGGTACGTCATTAGCAGCTCAAAATCTAAATGAAATGAAAAAAGCTAATATATTCACTGAAAATGGAAAAACGGTTATTTCTCTTGATCTAAACTTTGACCGTGCTTGGTCATCAGTTAGTAGAGCTCTCATAGCAGCTAATATAATAACTAATGATAGAGACAGGACTAACGGCATATTCTTTGTAAGTTACGCAAAAGAGGAAGAAAGAGGTTTATTTGGTTTATTTGGAGGAAGAGCCAATAGCGAAAATCCTGGAGATATAGTTCTTGGTGAAGAATCACAGTTCGAAATAACAATAATTGAAGAAAATGGAAAAAGTTTTGTGAGAGCAATTTCAAAAGATGGTAATGTTGAAGATTCCGAACAACTTTTATCAAAAATCAACGAGTCTTTAAGCTAATGAAAAAAATAAATGAAATAACTAAAGGTAAAGCAAAGTCAATGTTTACCACTGATAACGAAGATCAACTAATAATGCATTTTAGTGACGACACTTCTGCTTTTGATGGAAAAAAGAAGGAAGCGCTTCTAGGAAAAGGGGCTGTTAATAATCAATTTAATGCTTTTATTATGGAGCACTTAAAAGAAAATGGGGTTGAAACTCATTTGATTGAAATGATCGATAGTACCGATTCACTTGTTTATAAGCTTGATATGTTTCCTATCGAATGTGTTATAAGAAATAGGGCTTCTGGTTCAATTTGCAAAAGGCTAGGAACTG
>ERZ802830.3697-NODE-3697-length-12741-cov-7.88034_pt1 | contig 12741 bp, 10 predicted proteins | sample MGYA00345654_ERZ802830 | MGnify/ENA primary metagenome ERZ802830 (study PRJEB30503, sample SAMEA104212375) | marine metagenome | biome: Westerlies Biome; feature: [SRF] surface water layer (ENVO:00010504) within the epipelagic zone...; material: water... | reverse complement strand
TTATTTTATTTTTTTTGATATTTTCAACAAGATTTATCCAATCTTTATCTGTAAATTTATAACCTGCTCCATCACCACCAATTAAAAAAAGCACTTTATTGGTTTTTTGAGATTTTCTAATAACTGGCTTACATTTTGTAGGAGCTATTACAGAGCTCACATTATTAGGAGAATTTTCAACAGCTTCTCCTGTGATATGCACTGAAAAATTTTTTAAATCTATGTTTTTTACTGATCCGGCGTGAATATTAATAATAGAGGATACCTTAGATATTGCAGCAGAGTGATAGGCTACTTTTTTTCCACAAGAAATAATCAAATCAATATCATCAACACATATTTTTTGATGCATGTTTATAATTTTTCGAGCATTTTTGTCATTAAATTTTTTAGCAAGAAATTTCTGATATTGCATAAACAAAGATCTAAAAATATTAAAAGTTAGTTTAGATTCTACTATTTCGTATTTAATGGGTATTTCTTCTGAAATTAAACTTGCTATACCAATAGATTGGTTGAAATGACCAGGAATACCATCACTTAAAATAAGAGCTTTCATTAATTACTCTATAATTTTTGAGTTTGAAAAAAATACGTCTACTTGATTGAGATTATTATGGTTTTGCATGGTGACGCATCCTCCAGCAGCCTCTACAATGGCAGCGCCAGCTGCAACATCCCATAAGTATGTTCTTTTTTCTTTATAAAGATCTGCTTTGCCAGATGCAACATATACAGCCGCTAATGCTGCAGAACCAATCATTCTTACTTTTCTCCATTTTTGAAAGCTTTTTACCATCTCCATTAAAGCATCGTCTGAATAATCTGTATCATTAGGTAATCCTGTTATTAAAATACCATCCTTAGGAAATAAAACATCTGAAACACATATTTCTCTTTCATTTAATATTGCTTTTGAGTTAATAGAACCCTCATACAAATCATTATTATTAAAATCATAGATTACTCCGAGAACTGGTTTTAGGTTTTGTATTAATGCAATTGAAACACAGCATAACGAAATATTCCTTGAATAATTAGCAGTTCCATCAAGAGGGTCAACTACCCAAAATATTTCTCCAAGGTTATTAGAGGATTTCCCGCTTTCTTCTGCCAAAATAGGAAATTTTGACTTAGTATTAAGAATATTTTTTATCAAGTCCTCTGCTTTGATATCTGCTTTGAGTTTAATATCTTTGTCTGAAGAGTAAATTGAGTGATTGAGATGTTTTTTGTCAGATAATAATATTTTTCCAGCAGCGATAGCTGCTTCTTTTGCTAATATTAATTCTTTTTCAAAATGTATCATTTATAATTTATGCAACATAATAATAAATTGTGAAAAATATATAATTAAATGTATAGTTACAACACATAATATCTTTTATAAAACTATTTACAGATTTGAGATAACATAAATTAAAGATGGAATTAAACATAATCATAGATTATCTAATTATAAGCATAATTGCTTCTATGGCTATAAATAGCGCTCTAAGAAATTTAGCAAAAAAAAACAAAATATTGATTGATATCCCTGATAGGAGTAGAAAATTTCATAAAAGAGCTACCCCTCTCACTGGAGGATTCGGTATTATTCTTTCTGTTCTTGTATCTGCTGAATTGTATTTAGATCTAAATGGTTTAAAAGGTTTTGTACCTACTTTTACTCAACATTTAATTTGGTCTTCAATTATCTTGGTTCTCTTGTTTTTGATAGACGATTTTAAATCCCTAACAGTGTTTAAAAGACTGTCTATACAAATTCTATTATCAACATATATGATAATAATGACTGGAGTAGATATAGAGAATCTAGGAAATATATTCGGTTTTGGACTTCTTAATTTAGGTATATTTTCTATTCCATTTACTATCTTTTGCGTTGTAGGGATGATGAATGCTTTTAATATGATTGATGGTATAAATGGTTTATGTGCTGGTTGTGGCATGCTGGCACTCCTACTCATAGGATTTTCATCTGGTCTAATATACGACTCAATGCTAGTTTTAATCATTGGTGGAATGATAGGTTTCTTATTATTTAATTTAAGAATTTTTGGCAAAAAAAGAGGCGTTTTCTTGGGAGATAATGGTTCAAATCTAGTAGGTTTTTTGGTGGCATGGGCGGCAATATATGCCTCTCAAAATACAATGTATGACATAAAGCCAATAACAATGATATGGTTTGTATCAATTCCACTTCTTGACTGTATTGGTTTGATTTTTTCAAGAAACACAAAAGGTAAGAGTTGGGCAAGCCCAGGCAGAGATCACATTCATCACAAACTAATGAATAGATATACACCAGAAATGACTCTGTTAATTATCTTATCATTAACATTATTTTTGGGATTATTTGCTATATTTATAGATTTATATTACTCATCACTGACATCAACTTTATTATTTATAGTATTTTCATCAATCTATTATGTTTATGCTTATTTATATACACATAATAAAAGTAATATGTAAAATAAATCAAAATGTTTAACTTCTTTAAAAAAAATAAAATTCCAAAAAACAAAACTAAAGAGAGTTTTGAAATAGAGCTAACTGCTTCTGTGCTAGCATACGAAATTGCTAGATCTGATGGCGCAATCTCAGAATCTGAACTTGATGTGCTATTAATCGAAGTAAAAAAGATTGCTAATAATGTTGGTAAATCTGAAAAAGAGATTTTAAATATTATTGAAAAATATAGCAGTGATAGTATTTCTTTTCATGAATTTATTGAGGATATTAACAAAGATTTCTCTAAAGAAGAAAAGCTGTCTTTAGTAAAGTTCTTATGGGATATCGCATATGCTGATTCAATATTAGAGGTAAATGAAGAACGGCTAATAAGAAGAATAGCAGATTTAATAAATATTAAAGATATGGAAGTCTTAAAACTTAAAGATCAATCAAAATCATCTAAATTAGATTAATAATCAATAAAACTTGCATTATCCTTTAGGAATTTTTCTGATTCTTTTCTATCGCATACGCCTGGATATTCATTTATATATTCATCATATAAGTCATCACCAACAAATGTCAGAATTTGTAATACTACAACACATTTTTCAAGATCTAGAAGATCATCCTCTTTATATAAATCTTTTAATAGAGATGTAAATGAGTGTGTATCAGATGACATTTTTAAATATTTCCTACTGTCTAAAATCATGTAATTTGAGTAATTGATTAAAGAAGTATCATATTTAAGCCATTCTTTGTTATCAGTTGAAAAGCCGGGCTTTCCACTTTTAGCAAAATTTGTCCAAAATTGCATCATATTCTTTGATGTAAATCTTTTAGAAGGTCCTCTTGGATATATCAAAAAACCATAATCACCAACTAATTTATTGTTGCCAGTTATAAGAGGAATCTCGGTGGCATGAGCTGCTCCTATTAGCTCTCTAAAATCTCCAATAATAAATCTTCTATGATCATCCCAATCATATCTGTATGCATATAAATCGTCATTACCAGATTTTTTAAGGCTTCTTAATGGAGTATCAACTCCTCTAATTTTCCAAGCTCTACTCCTGTATGAATTAAATAGATTAAATGCTTTTTTGTCAGTAAGTACAACTTTAGGTACTTCAAGAATTGATCCTATAAATGAGTAATCTAAGTCAACAAAATATTCTGCAGAAGCAAGCCAAAGTTTTACCTCATCTCGATTTGAACCAGCAATCGTTGGAACGCTATTTACATGCTCTTTGATAGATAACGCTTTTCTTAATCCAATTTTTGGAATAACAATTCCGTCTGCGTTTAATAAGGGCAATTCTTCATTAGATGGTCTATTGGCATAATAATTAAAAAAATCTGATGCTGATAAATTTATCAAAAGATCCCTAATATCTAATTCATTTTCTTTTGTTTGTGTTATCTCTAGTTCAGCATCCTTTAAAATAGTATTAATAATGTTCCAACTTGTATGATTTGAGGTTGAAGATTCTATTTTTTGTCTAAACATTTCTTCAATTGAATAAGATGTAGTATAACCAGATTGTGATATAGCTTTATGAAATAAGCCTTTAGCATTTTTTGATATTAATAATGATAGTACGTTGTGTCCTCCAGCAGACTCGCCAAAAATAGTAACATTATTTGGATTGCCTCCAAATTTTGATATATTTTTTTGGACCCATTTTAGTGCTGCAATTATATCCAATGTACCAAAATTAGAGGTCTTATCTAAACCATTCTGGTTGTTTTGAATCGCTGGATGATAAAACCAGCCAAAGGGCCCAAGCCTATAATTAATTGTTACAACAATTACATCATGTTTCCTAACCATTGGAGCAAAATCATACAAATCTTTAAGACCTGAAGTATTTCCACCTCCATGAATCCAAAACATAACTGGCAAATTACCATTATCATTTGATTTTGGAGCTTTTATATCTAAATATAAACAGTCTTCAGTGCCAGAAAAATTGCCTTCTCCATTTGAACCACCCATACCGCTTGGCTTTTGTACACAAAAATTATTATCTTTTGGTTCTATAATGACGTTACTGGTTAGCTCAATTTCTCTAGGCGCCTTCCATCTTAAATTATTAATTGGTGGTTTTGCATAAGGTATATCATCCCAGTGAATAACTTTATTTTTAGCAATTCCTTGAATTTTTCCTGAAGATGTTTCAATTATTTTATTTGGTTCCAAAGCACATAGCCCCACAGAACATAAAAAAAAGAATGTAAAAAAGATATTGTTTTTTGTCATATTAAATTAAATTTATGTACTGCAATTATATATAATACTTTTTAATTTAGTTAGTATTTTCGGGATGTAGCGCAGCCTGGTAGCGCACTACACTGGGGGTGTAGTGGTCGTCGGTTCAAATCCGGCCATCCCGACCAATTATTTAATTAATTAACTCTTTTATCTTTTGTGAGGCATTAAAGTAAAGCTTTTTTCTTTTTTCGATGTTATACGATTGCATTGTTTTAGGATTTCTTCCTTTTCTGGCAGGAGATTCTTTCAAGCAGAAGGATCCAAAATTAGATATCTTTACGTGATTTTTTTTTGAATAGTTAGTAACAATAGCTATAAATCTGTTTAGGAATTTTTCGCTATATTGATTATTAATTTGAGCCTTAGTTGAAATATTTCTTGAAATACCTTTTTTACTAAGGCTCATAATTTATTATGTGCCTGTTCCTGTTCCAGTTCCTGTTCCTGTTCCTGTTCCAGTTCCTGTACCTGTACCTGTTCCTGTTCCTGTTCCTGTTCCATCGTCATCGTCATCGTCATCGTCATCTGATGATGTATCAACAACATTTACTGTTCTAGTAGCAGTTGCAGAATTGCCTGATGGGTCAGTAGCAGTATAAGTAATTGTATATGAACCCAGTGTGCTTGTATCAACATTACCACTAGCAACTGGTAAAATAGCACCAGTGTTATCCATAGCAGTAGCACCTGCATCAATGTATGTTGAGTTGAGCTCAGCTGTTGCTGGATTACTACCAATAATTGTAATAACAGGAGCAGAAGTATCAACAGGAATTGCTGGAGTTGATGAAGATGAGTCATCGTCAAAAGTACTGATAATTGCTACAGCACCAAGAGCTATTAAAGCTCCTTGAATTAATTCAAGCTCCGCACCAATTAAAGTTAATCTCTCAGAAATCTTTTTATTTTCTGAGGGGCTCTGAGTGCCTCCAATGCTATTATTGAGATTATCTTGCTCTAATAATAATTGAGCCTTATTAGTTGTTAATTCGATGAGTGACATTGAATTGACTCTCTGACTAATTTCCATAAAATTATCATCAGATATACCAAGATCATTGGCTGTATTAGCTAAAACCTGAAATGGTATGCCTAATGAAAAAATGACTGTAAGTAAAACTTTATTTATATTTGTCATAACTAACCCTAAAAAAAATGATTATTTATATAACTATATATCAACTTATATAGTAATTTCAGATTATTTCATACTTTTGCTTATAATTCTGCAATTATGTGTAAAAAAACAACTTATTTTAATATATAATTTATTGATCTACTGCAATGGCTTAAATTTACTAAGAAGATCATATAAATTATATTTTCTGTTTAACCTAGCTCCTGGATCTTTGGTGAGAGGTCTCCAAGTATAATTTATGTAATTTTGATAAATGGGAATATTAAAGTAAATGCCTTTATCAAATGTACCCTCACCAAACTGCTCTGCTGAAACATCTGTAAATGTTGAAAATACGCCAAATTTAGTTCCATCTAAAAAAGTTCGGGACATATCGATAGTTCCCCCCTCATCTCCTGCTAAATACTCACCAAAACTTATTTTCATATCAAATGGAATTAACTTAGTGTTTCTATAATAAAAGTTAGCAAAACTAGTTAGATTTGAATATTCTAACGTTTCAAATCTCATTTTATAATCTCTCTTTTTGACATCAAAAACTTCTATTCCAAATGCGTAATTTAAATTATTTTTATAATAAAGATATTCAAAACCAACACCAGAGTACATTTCTTCTAATATTCCTGCAGTAAACATAAGATGATGGTTATCTCTTGGTGTTATATGATAATCAAACTGAGCCCTTCCTATAATAATTCCATCATTCATAGTCTTTAAATAGTCTTTAACATCTGATCTAACTTGTTCTGGAAATGTATCTACTGGCGGAATATATAAATCATTGAAATTATCCAATAATGAATATTTTATATTTGAATTAAAAAAGAAACTGTCATTAAAAATGTATTCGCTATCATTTTCAATTAAAAGTGCTCCTTTAAAAAATCCCTCTCTTGATGCCAGAAAAGGTCTAAAATTTAAACTATTGTTAGTATTGAAGAAACTTTTCTTTTCTCTTTCATAAATTGAATTTGATTTATTAATGAATTCTGAGTCATATTCTGAGACAACCTTGAGATTTGCAATTCTATAATCTTTTTTAATATCTTTTGAAATACCAGCATCATTTGAGGATTGAAATACAATTTCTTCTATAATGTCTATATTTGAATGAGCATATTGTGTTAATTCAATACCTATAGACTCTTTAGTTTCAATTATTTTATTAACTCCAATGCCATTATTTTCTATGTTTCTGATAAGTTTTTGATATTTATTATCTGTAATGTGTTCTTTTGCATTTTTGTATTTATATTTTTTACTATCTTTAAGCGGTCTATTTTTATAAGAGAATTTAAAAGAAATATCATTACCTCGCTCATGTGAAAGAGCAAAATATAAGTTTTCATTGTGAGAGTATTCCAATCCATAAGAATAATTATTACTCGATTCTTTATAACCAATCTTACCAGGGGTTAAAGTGGTATCATTTTCAAATTTAAAAATTAAATTTTTATTCAATTTATAAGAAAGCCCAAAAAATGGAGAAGCTTTTATTCCTGAAAAATATCTTGATGGCTGGAATTGACCTCCTTTATCCTCAAGATTGCCAGGTCTATTTTCAAAAGAATTATGTAAAAATATAAAAGGATTTTTTATAGTTTTATTATCACCATTTATAGCTCCGAAACCCAAACCAGCATGGAAATCAAATTTTTTATATTTCTTTGATGCAACAATATATTCAGAGCTATAGTAGCCTGTTCCCGCTATATCATTTATGCCTATGGCAATTCCAGGATATTTTCCTTCATTTTTAATTCTAGCTTTAAAGTTAAAACCTTTATCTTTATAATCTTGATATTCGTATCCTGGATATGGCTTTCCTTGAATATTTGTATAAAAAAATGAAGCTTCTAGCCAGTCATATGGGCTAGATGTAAATGTTATCTTTTGATCTGGATTACCATCATAAATTGAAATGCCATGAGTAGATTCACTAAATAGTCTCGCTGTTGGCATATTGATAAGTCCAACCGCTCCATGATTGTTATATGAAAGATTCTCATCAAAATTTGAAGAAATATTTTCTGCAAAGAAGAATATACTTGAAAAAAAGATTAAGTTTATGGTTAGATATTTTTTAAAAATTACTATCAATTAAATGCTAATAATTCTAATCTTTTAAAACTGATAAAGATGCTAGTGATATTCCCAAGTTACCTAAAATGCTTGCATAAGCTTGAATAGTTTGCTGTCTAATATAACTATCATCAATTTCTCTTGGAATAAATATAACTGATCCAGGATATAGTTTCTGAGAACTAATTTTATTGTTAGAAAATATTTTTTTTCTTTGGTTTAGTTTGAATGTATTTCCATTAGGTAATAAAACATATATTGATTTGTTATCGGCAGATTTAAGAAGGCCGCCTTTTTTATTGATATAATAATTTACACCTTCATTCTCTTTAAAACGTATAGTTCCCTGGTTAGAAATTTCTCCATAAATATAAATATGATTTACTTTTTCTGGAATAAATATTTCATCTTCATCTTGCAAAATTATATCTTTTGTAGGATCTTGCTTTAATATATTAATATCAAACTCAGCTTGAATTCTACCGTTAGGCTCAGTCTCGGCCACCAAAGTTATTAATTCTAAGAGTGATGAATTATCAGTTATAGGATTTTTAGATGAAATATCAATTATCGCATCCAATAAATTTTCATATAAATTTTTGTTTGCTTTGGCATTAATAGCTAACACTTCCTTATTTAATACTACTCCTCCATAGGGGTAAGCATTTTTTGAATACCCGCCCGCCCTATTAACTAAATCAAGTATTCCTTGACCAGGCTCAATAGTATAATCTCCAGGATTTTTAACAGAGCCACTAATACTTACATTCTTATATTTGAAAATTTGGACATTTAGCACATCCTTATCTTTGGCCAGGTAATTACTTAAGCTATCATCTGGTCCCAAGAAGATCGAATCGATTGAACCAAGATTAATTCTATTGATAGATATATTTTTTAAATCTCCTAAAGTAGAGTATCCATTGGCATAATAAATGGCCATATCAAGAGTTTCATCATTTTTTAATTCGTATTTCATAGGGCGATTCACACCTCCCTGAACTAAAATATGTTTTTGGGCTTTTTCAACAAAAACAAGATCTCCTGATTGAAGTCTATGATATGTTTCAGATTTTCCATTTATTAGAAAATCATATACATCAATCGTATGAATAACTTTATTACCCCTTTTTACTTTAATATCTCTATAACTTCCGAATTTATCAACACCGCCGGCCATAACTAAAGCATGTATTGGATTTGAATTGCCACTTAATGTGTAAATGCCAGGATTGAAAACATTACCTGATACGATTACATTGACATCTCTGACGCTTTCAAGTGATACAAATACATCAGTGCCGATATATGCGCTAGTAATATTTTCTCTTATCATTGAAATAGCCTCTTTTAGAGTATTTCCTGAAAGATAAATCTGACCAATATCAGGCAAGTTTATTGACCCATCTCTTGAGATTTCGTAATTGTCTATAAGATCTTTTTGGCCTATAAGCTGAATCTTTAAAACATCTCCATAATCAAGTATGTAATTTGTATCGAAGTTAGGCTCGTTAATTGGCATAAATGTTGATTGATAAGTAGTGAAAAATTTTTCTCCAAAAATACCACTACTGACAAATGGTTTTTCTAGTTGGGAAGATAGATTACGGTATATAGGTTTTTCACTTTCTTTTTTGGCATCGACTCTTGTTAAGATATCTTCTCTTAATTCAGGAGGGAGACTTTGTAAATAATCTTCATTAAATTCTTGAGAAATGATGAAAGATGTAAAAATGATAAAAGTAAATATAGCTATATTTTTCATGAGCAAAGCATTGTTAGTATTGTTATAAATTATATTAAACAATTATAAGCCTGGTATTTCAACTCCAGAAATATTTTTCGTAACATCAATAATATTAATCATTTCTTTGTCGACGTCACTGATTGTTAATGTAGAGAATCTAGACTGGAAAATAAATCTAAAGCCTATTTTGATATTATTGGAGTCTTTTTTATAGAAATCAAAAACAAAAGCTTCTTTCAAGTTTTCTGATTTAAGATTTAAAAGAGTATTTTCAAGTTCGCTAATGAGTGTTTCATCATGTAACAAAAACGAGATATCTCTAGTTGAGGAAGGAAAATCTGAAATTTTATTATATTTAAAGAAAGGCTTATTAACACTTGCTTTGTGGTTATTGCTCAAAGGAAGTTTAGGTATATCGTCAATCTTAATTTCTAGACAGTAAATTTCATTTTTTTGTTTTGTCTTTAGCCCATCTCTGGAAACTTTTTCTATCAAGTTAGAATCTAAATCTATATCAGCATTTGCAAATAAATCATTTAAATACTTTTTATCTAGTTTTTTTGAGAAATTCTCATAATTATTACTAACTCTTCCAGAAATAGCTAAACACAGAGATTTTTCAGAATTTATCCCATTATTTTTTGTATAAATATCAGAAATCTCAAATATCTTGATTGAATCATGTTGTCTATTTTCATTATATATTATGTTATCAACTAAGGAATCTTTAAGGCTGGTTCTAAAAAAACTTTTATTGATGTCTAACGGATTATCTATTTGCAAAGACGTGCTTGATCCGTGCTTAGTAAAAGGTGCATTAATTACCTCGCTGAAACCATTTTTTATCAGGAGATTTTTAATAGCTTTATCTTTTGTTAATGTTTCTGGCAATTTATCCCTATCTATGGGCATAAAATCTTTAATTTCTATGTTGTTATATCCAATAATCCTTGCAACTTCTTCGGCCATATCATTCTGATGCTTAATATCATGCCTATGAGACGGGACAATGATTTTTTTATCATTTGTTAATGCGAAACCAAGCATTTCAATATAGTTAGCATAAAGATCTTTTGAAATATTTACTCCAAGAATTTTATTAATAATTGAAACATCAAAATCTAAAACTTTTTTAATTAAATCTTCATAACTTTTTTCGTAAATATTTATTTTAGAAATATTTACATGATCAGATACGATTTTTATAAATCTTCTTATTGCTATATTAAGGAATTCAGGATTGACACCTCTTTCAAACTTATACGATGCATCAGAATTAAGGTCATATTTGAGAGCCTTACCAATAATAGATTCAGGGTTAAAATATGCACATTCTATAAGTGCATTACTTGTATCTTTTTTACATGAAGTGCTCTTATCACCCATTATGCCTGCTAAATTTATGGGGGTACCATTAGATGAGAATATACAATTATTATTAGTGAGTTTAATTTTCTTTCCGAGTAATGTTTCAAACTCAAAATCTAATTCAACATTATTGAATTCTATTTCATTATTAATCTTATCGAAGTCATAACAATGAGTTGGTTGACCAATCTCATAGGCAAGATAATTAGACATGTCTGTAAAAAAATTATTTTTTTTCACTCCTAAATTTTGGAAGTAATCTTCTATGTATGGTTGATATTTTTTTATTTCTCCATCAATTTCAATATTTAAAAATATTATAAAAGGGCAATCTTCAGAACATTTGTTAGTAAAGTCTATTTGTAAAGGTTCTATGTTGCTATTATCAATATCCAACCAGGAATTGAATTTATAAAAGACACCTAAATCTCTTGCAATGCCATATGCGGACAAGCAATCACCTCTATTTGGAGTAAATTCAATATCAATTATTTCATTAGTGATTTCATTCTCATGTCCTAATTGAAAGAGTTTTTCAGATATATCTTCAATGGAAGGTTTTTCTTCTAGAAAACTAAGAATATGCTTGTATAATATTTTCATTAAAATTGCTTTAGAAAATCTAAATTTGATTTGTAAAAATCTCTAATATCGTCAACACCATATTTCAACATTGCAATCCTCTCAACCCCTAAGCCAAATGCCAAGCCAGAATATGTAATTGCATCAATATCACAATTTTCTATAACTACTGGATTTACAATTCCACAGCCTAATATTTCTAACCATTTTCCATTATTTGATAAAATATCAACTTCAGCCGAAGGTTCGGTAAATGGAAAATATGACGGCCTGAATCTAATTTTTGTGTCAGTTCCAAACAACTCAAAAATAATTTTATATATTAGATCTTTTAGCTGAGCAAAGTTAACTTCTTTATCAATATGGATGCCTTCCACTTGATGAAACATTGGTAAATGTGTTGCGTCGTCATCCTTTCTATAAACTTTTCCGCCTGATGAATATGAGAATGGTGGTTGATTTAAGGTCATCGCTCTAATTTGAACAGGTGAAGTATGAGTTCTTAATACAAATGATTTGTTATCGATGTAAAAAGTATCATGCATTTGTCGAGCAGGATGAGTTTTTTTTATATTTAACATATCGAAATTGAATTCTTCTGTTTCGATTTCCGGTCCTTCTATTGAGGTAAAACCATATGAGCTTAGGAGACTAAGTAAATAATTTTTAGTTTGACTGATCGGATGCTCTGAACCAATATCTTCTACTAATATTGGTTCAAATTCATTGCCGCTTGACATTGAAGAGGTCTATTTAGCTGATAGCTGTTTCAACAACCTTTTTAAAAGTTGGCTGATCGCTTATAGCAATCTCAGATAGAATCTTTCTGTCTATTAATATTTCCTTGCTTGAAAGTGCATTTATAAGCTTTGAATATGAAACACCAAGCTCTCTTGAGCCAGCATTGATTCGAGCAATCCATAAAGATCTAAATGCTCTTTTTTTATTTTTTCTGTCTCTGAAAGCATATTGTAGTGACTTTATATTTGATTGCTTTGCAGTTTTGAAAAGCCTACTTCTTGCTCCATAATGACCTTTAGTCGCACTAAGGACCTTCTTGTGTTTAGCTTTAGCTGTTACTGATTT
>ERZ802830.3696-NODE-3696-length-12741-cov-11.3999_pt1 | contig 12741 bp, 10 predicted proteins | sample MGYA00345654_ERZ802830 | MGnify/ENA primary metagenome ERZ802830 (study PRJEB30503, sample SAMEA104212375) | marine metagenome | biome: Westerlies Biome; feature: [SRF] surface water layer (ENVO:00010504) within the epipelagic zone...; material: water... | reverse complement strand
TTTAAATAATTAAATTATATAGTAATTTTATGCATTATAAATTTTTTAAAAAGATAATTGAAGCATTTGGATATAAAATTATTGACAAAAACCTCATTAAAAATGAAAGATTATTATCTCAATATTCATTTCTCACCTTAGAAAAAATACTTGAAAATCTATTTGTTAACAAAGAGATCCAATCTATTATTCAAATAGGTGCAAATGATGGAGAAAGATTTGATATAATAAATAAATTTGTTAAAAAATACTCTCCTTTTACAATACTCATTGAGCCTATAAAATCCAATTATGAGAGTTTAAAAGAAAATTATGCTGATCAAAAAAACATATTATACGAAAATTTAGCAATTTCAGTAGATAATGAAATAAGCGAATTATATAAAGTTAAAGATGAAAAAATAAATCTTTATGATGAACATATTGTTGGGATAACCTCTTTTAACAAAAATCATTTAATAAATCATGGTGTTAAAAAAAAACATATTGTCAGAGAAAAAGTAAACACAATTTCTATAAAAGACCTTATTTTGAAACATTCAATTAATGATTTAGATTTGTTATTTATTGATACCGAAGGATATGATGCAAAAATCGTAAAAGATTTTTTAATTAATTCAAAACTTAGACCTTTTATAATTTTTGAATATATTCATTCAAATCACTATTTTTTTTCTGAAACAATTAATATGTTAATTGAAAATGAATATATCTTATTTAAAATTTCAGAGAATGTTGTTTGTTTTCCAAAAAGTAAAAAAGAAAAAATTAAATTTACTTAATCAATAATCCAATCGGAAAATTTTTCTTTATTTTTAATTATAAAATACGGAAAAGAATTATCTAAATTTACTTTAACATATTTATGTCCCCTTTCAAAAAGATCTGAATAACTATCTATTTTAGCTTTTATAATTTCCTCTTTGGAAAAGTTATCACTAGAAAATTCAGTATGCGCAAAAGTTTTTAATTTAGTTGAGATTTCAGTCGGAGAAAGAATATTATTAAAATGCCAGCCACCATTATTAAATAACTCTATACTTTTTTCTTTATCGAATCTAAAAAATTTATACTTTAAATTTTTTGATTTAATTTTTTGCCTCATAAAATCAATAGATTTTAAGTTTTTTTTCTTGGCTACCCTAGTACCTTCCCATGGAGTTTCATACGGATTAAAAAGGTTAAACTTAAAGTTAAAACATTTTTGAAGAAATATCCCATATTTAGTTTTTAAATCAAAGTTAGCCAATAAATTTGGGTCAGGAATTTCATCCGGATCGGAGAAAAAAATATAATCCTCCTTATCTAAAAAATCTGTGCATTCTAACAAAAATTGTCTCTGTTTAGCTTGATTTTTCCACGGATCATTATTTTTTTCTTTAAATGGTTTTTCTATAAAGAAATATTTAACTTTATTTTTGTCAAAATTTTTTTTAAAAATAAAATTTTTTTTTTTCTCAATTCCTTTATGATTATACTTTGACTCACAAATTATAAAATAATCTACAAAATCTTTTAAAATATTGTATCTCAAATCAAACATAAAATTATCATCAAAAAAAGTTATACAATCAGCTAATTTACTTTTAGGCATTAATCCAACTTTCTAAAATTTTAGTATTTAATATTGTGTCATTAATTGTGAAACCTGGAAAAAAAGTTTTTTTTTTATTTTCCAATAAACTTTTACTTATATTTTCTATTTGATATGAATATAGGTTTGTTGATTCTTCATTAAATATTTTGATTTTATCTTTACCTATTTTTTTTTCTATCAGAGGGGCCATATGCCAAGCATCTTTAATCAATAAAGACCCTTTTTCACCAACTATGACAGTATCCTTATAATCGTCTTTAAATGAAGATTTAATTTTTGATTTAAAACCATTTTCAAAAATTAAATCAGCCTCAGCCTCTATATCAACACCTGTTGAACCCATTTCTTTTTTTATATTTTTCAATTTAAAATTTTTTAAGTCTAAACCATCAATTAATGATGCAATTAAAAGGCTAAATGATGTAGTATAACAACCTAAATCAAGAATACTACCACCACCTAGATTCTTATTAAATAATCTATTATCTGGTTTTATTTTTCTTTTTTTTTTAAAAAAGAAAAATTTTTTTTTAAATAATAAATTATTAGAAAATGTAGTCTCCATAGAAATTAATTTTCCTAATTGATCTGTTTTCAAAATTTCAATTACTTTTTTAATTTGTGGATAATATCTATACATATAACCTTCACTGAAAAATAAATTTCGATCAATAATTTCCTTTTCAATTTTTTTGGCCTCTGTGAAGTTTCTTACTGCTGGTTTTTCTATCAAAATATTTTTATTTTCTTGAATACATTTCATAATCCATTGAAAATGAAGATTGTTTGGTAAGGCTATATAAACTATATCAACATCCTCACATTTAATTAAATCTTCATAATTATTAAAAAGATACTCTTTTTTTAATTCAAAATTATTTTTGAATTGATTCAATTTTTCATTTTTATTACTAGAAACTGCTAGCAGTCGTGCATTATCACAATTAAGAAAACCATCTGAAAAGCTTTGAGCAATATCCCCTAAACCTATTATTCCCCAATTAATTTTTTTCATTATCTATTCTTTTTTTATTTTTAAAACACCAATAAAAGCTTCCTGTGGAATTTCCACTCTCCCAAATTGTTTAGATCTAGCTTTACCTTTTTTTTGTTTTTCCAAAAGTTTTCTCTTTCTATCTGTTGCTCCACCACCATGAATTTTTGTTAATACATCTTTTTTAAATCCTTTAATTGTTTCCCTTGCTATAATTTTACCACCTATAGCGGCCTGAACTGGTATCATAAAATTATGCCTTGGAATTAAATCTTTTAATTTTTCGCACACTTCTCTTCCTGTTCTTTGAGCAAAATCTTTATGAATCATCATGGCTAATGCATCAACTGGTTCACCATTTACCAATATTCCTAACTTAACTAAATCTCCTTCTCTATGACTAATTATTTCATAATCAAAACTAGCATAACCACTTGTCATTGATTTAATTCGATCATTGAAATCAAAAACTACTTCGTTAAGAGGAAGCTCATAGCTTATAACAGCTCTATTTCCAGAATAACTTAAATTTGTTTGTATGCCTCTTTTATCCTGACATAACTTAATAATTGATCCTAAAAATTCATCTGGAGTAATAACTGTAGCTTTAATCCATGGTTCCTCAATTGAATTAATCAAAGTCGGATCTGGAAGGCTTGATGGATTTTGTAAATCAATTGTATTTCCATCATTTAAATTTACCTTATAAACAACTCCAGGAGTTGTTGTTAATAAATTAACATCAAACTCCCTTTCTAACCTTTCTGTGATTATTTCTAAATGAAGTAACCCTAAGAATCCACATCTAAACCCTAAGCCCAATGCAGAAGAAGATTCTGCTTCAAATGAAAAACTTGCGTCATTTAATTGAAGCTTAGCTAATCCATCTTTTAACTTTTGATATTCCGAGCTATCAACTGGAAAAAGTCCACAAAAAACAACAGGCTTACTAGGTTTAAAACCTGGCAAAGGTTCTATTTTTTGTTTTGTTGCATCACAAATTGTATCACCTACTTTAGTTTCAGATAAAACTTTAATTCCAGTAGTTATAAAACCAATTTCGCCAGTACTTAATTCATTTATATCTTTTGCTTTTGGTGTAAAAACTCCAACTTTTTCTACTAAATAATCTTGATCAGTTGAAAGCATTTTAATTTTCATATTTTTAGTTATCTTGCCATTTATCACTCTCACCAAAATAACAACTCCTAAATATGTATCATACCAACTATCAACTAATAAACATTTTAAATCATCATTTGGGTTTCCCTGTGGTCCAGGCAGTTGTTCAATAATTTGTTCTAATATTTCTTCTATTCCTTCTCCAGTTTTTCCTGAACAAGGAACTGCATTTTCAGTATCTATACCAATTACATCTTCAATTTGTTTGTTTGTCTTTTCAAGATCTGAAGCTGGTAAATCTATTTTATTTAATACTGGAATAATTTCATGATTAATGTCTAGCGCTTGATAAACATTTGCTAATGTTTGTGCCTCTACTCCTTGAGTGCTATCTACGATTAGTATTGATCCTTCGCACGCATAAAGGGATCTACTTACTTCATAACTGAAATCTACGTGTCCAGGCGTATCTATTATATTTAAAATATAATCTTTTCCATTTTTAGCTTTGTAGTTTAATTTTACAGTTTGTGCTTTAATAGTGATTCCCCTTTCTCTCTCGATATCCATAGAGTCAAGAACCTGCGCTTTCATTTCTCTTTCGGTCAAACCTCCACACTTATGAATAATTCTATCAGCTATTGTAGATTTCCCGTGATCAATATGAGCTATAATTGCAAAATTTCTAATATTTTCAATAGTGCTCATTTTAATTTTTTAAGATCGAATTTTAGCACCAGTTTTACTTTCTACGGCCTGAACAATAGATTTATTTATTTTTTCTAAATCACTATCATTCAATGTTTTTTCAGAAGATTGAATAGTCACACTAACTGCTATTGATTTTTTATTTTCTGGAATATTTTCCCCCTGATAAACATCAAAAACTTTTATATTGCTAATCAGATTTAAATCCACATTTGAAACAATCTTAACGATTTTTTGTGCATTAATTTCTTTATCGACAATAAATGCAAAATCTCTTTCAGATTTTTGAAAGTCTGAAACATTAAATTTTGTTTTTTGATCGTTTAAAGTTTTATTTGGTAATTTTAAATTATCTACAAAAATTTCAAAACCTACTAAGGACTCTGTTTTTATATCTACTTTCTTCATAACGTTAGGATGTATTTCACCAAAAAAGGCAGCTACATTATTTTTGTCTTCATTTAAAAATAATCTTCCTGACTTTCCGGGGTGATAATAATTGGGGGTTTCATTATCTATAAAAAAATTATCAGAATTAAAGCCGGCTTCAACTAAGGTTTGAACCACATCTTTCTTGATATCAAACACATCAACATTTCTCTCTTTATCAATCCAAGATAATCGGTTTTTTTTACCAGCTGATAAACCACAAACCACGGTACTTTGTTCACCTGGATTAGATCCAAAAAAAATTGGACCTATTTCAAATATTGATAAATCTTTAAAACCTCTATCAAGGTTTTTACTCATATACATAATTAAATTTGAAAATATTGAATTTCTTAAAACTCCTAATTCAGAACTTATAGGGTTTATTATTTTTATTTCTTTAATTTTATTTCTAAAATGATTGTTAAAATTTGAGTCAGTAAATGACCATGTAATAGCCTCTAAATAACCTTTTGATGCAATTGCTCTTTGCAAAAAATGAAAGAGTTTTTGTGATTGATTTAATGTAGATTTGTTTCTCTCTTTAATTGGATTTATAAGATTTATTTTTTCATATCCAGTAATTCTTACTAATTCTTCCACTATATCTATTTCTTGTAAAATATCTGGTCTCCAAGATGGAATAGCTAAATTGAAATAATTTTTATCTTTTTTGATTTTAAAACCAAGATCCTCTAAAATTTTATACATCTTATTTAAAGGAATTTTAAAACCAGTTATTTGTTCAAATAAATTGGGATCAAATTTAACATTTTTATTTTTAAAAGTTTCATTTTTTTGAATATCAATCTTACTAATTTCACCACCACAGATTTTTTTGATCAATAATGATGCTTTATTCAAACCTTCTTCAATCGATAATGGATCGATACCTCTTTCAAATCTAAATTTTGCATCTGTATCTATATTTAATTTTTTTGCAGTTCTTCTTATTGAGCTAGGATCAAAATAAGCTGCCTCGAGTAAGATATTTTTTGTACTTAATTCTGTGCCTGATCTTGTTCCTCCTATAATTCCTCCAAGCCCAAGAACACCTTTGTTATCACTTATCACACACATGCCATTTTCTAACTTATAAGTTTTATTATCAAGTGCTGTAAATTCTTCACCATATTTAGAATTTCGAACTGTTATTCCTTTTTCAATTTTATTAGCATCATAAGCATGTAGTGGGCGATTAATATCAAACATGACATAATTTGTTATGTCAACAATTGCTGAAATTGGTTTTTGACCAATTGAAACTAATTTATCTTTTAACCATTTTGGACTTTCCTTGTTTTCAACATTAGTAATTAAACAACTTCCAAAAACACTACATCCTCGATTTTTTTCTTTATTGATTTTAACTTTTAAATTTTGCTTTTTTTTTTGTTTTATAATTTTTTTTTTAGGATCTTTAAATTTTCCAAACCCAGAGGCTGCAAGATCTCTAGCTATTCCTTTTATGCCAAGGCAATCTGGTCTATTAGGTGTAATTGATAGATCAATAAGATTTGAATTTGATTTTGTAAAATAGCTTTTACCTACATTTTTTTCATACTTAGATTTTAACAGTTCTGTTATCCCCTCACTTTCATCTGATAAATTTAATTCATTCTCAGAACAAAGCATTCCATAAGAGGTAACACCTCTAATTTTAGCTACTACTAGTTTTATTTTAGTTTTAGGAACAACCGCACCTGGAGGAGCATATATTGTAATTAATCCTTCTCTGGCATTATTAGCACCGCATACAACTTTTTTCAGTTCTTTTTCTCCAACATCTACATCACAGACTTTAAGTCGATCAGCGTTTGGATGTTTTTCTGTTTTTATAATTTTTGCTATTTTAAATAATTCATTACCTACAGATATATTTTCTACACTTTCAACCTCCAAACCAATATTTGTAAGTTGTTCTAAAAGTTTTTCCTCTTTTAGTTTTACGTCTAGATAGTCTTTAAGCCAATCAAATGTGATCTTCATCTACTCAAGCCTCTATAATTTGTAGGTACATCCAAAGGATCAAATCCAAAATGATTTAACCATCTGTAATCACAATCAAAGAAGGCTCTTAAATCATTAATACCGTATTTAAGCATTGCCAATCTATCTATCCCAATACCAAATGCGTACCCTTGAAATTTTTTCGGATCAACTTTAACATTTTTGAGAACATTAGGGTGGACCATTCCACATCCTAAAATTTCAAGCCACTGATCTCCTTCCCCAATAATAATTTTTCCATCCTTTATTTTATAACCAATATCAACTTCAGCCGAAGGTTCTGTAAAAGGAAAATGACTTGGTCTAAATCTCATTTTGATTTTATCAATTTCAAAAAATTCTTTTATAAAATAATTTAAACAACCCTTTAAATGACCCATATTAATATCTTTATCAATATGAAGACCTTCAACTTGATGAAACATTGGTGCATGAGTTTGATCACTATCTGATCTATAGGTTCTGCCTGGAGCAATAATTTTAAATGGAGGATTGTCTTTAAGCATTGTTCTAATTTGAACTGGCGAAGTGTGTGTTCTTAATAGTTTTTCTTTTTTTTCATCAAGATAGAAAGTATCATGCATGTCTCTTGCTGGATGATTATCAGGCGTATTCAATGCAGTAAAATTATTATACTCATTTTCAACATCTGGACCTTCTTCAACACTAAAACCAATCTCAGAAAATATTGATGAAATTTCATCGATTGTCTGAGACACAGGATGAATTCTTCCCCTTACAAAAGTTCTTTCAGGTAAAGTAATATCAATTTTTTCTTTTTCTAATTTTTCATTAATTTCCGCATTCTGAATTTCATCCATTTTACGATCAATCAAATCTTGTAATTCATCTTTAATGATGTTTAAGTCTGATGCAAATTTTTTTCTTTCACTTTCAGCAATAGATCCTATCTTTTTAAATTGTGATGAGATCAATCCATTTTTTCCAAAAAGATTGGATTTAATTTCATTTATTTCTGATAAATTTAAGCCCCCTTTAAGCTTTTCGAGAAATTCTTCTTTTATTTTTTTAAGATCAGACATCTTTACAGATTATTTCTTCAGCAAATAAAAACAATAGTGAAGATTAGTTTAAAGCAGATTGTGCTTTTTGAACAATAGTTTTAAAGGCTTCTGGGCTATCGTACGCTATCTCAGCTAGAATTTTTCTATCAATTTTAATTCCACTTTTATTTAATCCATTAATAAACTTAGAATATGTTAATCCTTCAGCTCTAACTCCTGCATTTATTCTTTGTATCCAGAGTGATTTAAAGTCTCTTTTTTTATTTCTACGATCTCTGTAGGCGTATTGCATAGCCTTTTCCATGGCTTGCTTAGCTACTCTAATTGTATTTTTTCTTCTGCCCCATTGACCTTTTACAGCTTTTAAAACTTTCTTGTGTTTAGCTCGACTAGTGACACCTCTTTTTGTTCTTGCCATATTATCCTCTTAAACTGTATGGCATGTACGATTTAACAATTTTCCCATCTTGTTTGGACATCGTAGTTGTGCCTCTTAATTTTCTTATTTGTGAATTTGTTCTTTTGATCATACCATGTCTCTTACCTGCTTGCGCCATTATCACTTTACCTCTAGCTGATATTTTAAAACGTTTTTTTGCAGAGCTTTTAGTTTTTAGTTTTGGCATAATTGAGCGAGGTTATACAAAGAATGTTGAAATTTTACAACCTATATTAAAGCCTATAAAGGTTGAATAACCATAATCATTTGTTTACCATCAAATTTTGGGTGCAATTCTACTTTACCAATATCCTTCATATCCTCTTTAATCTTAGTCATTAGTTCACTTCCTAGATGAGAATGTTGAAGTTCACGCCCCTTAAATCTTATGGTAAATTTTACTTTATCTCCCTTTGCAATAAATTTTTTTGCATTTTTAACTTTGAAGTCATAATCGTGTGTTTCTGTTACAGGTCTCATCTTTATTTCTTTTAGAGCAATTATTTTTTGTTTCTTTTTTGCAAGGTTAGCTTTTTTTTGAGCATCATATTTAAATTTTCCCATGTCCATTATTTTACAAACTGGTGGATTTGCATTTGGAGATATTTCTAATAAATCAAGACCTTGGTTTTTTGCCATTGATATAGCTTCATTTGTATTAAGAATACCTAAATTTTCACCATCACTCGCAATAACTTGTACTTCTGGTGAAGAAATTCTATTATTGGATCTTGGTCCTCGATCCTTAGTTCTTCTTTGAAAATAATTTTGCTTGAAATCTGCCACTTAATTTGATGGTGCTTTGTTTAAAGCAGAAAATGTTTTTAAAAATAAATTTAGTTCCATATTTTCTTGTTTATTAGAATCCAATCTTCTAATGGTTACTGAGTTACTGTCAACTTCTTTTTTACCACAAATTAATAAAAGAGGGACTTTTGCTAGTGAATGTTCTCTAATTTTATAATTTAAATTATGGTTTTTTAAATCAACGATTGAACTCATGCCAGCTTCTTTAATTTTTTTAGATACCTTTTTTGCATAATCCTCAAAATCTTGTGAGATTGGAATAACAACTGTTTGTAATGGTGAAATCCAAAATGGAAATTTTCCAGCATAATTTTCAATTAAAATTCCAATAAATCTTTCAAGTGAGCCAAACAATGCTCTATGCAACATCACTGGGACTTTTTTAGTTCCATCTTTATCAACATAAGAAGCATCTAATCTTCCTGGTAAATTTAAATCAACTTGCAAAGTTCCACACTGCCAATCTCTTCCAATTGCATCTCTTAAAACAAATTCAATTTTTGGACCATAAAATGCACCTTCACCCTTGTTAATACTATATTCAAGCTTAGATGCTTTAACTGCTTCAAGTAAAGAGGCTTCTGCTTTATCCCAAACTTCATCTTCCCCAACTCTTACCTCTGGTCTATCTGCATATTTAAGAATTACATTTTCAAAACCTAAATCTTTATAAATATCCAAAATTAAATTGGTTACCTCTAAACACTCGCTTGTAATTTGATCTTCAGAACAAAATATGTGAGCATCATCTTGAGTGAACGCTCTTACTCTTAATAAGCCATGCAATGCTCCAGATGGTTCATAACGATGCACTTTTCCAAATTCTGTGATACGCAAAGGTAAATCTCGATAACTTTTTAAACCTTGATTAAATACCTGAATATGTCCAGGACAATTCATTGGTTTGATTGCAAATACTTTTTCGTCTGGCGTTTCTGAAGTATACATATTTTCTCCATATTTTTCCCAATGACCAGATTTTTCCCATAATTGTCTATCTAATATCTCTGGAGTGTTTACCTCTTTGTAACCAGCTGCATCTTGCCTACTCCTCATGTAATTTATTAATTTTTGAAATAGAGCCCAGCCTTTCTCATGCCAAAAAACAGATCCTGGACTTTCCTCCCTAAAATGAAATAAATCCATTTCTTTACCGAGTTTTCTATGATCCCTTTTTTCTGCTTCTTCAATTCTTTTTAAATAATTATCTAAATCCTTTTGCGAAGCCCACCCAGTACCATATATTCTTTGAAGCATCTCATTTTTTGAATCTCCACGCCAGTAAGCTCCGGCTACTTTTGTTAATTTAAAATATTTACCAATTCTTCCCGTTGATAATAAATGAGGGCCTCTGCAAAGGTCATACCAATCACCGTGATAATAAATAGAAACTTCATTGTCTTCGGGGATCATGTCAACAAGTTCAACTTTATATTTTTCACCAAGTTTAGAATAATGTTTTTTTGTTTCTTCTCGCTCCCAAACTTCTCTTCTAGTTTTTTCATCTTTTTCAATTATTTCTTTCATTTTAATCTCAATTTTTTCAAGATCTTTTGGAGTAAAAGGTTCTTCTCGATAAAAATCATAATAGAATCCATCTTTTATCGCTGGGCCAATGGCTAATTTTGTTCCTGGAAATAATTCTTGAACAGCCATCGCCATTATATGAGTTGTATCGTGTCTAATTGCGTCAAGTCCTTCTGGATCTTTCGCAGTAAAAATTTTTACAGAGCTGTCTTTATCGATAGGAAAATACAAATCTTTTAATTCTTCATTAACACTCATTATTAATGCTTGTTTAGCTAGAGATTTGCTTATTTTTTCAGCAACTTCTAATCCTGTAACCTTTTTTGAAAAATTTAATTTATTTCCATCTGGTAAAGTAATTATAGGCATTTAATTTAGTAATCTTTTATACTCTGAATAAGTAGAAAAACACATTTTTTCAACATTAAATTTTTTTATTACGTTTTTTCTTCCTTCTTTTCCTATTAATTGAATAGACATTTCATCCATAGTTATTGTTTTTATAATCATTTTACTCAAAGCAATTGGATCACCAGCTTCAAATAAAAAACCCGTCTTTTCATTGACAATTGTTTCATTTGATCCACCTATATTACTTGCAATTATCAATTTTTCCATAGACTGTGCTTCTACTGCAACCCTTCCAAATGCTTCGGGCTCTATTGAAGGAGAGATCACGATATCTGAAACTTTATATGCTAAAGCCATATCTTTACAATGATCTACAAATTTAATTTGATTTGTTAAACGATATTGCTCAGTTAGTCGTATTAATTTTTTTTTATATAAATCTCTACCTTGATCACTTCCTAATATGACAACATGAAAAGCTTCGTAGCCTAACTCAATTTTTACCAAATTTATTGCCTCGATAAGTAATTGTTGTCCTTTCCAAGAGGTTAATCTTCCAGGCATTAAAATAATTTTTTTTTCCTTATTAATTTCCCATTTTTTTAAAAGTTGTATCTCATCTGAGTCTAATTTTGTCGAAGGGTCGAAATAATCTACATTTATTCCTCTAAAAATTACTAAAAATTTTTTTTTTAATCCTAAGAATTCAGAATAATTATCCTTTATGTGAGAAAAAATAAAATTTGATCCTGCTATAATTAAATCTGATCTTACCATAACAGAATTATAAAATTTTTTTAACTTACCGCTAAAATTGTATGTACCATGGAAGGTGGTAACGAATTTTCTTCTAGTAAGTTTTGTAGCAAATAAACATGACCAAGCTGGTGCTCGACTCCTAGCATGAACTATTGAAATATTATAGAATAAAATAATTCCTATCAAAATTATTGTGTTTATAAATATTAAAAGAGGGTTTTTACTATGAACTGGTAAACGGATTAATGTAACTTTTTCTTTATTAACATACTTTGTTAAATCCCCTCCACTAGTAACTATAAAAGATTTGCAATTATTTTCTGGTAAATAATGGGCTATATCATAACACCCTGTTTCAGCTCCTCCATAACCTAATTTTGGGATGACTTGTAAAACTTTTATATTAGACGACATTAAATAAGATTATATAATAATAGATGAAACTAATAAACTTTAATGAATAATTTCAATTATTTAAAAATAACAAAATTCAAAAAAATCAGATATTTAAAATTAAATCAGAAAAACAGTATCTATATTGTTTTTTTGCATGGGTTTATGTCAGATTTGGAAGGAAAAAAACCTAAAACTTTTTTAAATTTTGCAAAAAAAAACAAACTTGGCTTTCTTGCTTTAGAGTATTCTGGTCACGGTAAATCGTCTGGAAAATTTACAAATGGCAATATATCCATATGGACTAAGGAAACGAAAATATTAATTAAGAAAATAGTTAAAGATAATAAAATTATTCTAGTTGGCTCAAGTATGGGGGCGTGGATTTCTTTAAATCAATTTAAATTTTTTAAAAAAAAAATTATTGGTTTTTTAGGAATTGGTTCAGCTCCTGAATTTTTAGAAAATTTGATGTGGAATAAATTTTCCAAAAAAATGAAAAATGAGATTAAAAAGAATGGAATAATTAATTTAAAACACGGTGATTATGAATATCCAATTACTTTACAATTGATTAAAG
>ERZ802830.3694-NODE-3694-length-12743-cov-11.7325_pt1 | contig 12743 bp, 4 predicted proteins | sample MGYA00345654_ERZ802830 | MGnify/ENA primary metagenome ERZ802830 (study PRJEB30503, sample SAMEA104212375) | marine metagenome | biome: Westerlies Biome; feature: [SRF] surface water layer (ENVO:00010504) within the epipelagic zone...; material: water... | reverse complement strand
TGAACTTCAACATTGGTAATTTAGTCGTGTGGAAAAAACCGTCGAGGACATTAGAGTCGATAATATAGAATTATACTGAAATGATGGACGACGGCTCTGATTTCTAGCCCGCATTTGTCTACCAGAGTGACAGTTGAGGCATTCTTCCACACAGATGTGTGGAAAACGTGGTTTCACCCGTACTACAGGCAAAACCAAGGACCCCCGGCAGGAGTCCAAGGTCAAAAACCTCGTTGTTTTTTCATTGGTCAGGAAAGGTCAGCAAAGGTCAAACAGTACGTTTTCACTTGAATAATATAACAAGTCACATTTTGACCTAACCTGACCAGTTACATTCCGACACAAATTCGACACAACTTTGTCGAATTAGCAGCTTTCCACTACAAGTTCTTTTTATGACACTGAATTTAGTGACAGTCGTCTGCTTGATTTTTACGACATTCATGGTCGCGAAAGCCTCAGACTATGAGCCACTCCTTACCTTTCCTGACAACCAACCTCAGTTTGTCGATTTGACTGTAAATGATTCATTACGGGATCGAGACATTCCACTCCGTGTTTATTTTCTACAGAATTCTCAAGCAGCGCCAGTGATCTTGTTTAGTCATGGACTCGGTGGTTCTCGTGAAGGCAGTGGCTACCTTGGCAGGCATTGGGCTGCACGAGGCTATGTTGTGGTATTTCTTCAGCATCCCGGAAGTGACACATCTGTATGGAAGGACGAAGCTCCCTTAAATCGAATGAAGGCTTTACGCGAAGCTGCAAGCGCGAAAAACTTTCTATTGCGCGTGAAAGATATTCCTGCAGTTCTAGATCAGCTAGATAAATGGAACAAGATGGGAGATCATGCACTTGCTGGGAGGCTTGATCTTAGCAAGGTTGGTATGTCTGGCCATTCGTTCGGCGCGGTAACGACACAGGCTGTCAGCGGACAAACGACTCGATGGGGAAAGGAACTTTTCACCGACTCTAGAATATCCGCGGCTCTTATTATGAGCCCAAGTAGTCCAGAACTTGGCACACCTGAATCAGCGTTTGGAAAAGTTACTCTTCCTTGGATGCTCATGACTGGTACGAAAGATATTGCGGTTATTGGCAATGCGGACATGAAATCTCGTTTGGAAGTTTTTCCTGCATTGCCACCAGGCGGAAAATACGAGTTGGTGCTTTTTGGTGCCGAACATTCGGCTTTCACAGAACGAGCTTTGCCGGGTGATAATGAGCCACGAAACCCAAATCACCACCGTGTTATTTTGTCGCTTAGCACCGCTTTCTGGGATGTTTATCTCATGGGGAATACTTCGGCAAGGGAATGGCTCGATGGTGACGGCCCGAAATCTGTTCTAGACAAGCAGGACAAGTGGCAGAGAAAGTGATCTTGTTAGCTTTAAACTTCGTGCACTTGATTCGTGCTGACCTTTCCCCCCGGCATTTTCTCGAACAAACATGACGCTTCCTGATCATTGTTGACGCTTCCTGATCAGTCACAAAATCAGTCATTGTGAAAAACAGCCAGATTTGGCTTGTTAAAATAGGCAAGACATCGATACAAAATCAGTGTCAGATTGACCGTCGAGAAGGTATATCGACACAGAATCGACACAATTGTGTCGAAATGGCAAAAAATGCCTATTCGTCTGTAAAACTAATACCCCCGGCAGGATTCGAACCTGCGACTCCCGCTTTAGGAAAGCGGTGCTCTATCCCCTGAGCTACGAGGGCATCTGATGGGTATCACTAAAAAATCGAAACGAATGACGGTATCACTCTTTTGATTCTTTCAGCTGCGATCGTACACGATCATATTCCGGGTTGACGCACTTGTCTCCCCAACGCTTCAAGGCCGCAAGTAAACCAGCATCACTCTCGGTTGCCTGACCCTGATCACCAGTTTCTGCAATCCAGTCTTTCAACATCGTACGATGCTCTTCAAGCTCTTTCTGAAATGCAGAATCTTCAGCAAGATTATGAATTTCATGTGGGTCATTCTCGAGATCATACAGTTCTTCAGGCGGCTTTTCTGGACCAAAGAAAATGAGTTGTGTCTCATTCATCTCATTATTGGCCATCATCTCTCGAAATCGTATGGAAACAGGCCACGGATCTTTATAACTCGGCTGCATAAAAGGACGGTCTGTCAAATAATTGCGCAGATACTTAAATCGTGGCGTGACGATTGCCCGAATTTTTTCAATGCTGTAATCACATCGATCACGAGCAGCGACAAGATACTCACGTGGTGTGTAATCTTTTGCTAAGAAATCTCGCCCTTCCATAAAAGAAGGAATAGAAAGCCCAGCAGCTGCAAGGCTTGCCGGCGCGATATCAATACCACTGACAAGATCATCACGTACTTGCCCTGATTTGATTCCAGGGCCAGCCACAAGCAGTGGCATGCGAATACCACCTTCGTATAAAAATTGTTTGTGGCGATGAAGTTTGTAGCCATGGTCACTAAAGCAGAAGATATACGTTGAATCAGTGAGTCCATCCTTTTCAAGCTGGTCAAGCAGGTTGCCAATTTCCTGATCAGTCTTCAGAAGACAGTCGTAGTGATGCGCAATTTCTTCACGCACTTCAGGAATGTCTGGGTAGTACGGCGGAACAGGTACGGTTGCAGGATCAATCACTGGCTTTGCCCGTTTGCCAAGCTTGCCGCCACGAAGTTGAACCTGCCCAAAAAATGGTTGGCCATCTTCGCGGTTCCGCCAAAGATTTGTTTTGCTGTTCGGGCTATAGAAATTTTCTGCACTCCATTTGAAGTTGTAGTCATCTTTGCCAGATTGATTAAACGTAAAGTACCCGGCTTTCTTCATCAAAACTGGAAGAGGTTCGACGCCTGCAGGCAACCGAATGTCATCAAAGGCAGCCCCCATCGTCTGACCACGAAAATCTGGTCGTCCACTACGGTGGTTGTGAATGCCAAAACTCGTCTGCATTGCGCCGACAATCGTGGCAGAACGAGTTGCTGAGCAGACACCAGCCGGTGTGTAGAATCGATCAAAGCGAATACCACGTGCAGCAAGCCGGTCAAAGTTCGGTGTTTCAATGAGTGTCTCGCCATAACAACTGAGCCACCCACTCACATCTTCGAGGTAAATCCAAAGAACGTTTGGACGACTCTCAGCATAGGCACATGCACAGTGCAGACTGAGTACAACTGCTAAAAAATACTTGATCATCAGATAGACCCCTCTTTGAAAAGAACACCACACTTTCAACCTGCATGATGAGCAGATGTTCTCGTTCTGCCAAGCGTTACGAAAACATCGCGGAAAAAACAGGTAATTAGCCTGTTGCTGCTGAGTGAATCTGGAAACAGATGGTGCAGTCTATTTTGAGACCGCAGCACCGTCAGGCAAGCAGGTCATGAATGATCTTGGCATGCTCAACACCTGTCAGTTTCTGATCCAGACCAAGATGACGATATGTAAATCGCTCATGGTCGAAGCCAAGCAGGTGAAGCACCGTGGCATGAAAATCTCGAATATGCACAGGATCTTTCACGATGTTGTATGAGAAGTCATCTGTTTCACCATAGATCTGCCCAGGCTTGGCTCCACCACCACACATCCACATCGTGAAGCAACGTGGATGATGATCACGTCCATAGTTTTCTTTTGACAGACCACCCTGCGAATAAACCGTACGGCCAAATTCACCACCCCAGACGATGAGCGTGTCATCAAGAAGCCCACGAGACTTCAAGTCATTGATTAATCCGTAACAGGCCTGGTCAATATCTCGACAGCCATTCGGGAGGCGGTTCGCAACGTCACTGTGTGTATCCCAATGATTGAGATACAGCTGGACAAACCGTACGCCACGCTCCACCATGCGACGTGCCATGAGCACAGAGTTGGCGAACGACCCTGCGTTTTTTACCTGATCACCATACAACGCAAGCGTACTTTCAGACTCCTGAGAAATATCAGTGAGGTCAGGCACGCTGGTCTGCATCCGATAGGCCATTTCGTACTGAGCAATTCGTGTTCGTATTTCAGGGTCACCAATTTTCTCAAACGTCTGCTGGTTTAAAGCCTGCAGTCCATCAAGTGTTTTTCGACGAACGGCATCGGAAACCCCTGGTGGATTATTAATGTAAAGAATGGGGTCACCACTCGAACGAAAGCTTACGCCGGCATATTCACCCGGAAGATATCCACTCGACCAGAGTCGCGCTCCAATGGCCTGCGCCTGTGCTGGCTTTGTCGATTGGGCAACAAGAACAACAAACGCTGGTAAATCTTCATTCAAGCTTCCAAGGCCATAACTTGTCCATGAGCCCAGACAGGGACGTCCCGTAATTTGATTCCCAGTCTGCATGTAGGTAATAGCAGGCTCATGATTGATCGCTTCTGTATGCATGCTTCGTACAAAGCACATCTCATCAACCATTTTTGCAGTCCATGGCAAGAGTTCAGTCACCCACATGCCACTTTCACCGTGCTGCTTGAATTTGAATTTGGAAGGTGCAATCGGAAATCGCTTCTGACCAGATGTCATGGTTGTCAGTCGTTGGCCGTTACGAATGCTTTCAGGCAATTCTTTGTCATACCAGTCATCCATCACGGGTTTGTAGTCATACATATCTTGCTGCGGTGGTCCACCAACCATATGCAGATAGATGACATGTTTTGCTTTCGGGGCAAAGTGAGGTCCGATGGCGCCCGGTACGCGTGGTATCTCAATGTTTGAATTGTTTTGGGCACTCGGTGCGCCGTGCGTAAGTCCACCTGGTAGAAGCGATGCAAGCGCCGCACCACCAAGGAGATGGCTTCCTTGTTCAAAGAAACGTCGTCGTGTGAGGTTGAGCCCCAGTTCGTCCAGAGGTGATCGAATTGGTGGATTCATGGATTCATCTCTTGCGGATGGGTTATTTGGAAAGTACTTCGTCCAGATTCATGAGTTGATTTGTCAGCATGGTCCAGCTTGCTAACGTCACGGCATCTTCATGACGAGGCTGTGATTGTCCGACTGAGATGACGGCTTGTGCATCGTCAGGATGTTCCTTGTACCAGGTCGTCAAATCAGCCAGTGAGTTTTTAACAACAGGCTTTTCAGCTTCAGTCAGTGGCCGGGATAACAACCTGTTTGTGATGTAATCGATACGTTGGTCGTCATTGCTCCCACCTAAGAACAGTGCATCGTCGGCTAGTGCCCTGGACGCTTCCACAAACTGCGGATCATTTAACGTTACAAGTGCCTGCAATGGAGTATTCGTTCTGTCTCGCCTCACCGTACAGACTTCACGTGACGGCGCGTCAAGAATATCCATCGAGGTTGGCGGAGCCGATCGTTTCCAGAACCAATACATGCTTCTGCGATACAGATCAGCGCCGGTACTTGCGGCATATTTTTTTGTGTCGCTTTGTGGCATGGCAACCGCTTTCCAGACGCCATCGGGTTGGTATGGCTTGACGCTTGGACCACCAATTTTCTGGACAAGCAGACCACTTGCTGCCAAGGCCGTGTCACGAATCATTTCGGCATCCATTCGGAAACGAGGACCTCGTGACAGCAAACGATTCTCGCGATCCTTAAGTAGTTTTGCAGGCGTAGCCGTTGCAGCCTGTCGGTAGGCTGCACTCGTCACAAAAAGTCGGAAGAGATGTTGCACATCCCACCCGCTTTCACGGAATTCGACGGCAAGCCAATCGAGGAGTTCCTGATTGCTTGGGAGTTCTCCGGTAATACCAAAGTCACCACTTGTGCGAACAAGGCCAGTCCCAAAGACTTCTTGCCAGAATCGATTGACGGTAACACGACTTGTAAGTGGGTGATCTTGCAGGAGGAGCCACTGCGCTAATCCCAGTCGATTTTTTGGAAGCGTTTCTGGATAGGCCGGAAGTGCGGCTGGAGTTCCAGGAGCCACCTCATCAAGACGTTTGTCGTACTCTCCTCGATCGAGGACAAAAGCTTTGGCCATGTCAGGCTTTTCTTGCATGACGTGAGCAATGGTGCCACGTTTTCTGATAGCTGATTCTTCAGCGACCAATGCGTTCTCTCGAGCCTTGGCTGCCTGAAACGGTTTATCGAAAGCCAAGAGCCACCAATCATACAGACGATTCGCAGCCTGGAGCCGCTCCTTCTTTGGCAGCTTGACAATGTCAGTCAGAAGATCTGCTTTTGCAATGCTTTCGACTTCGTTTTGAGTAAGAGCTCGGCCCCAAATTGAAACATTGGTAAGACCAAGGTTTTTAGCAGGCGATCCCTTTGTTCGACTCCCAATAACAAATGGCGCCGTCTCAGTACGTGTTGTATTTTTCTTAAATTTGTTGTTTGCGACCTTTGGCTTTTGCTGCACAACACCATCGTAATAGATTTTGATGCCACCAGGATTCCCGCTGCCGTTATATGACAGCGTGACGAGTGTCCAGACATCTGGCGTGAGTTGTTTTTTTGCGACAACTTTTAATGCGTCTTCAGGCCATTTGTGGATCAGGTGCATGCCGACACGGCGGTCTTCAACCCATAGATCCCATCCTCGGTGTGCGTTGGACTCATCCATCCGAGAAGCAATGGAAAAATTTTTATTCCCATCTTCTTTGGGAAGTTTGACCCAGCAGGAAATAGTAAAGGGCTGATCATGTTCGAAGTCACCAGCTGATGAAAGTTCGAGAGCTTTTCCATTCACTAATGCAGCAGGCATGCCGCTGGGACCTGGCAGCCATGAAGTCGAGTCTGAAAGCGGTATGGTGGTTTGTTTCCCTAAAAAAGATGCCTTTGTTTTATTTCCCTCACCCTCAGAAAATGCAATATCGACAAGTGGCGTCTCTTGAGGCCGTACTGCAAGGACCTGATCCTCCGTGAGTGATTGAACCCATGTGTGGAATTCGGTTTTCGCATTCTTCTTGCGGGTTGCCAAAGCTGCTCGTGCAACAGGCAATTCTTTCTGAATTTTACGAAATCGAGTTCTATCTTGAGCAAGTGGTACGGCGAGAACAGGTGGGGTGTTATAGACGTTACCGTCTTTTGCACGCTGCGTTGTGTTATTAAAGAATGCGGAGAGTTCGTAAAACTCTTTTTGTGACAGTGGGTCAAACTTATGGTCATGGCAGACGGCACAACCAGCAGTGAGCCCCATGAAAACCTGCGCTGTGGTTTCAGTGCGATCCCTTGCGTAGAGGACAATGTATTCCTCATCAATGATGCCACCCTCATTGGTCGTCATATTGCAGCGATTGAAGCCAGTGGCAATCTTGTTATCAAGAATCTGATCGGGCGTCGCACCCGGTCCATGATCAGTGACCAGGTCTCCTGCAAGTTGCAGGATCGTAAATTGATCAAATGGCATATTGCGGTTGAACGCATTAATAACCCACTGGCGGTATGTCCAGATTTCACGGAAGTTATCAAAGTGAATGCCATGGGTGTCAGCATATCGAGCATAGTCAAGCCAATGGCGAGCACGATGTTCACCCCACTCAAGTTTCGAGAGGAATGAGTCAACGAGTCTTTCGTAGGCATCGGCATGCGGATCAAGAACAAACGCCTCAACAACTGCGGGTTCTGGTGGAAGGCCAGTAAGGTCATATGACAGACGTCGAGCCAGTGTTCTACGATCAGTTTCTGCAGCCGGAAGAAGTCCTTCTGCTTCAAGCTTTGAAAGAATAAAGGCGTCGATAGGGTTGCGAACCCAATCCTGTTTTTTCACTTTTGGAACTGGTACCCGCGTTGGTGGAATGAATGACCAGTGTGGTTCGTATTCGGCACCCTGTTTGATCCACTGGGTGAGAAGGGCTTTCTGCTGAGCAGAAAGTGTTTTCTTGATCTCCGGTGGTGGCATGACCTCTTCAGGATCATCAGAATAAATTCGGTCGAGCAGAACTGTTGAGTCGGGGTCACCAGCAATGATGGCTCCATATTCAATGGCATCATCTCGACGATCGAGGCGAAGGTCAGCTTTTCGGCTCGCCGAGTCTGCTCCATGACAGGAGAAACAGTTTTCAACCAAAATTGGGCGAATATGTTCGTTATACGAAAGTGGCTCCTCAGCTCGAACGATCTCAGGAGTGAGGCCGATTTGAACCAAAGCGATTGCAAACCCTGCAAAACGCAGGGTCAACGAACCGCGTTGTATTGGTAGCCGCATGGGCGAGGGTTCCATCGATGTAACTCCAGAGAGTCCGTTGGGAACACCCACGTCGCCACTTGCAGTGTAAAACGTACAAGCGCGGATCCCAGAGGGGATCGATCAGCGGGGTCTATCTATACTTAGTAATAGCACTTTTTTTCCGTAACGGCAAGAAAGTCTCAGCGTAGAAGAGGGAGGAAAAGTACAAAAAAACATTGTTTTCATACCAGAAAGCAACGGTGTTCCATCGACACAAACGTTTTTTAGGTTCTGGTATGTACTTCTTCTTCCAATAGTCTTTTCTTTCTGAATCTGTGGGAAATCGAAAAATGACTCGTCACATTCTGCACGTGCTCTGTTTTGTCAGTTGCTGTGTTACCACACTTCATGCAGCAGATCCTCCAGTGCCTCGTCAGAAAGAGTGGCAGCGTGTTACCAAAGCTATTGATGAAAGAAAGCCAAAGACCGGCAGGGATGTGCTCAGAGGAATAGAGCAGGCAGCCATCACTGAGCGGGTATGGGATGAGGTTGCTCGCGCGATTGCGACCCGTGTGTTACTTGAAAATACAGATCGACCAGCAGATGACCCACAACGTTTGATTGATCTGGATGCAGCAACGGAAACTGCACCCGTGCAAACTCGTGGCGCGCTCCAAGCCATTCAGGCCAACTGGACATGGACATTTTTCCAAATGAATCGATGGCGATTTGCTCAGCGAACAACTCAAGTGAAGAGTAATGCAGATCGAAATCTTTCAGAAATAAGTTCGTGGGACCTTCGACAGATTGTTCTTGAAATACACGATCAATTCGAGAAAGCGCTTTCTGATGATAGAGGACTCAAAGATTTACCTGTCGACGACTGGGCCATGCTGATCGAAGCCGGTTCGATGGGAAAAGCGTACCGGCCGACTCTCTGGGATGTTGTGGCGCGCGATGCAATTGCATTTCATCAGACAGGTGAACGGGGTCTGGTTGATCCCGAGGATGCATTTGAGTTTGAGGCATCGAGCCCAGCTCTCCAAGGCGTCAATATCTTCCGCAAGTGGAAGCCAGCCCAAGCTGAAGCAGACAAGGAATCAGTAACGGATAAAGATTCACCAGTACTGCGGGTCATCAGTCTCTATCAACAAATCTTGGATTTTCATGCAGATGATGAAGACCAGACAGCCTTTCACTCGGCAGATCTTGACCGTCTTATCTGGGCGCGCGGTGTGGCAGTTGCTAACGCAGAGGCTGAACCAGACGAGGAGTTCTGTAAGGCATTACGAAGTTTTATTGAGCAGTGTGGGGATCATGAGATCAGTGCGATGGCGAGATTTCAGCTCGCAGAGATCATTCGTTCTGAAAGCCCAGCCGAAGCTCGAATGATTGCACTCAAAGCAGTTGATCGCTACCCGACAACCATTGGTGGAAAACAATGTCACAACCTGATTGCCCAGATTGAAGCCAAGGAACTGACTGTTGCAACAGAACGCACCTGGGCCAAGCCCTGGCCGGCACTCCATGTCACCTATCGTAACATTGAGCAAATGCATCTGCGACTTGTGAAGGAAGATTGGGAAGAGCGACTGCTTGAGGGAAAGCCGTATGGGCGCGGGATTGATCAAAAAGATCGTGAGCGGATTCTTTCGCTTCCAAGCATTCAAGACGCCACTGTTGTTCTTCCACAAACCGATGATTACCGATCTTCCATTGAAGAACTTTCTGTCGATTCAGTATTCGTAACAGAAACGATTAGTCCTGGTGCGTACTGGGTCGTATGCAGTCATCGTGGAGATTTTAGTGATGGTGATAATATTGTTTCGACAACACTTGTCTGGGTCAGTCGAATATCTGCTGTGAATACAACGGACTATCAGGCACAACTTCCACAACACACCGGATACGTCGTTGATGTGGAAAGTGGGAAGCCGATTCACGGAGCCGAAGTGACAGCATGGCAACGTGATCAGAGATCACGCCCACGAAAGATGGTGAAGCAAGAAACAATAAAGACCAACGAGGATGGCCAGTACACGTTGAAGGCTCATTCAGGACAGGAAACTATCTTTGTTGTGTCTTCTGCGATCGATGGTCAGATTCACCACGTATTGACCGAGCCGGAACGATTGTGGCATCGTGAAAACGTACAACGGCCCAAACGGTCTATCGTGTTGATGACAGACCGTGGGATCTATCGACCAAGTCAGCAGCTCCATTTCAAAGGTATTCTGATTGAGCAAGCAGCTGATCGTCGCGGCGCGACTGCAATATCGAAAGCGTCAGTCGAGGCATTCCTTCAGGATGCGAATGGGAGGCAAGTTTCAAAACTCTCTTTGAAAACAAATGGCTTTGGATCTTTTCAAGGCACCTTTCCAATTCCAACAGGCTCACTTCCTGGTAGATGGTCGGTGCGTGCTCAAGGAAGTGGTGCAACAGGTGCGACGGGTGTTCGCATTGAAGAATATAAGCGACCCAAATTTCAGGTTGAGCTGGCCTCACCGACAGAGTCTGTCCAACTTGAAAAACTTGTAACGCTTTCGGGAACCGCTTCGACGTATACCGGCTTAGCAGTTGGAGGTGCAAAGGTTGTCTGGAATGTGAAGCGAGAGGTTCGGTTTCCGATATGGTGTCGGTGGTGTTTCCCGTGGCTACCCTTTGACGGCGGAACACGACGCATAGCCCGCGGGCATTCGATAACAGATGCCGACGGAACGTTCAGTATTACGTTTCCAGCTGTACCTGATCGAGTGTCACCACCAGAGTCGCTTCCGACATTCACGTATCACGTGACTGCTGATGTGACTGATTCAGGTGGTGAAACACGGTCTACAGATACGCGAGTTTTGGCTGGATATGTTGATGTGGAAGCAACTCTGGATGTTGATGATTGGCATGTCACGAATGATGAAAATGTTGCTTCAGTCACAATTCATGTCTCAACCCTATCGCTTGATGCCGCGCCCCGAGGGATAGCTGGAACACTCCGAATCAATCAATTACTCCAACCGAAGCGTGTTGCCAGGCCTGATCTTACAGTGCGTTCAATTCCATATGACGTGTTGCAAAGACAAAAAAGAGGAGGGTCAGCTGTTCTTCCAGAGCCGCAAGATGATGATCCAAAAACATGGGCCGAAGGAAAACAGGTGACAACCAATGAAATTGTGACGGATGTCTCCAGTGGGAAAGGCAAAGCCACAGTGCTGCTTCAGCCCGGTATCTACCGAGCAACATTTACGATCCCGGCTACTGCAGATCGTCCCGAAGTCATCGCAACACGACTTGTCGAGGTGAACAACCCAAAGGCCAAAAAGTATGAAATAAAACGGCCTTTTGTATTACGAGTTGAGAATTCAACAGTTGAAGTTGCAGATGAGTTGCACGCGATTGTGGGAACGGGATATAGCCAAGGCAGTTTTTTAGTCGAGATTGTGCAATCTGGCCGTGTGCTCAAGCGCGGTTGGACAAATAATGAACGAACACAGATGCCAGTTTCATTCAAGATAGAAGATTCTCATCGAGGTGGTGTCACACTTCGCGCATGGATGGTTCGTGAGGGTCGTCTTTATCATGAATCGCAGAGGATTGATGTGCCATGGACGGATAAAAAGCTATCTGTCCAATGGGAACAGTTCACGAGACGATTGGAACCTGCAACGGAGCAAGTCTGGCAGGCGACCATTCGAACAGAGGCTGATCCACTCGCTGGTCCAGCACGAGCAGCTCTTGCAGAGATGACCGCAACGCTTTACGACCAATCACTTGATGCACTCGCATCACACCAATGGCCAACCCTTGCTCTCTTCGCGCGCGATTCGAGTCGTTGGCAGCTGAGGTTTACAAATTCTGCGAGTGCTATGCGGCAGATTTATGGATCATGGGCACGAGATCATCAAAGTGTTCGTATCTCGTATCATCAGTTTCGTCGCCCCTTCGGATCACCAGTCAATGGTGGCTTTGGAGGCATGCTAGGTGGTGGAGGTATGGTAAGAATGCGATCGATGCCAGCGGCAGCAATGGGAGTGCCAGAAGGGGCTATGGCCAAAGGGGCGGTGGCTTTTGCTGCCTCTGATGAAATGATGATGGAAGATACGAGTGCAGACCGAGAGGCAAATTTTAACTCTGCCCAAAAAGAAACAGCAAACAGTAGAGATGAGAATTCACAGAAAGGAAAGGGTGCAGTTTCACCCCCACCGCGCACCAACATGGCGGAAACTGCTTTTTTTATGCCGACAGTTACTTCGAATAAGGCCGGAAGTGTCACGCTTGAGTTTGTTTTGCCTGACACACTGACAACCTGGCAATTCAAAGCCTTTGTACATGACAAACAGATTCGAAGCGGAACACTCTTTGACACGTGTGTGACATCAAAAGACTTGATGGTGGAGCCCATGCCACCTCGGTTTTTACGCGAAGGTGATACCGTTCAGATTCCAGTCAAAGTGAGCAATACATCGAGCGGACGCCTGTCGGGAACAGTGCGATTCGCTTTGTTCGATGCACGCACAAATGACAACCGCGATGCATTGATACAAGATACGAAGGAACAGTCTTTTGATTTGCCAGCTGGGGCATCCGAGGCAGTCTTTTTTACAGTGTCTATCACCGACGGAACAGATGTCCTCCGGTATCGTGCGACAGGAACAACGACTGGATCAGCCCGTCGTCTTTCGGATGGAGAGGA
>ERZ802830.3693-NODE-3693-length-12744-cov-5.33691_pt1 | contig 12744 bp, 7 predicted proteins | sample MGYA00345654_ERZ802830 | MGnify/ENA primary metagenome ERZ802830 (study PRJEB30503, sample SAMEA104212375) | marine metagenome | biome: Westerlies Biome; feature: [SRF] surface water layer (ENVO:00010504) within the epipelagic zone...; material: water... | reverse complement strand
TATTATGTTGGAGCGTTGCGGCATGCGGGATTTCCTTAGGCTCACCATACAATAGGATCGGCCATGGCAGCGACAGCCAGGACTTATATGGCTCAGGGAGGCATGAACAGACGCAAAGCAGGAGAAGATTTCTATTTCCTGAATAAAATCATCTCGTCCGGCCATTTTACAGAGTTAAATTCCACAATTGTCATTCCTTCTTCAAGAACCTCGGACAGGGTTCCTTTCGGCACGGGACGTGCAGTTGCAAAATATTATGGGCAAGATTATTTCCCAACCTACTCCTGGAAATCCATCCAGGCATTAAAGACGTTTTTTGAAACGGTGAGATTATATGACCCATTCACCCAACGAGGAAAGATACTTACCAAATTACAAGGCGTACCCTCTATCATAACTGACTACATCGAGACAGTCAAAGGATGGGAACAATGGCAGAAATGCATCGACGGAACAAACGCTTCGAGCGCATACCTGCGTCGTTTCTTTCAATGGTTCGATGCATTCCAATGCATGAAATGCCTGCATTTCATGCGAGATAATGGGCACGGAGAAATGGACGTACTCACTGCTGCACAAAGTGTCTTAAGGACGATCAACACACCACCTTCCCCCCAAAAAAAAATAGACGAAGTCTGTGCGCTCAAGTTCTTGAGAGAACGTCAAAAAAGCATATGGAACATGGATTTATAAATACGTTTTAAAAGAATCAGTCTTTTCTGTTCAACAAGGTTTGACCCCAAGCGCGAACAAGAATGCATTCCAATCTTTGCCTTTTGCATTAAGAGGTGGTTTAATCCCTTGAGATAAAAGTCATTTACACGGAGCCATGCATTTCAAATTCAGAATCATTCTCGCCTCGATCTCTTTGTTTACCTTGATTCAATCCGACAGGGTAACTGCCGCAAGTTATGAAGGCTTTCTCCCCAAGAAAATCACCGAAGTTAAAGCTTTTTTAAACAAACACCCCTCGTTTGACGGACGAAACATAAAAATTGCTATCCTTGATTCGGGAGTGGATCCAGGTGCCCCAGGCCTAAGCACAACGAGCGAGGGTTTGCCAAAAGTGATTGATATTTTGGATGCAACTGGAAGTGGCGATGTGGATACTTCAGTCATCGGAACTCCTAATGAAGATGCTCAAGTCGAGGGCCTCAGCGGTCGCAGGTTGCAATTAGATCCAGCTTGGATCGAACCAAATCAGCTCATTCATTTAGGTGTTGTCAATGGGTTTGACCTTTTCCCTGATAATGTGGTGGATAATTACAAAAAGCACGCCAGGGACCAGATGCTGGAAACCAACAAGATCTATCTGGATCAAACACAAAAAGCACTTGAAACCCTCGCTACCGAAAAACCCGATTATCACGCCAAGAAAAAAGACCTTGAAGATCGCCTGGAATTATTGAACCGGATGGAAGAATCATATGATGCACCAAGTCCTGTGTATGATTGTGTGCTTCTTAAAATGAGAAGGGACTGGAGAGTCGTCATCGACACAAATCAAGACGGTGATTTGAGAAATGAAGATTTGCTGGAGGACTATTCCATCAAACAAAGATATAGCCACTTTGGAGCAGAGACACTGACTAACTTCGCCGTTCACGTCTACAACGATGGCGACCTTTTATCAATTATCATTCCCTCAAGTGCGCATGGCACGCATGTTGCCGGCATTATTGGAGCCAATTATCCCGAATCACCCGGCAGGAATGGAATCGCTCCGGGTGCACAAATCATTTCTATCAAAATTGGAGACACAAGACTGGACGGGATGGAAACAGGCATTGCATTACAAAGAGCGCTTCGAATGGTAAAGGAATTAGGCTGCGATCTCATTAATATGAGTTACGGCGAACCAACATCTACCCCGAACAAGGGATGGTTCATTGAGCAAGTTAATGAATTGATTCATGAACATGGTGTGACATTCGTAGCTTCTGCTGGAAATGCTGGTCCCGCGCTTTCAACAACGGGAGCACCGGGCGGCACGACTTCTTCCATCCTTGCAGTGGGTGCATACATCCATGAAAGCATGATGGCGATTCAGTATGGAATGGCTCATACTTCTCAAAACAACCTTTACACATGGTCATCACGGGGCCCAACAGCAGATGGGGATTTGGGAGTCAATTTCTGCGCTCCGGGAGGTGCGATAGCGCCTGTACCGTCATCCAGTCAGGTACCAGCCATGCAAATGAATGGAACATCAATGGCATCACCCTATGCGTGCGGTGCTATCGGACTTATCCTTTCAGGCCTTAAATCCGAGAGCAAACCCTACTCTCCATATGGCATCCGAATGGCTCTTGAGGAAACAGCCCAGATTCAGGGGCACCTGGACTCATTTTCCCAAGGCCATGGACTGATTCAGGTCAACGAAGCATTTGAAAATCTTCAATCCACTTCAGAAAGTCGATCCAATATTGGATTTGAGATTAACAATACCAATCAATCCTCAGAAAGAGGGATTTATCTGCGAGAAAACACGCCCTCAATAACAACCCACAAACTACGCATCCAACCATTGTTTACAAAGGCTACCAAGGCACATACCAAGGCAATATTTGAAAATTGGGCAGTATTAGACTGCGAAGCGAGCTGGGTTTCTTTCCCCGATTCCGTACTCATCAATCAGAAAGGAGGCAGAGTGAACGTGACAATCAACTCTAAAATGCTTACCCCGGGCGCGCATTCAACTTTCATCAAGGGCAAGGATCAATTCAACGGAAGGACTCTCTTCAAAATACCTGTCCATGCCATCATTCCCTCTTCCCTTGCAGGAATTGGCAAAACTGAATGGAAGAAAAAACTGCACCTTCAGCCTGGTGAAGTGCAGAGAGTTTTCCTGAAACCTCCAAGCTGGGCTAAATGGGCAGAAATGCGCATTCAATCTAATAGCTCTGAGTCAAATGATCGACTGGTCTTACATACCACCCAGCTCTTGCAATCCCAACGCTTCAATCGCGCTGAGTGGAAAAGATACATACCAGCAAGGTCACTCAGCAACTATCAAGCATCGGTTCCCGTCCATGGCAATCCAATGATGGAATGGACATTTGCATCCTATTGGTCCAACCAATCGTCCATAAAACTGAACATCGAAATCAAGTTTAAGGGGTTGGGAGGCCTGCAGCGAATGTATGTCATGGGCTCTGCACTCATCCCAATCTCTGCAAACATTCAAGGAGTGCATGATACCATTGAACTTCAACCTCAAGGCTCGCTGACAGAAGTAGAATTCAGCCTGTTGCCTTGCGATGCATCAATTCAGCGATCGAGCGACCCGCGCGATATACTTGTCAATGATCAAGAGCTACATCGCTTGGATCTCTTTTATAAGTGGGAAAACACTCAAGCAGGTTCCCTGAATGTGCACTGGGATGCGCTCGCGGAAGTTCTGTATGATTCCTCATACTCATCATTGCTATGGAAGGTGGAGGGGCCAAACGGTCGAGTCTTGACTTATGACGATGCATGGAGTCACCCCATTAAGATAAATAAAGGCACCCATCGCATTAATTTGACAATTTGGCATGCATATAAAGAACTACTCGAACCATTCAAAAAACTCCCTCTTAACCTGAGCCTTCCTTTGTCTCAATCCATTCCTATCAAGTTGGTTACCACTTTATCTGCAGCGAATGGATCGGAATTTGAAACATTAGACAAGGACGAAAACAAATCTTACTGGATTTCCACGAAGGAAATGCCAAAAGACAACGATACAACATCACATATCATTAAAAGTTATTCAGGAAACCTACAATGGCTGGATAGTAAAAAGCATCATGGTGCTACACTTATGTCCAAAGTGGTCGTCAGGCCATCAAATAGACCCAGTCTTCCCATTGAGAAGACCGACCTATATGACTCCAGTAACTTGAACCAAGATCTTGGAACACTTTGGTGGCATTTACGATTGGATAGACTAAAACATCTGGCTCAAATTGAGGGCAACCCAGAGCAGTTTGATGCCCTCTATCATTCAATGTTACTGGAGAAACCCCGTTCAATGGATATTCAGAAGATTCTTCTCAATCGTCTGGACACCCAAAACCGAAAAGAGAATCTAAACAGCATCTTACCCCTGTTGGACCAAATGCTTGAACAACTGGATAAAAATACACTCAGGAGGTATTTCTCCAAAAGGAGGCAAGTGAAATCCAAAAAAGAAAGAGAAGAAGAAAATAAAATGGAAGAGGATAGAGCACTGCTCCTGAATCTTTTATATCGAAAAGCGCGTGCCTTGGCCTATCAGGAAACTGTGATGAACAAGCAGACAAAAGACTTTGAGGAAACCTTGGCAAACCTTCGGTCATGGGTTGATACAAGCGCATCAGACTATCGATTACTTGATATACGTGAACTTCGCCGAAAAGATTGTTTTGGCACCGCGCTGACAATATTGAATGATTCCATCAAGACGGATATGGACAATTTGAAGTTACTAAGTAAGAGAACTAACATTCTAAATTCTCTAGGTTGGTCATTCTGGGCTCATTATCACCATATGCATTCTTATCTAAGATTACCCTCGCAAGTAATATCAGTAGAAATGAGTAAGACTCCATAGGCGACCAAACAGGAGGCCACATCAAATTTCAATTAAAGTTGAACTTGCATAGGGCCAATAAAATTATCATAATCTAACATTTCGTTTGAAAATGTAATCGTTTCGGTTATTTTGATTGGACGATAATACGCAGGCATCTAGGCATTAGGAATGGCAAATAATGAATTGGCGGTCTTATGACAGTGTTTCATGCACAGCATTAATGAGGATCACCGCAATAACCCGTTTAAGGGCAAACCTGACCACCGCCTTTGGCCAATCTATAAAGTTGAATATTCGTCTTAATTTATTGTGAATATCCACTTAGTAATTTAGGCAAGAATCAGGATAAAGGCTCAAACAGGATAGATTTACTGCTCGTCGCAGTGAACAAGTGAATTATTTGTAAACCATATGGTCAAAAAATCTAAGGCAACAACAGCCAAAACAAACTCAACCCCAAAGAAAGTAAAGGCCGCACCCAAGAAAGCCTCGGTAGCCAAAAAAGCGGTCGCGCCCCGCAAGCCGAAAACCGTCAAAAAGAAAACGGTAGCCAAAAAAGCGGCCACGGCAAAGAATAAAACAAAACCAAGGGTCAAAGAAGCGAAGGTCGCCACCAGCACTTCCAACGCTGACAAAAAAAAGGGGAAAGTTACCACCCCCAAAAAAACAGCGGTTAAGAAAGCCGGTGTGAAAAAAGTTTCTTCTGCGAGCAAAAAGGTCGAGACAAGGTCCGCGGTCACAACTGTCTCAGCACCAAGGAAACCTGCCAGCTCCAGGTCGAAATCCACCTCCAAGTCAGCCAAAAAACAGACAAAAAAAGAATCAATGGCAAGGACGAAGGAAATCCTTGAAGAAATCCAACGTCAAGCCAAAGCAAAATCAAAAATCAAATCAAGTGGGACTACGGAGGGACCTCCTACAGGCAAGTCAGGTGTTAACCTCACTGAATTTGTCAAAGAATTACTGAGTCTAGCCCAAGAGCAAGGGTATCTGACATATGGGGACATTAATGAAGTCTTACCAGAGGAAGTCATCACCCCAGAAGATCTGGAAGAAGTTTACAACCGCCTTCGTAATCTCGATGTTGAAATAGTCGACCAAGCTGAGGTCGAGCGCATCAAGAAAAACGATCAAAGCGAGGAGGAAGACGCGGGACGTTTGGACATCCTCGACGATCCGGTAAGAATGTATATGAAGCAGATGGGAAAAGTTCCCCTGCTGACGCGTGAGCAGGAAGTTGAAATCTGCAAGCGCATTGAGGATGCCGAGATCGCTCAGAGAAAAATTGTTTACGGAATGGGCTTCGCTGGTAAGGAGCATATCGCATTGGCTGAAAAATTAATTGCTGAGCCTCCTAAAGAACGTTTCGACCGCGTCATTCTTGATAAGAAAATTGACAGCCGAGACAAGCATTTGAAATACATACGCAGGCTTGTCAAACAGGTTCGAGAGCAGGATCAGCTGGTGGATCAAAAATATGCTTCATGGCAAAAGGTCAACACCAAAAAAACTCAGGAGAAAAACCACGCTGAGTTTCTGAAGGCTGACAAAAAGCTTCAAAACATGTTTTCCAAATTTTACTTCAAACAAAAAGTCATCGAAGAGATGACACTGGTCACTGAAAACATTTTTGAAAAGATCCACGCAAGTCTAAACTTGATCAAGGATCTGGAAAAACAAAAAACCTCCGCTCACCAGCAATCCTACATACAGATGGAGGAACAAAAGATTCATGCGCTAGAGGCATTTGTCCGCATGCCCAGCAATGACTACCTGAAATCTTACGACAAATTAAAGGAATTTGCAGCAAAAGCACATCAGGCAAAAACTGAAATGGTGGAAGCAAACCTTCGCCTGGTAATTTCCATTGCAAAGAAATACACCAACCGTGGCCTCTCTTTCCTTGATTTGATTCAGGAGGGTAACATGGGGCTGATGAAAGGGGTAGAGAAGTTTGAATACCGGCGGGGTTACAAATTCTCAACATACGCCACATGGTGGATTCGCCAGGCTATCACTCGCTCTGTCGCTGATCAGGCTCGCACTATTCGCATTCCGGTGCACATGATCGAGATCATCAACAAATTGATGCGTGTCCAGAAGCAGTTACTTCAGGAGTTCGGTCGTGAACCTACAGCCGAGGAAATTGCAGATGAAATGAATTTGCCTGTGGATCGAGTCAGTGCGGTCCTGAAAATGGCTCAGCAACCAATTTCACTCGAATCTCCAGTGGGTGATAGCGGAGACGCAAATTTCGGTGATTTCATTGAAGATAAATCGGCCGAAAACCCATCTGACATGACAAGCCACCTTCTTTTGAGGGAGCGCTTGAACGATGTTCTGACAACTCTCACCGAACGTGAGCGCAAAATCCTTGAGCTGAGGTTTGGTTTGCATGATGGGTATGCCCGCACGCTTGAGGAGGTAGGCAAGCAATTCAAAGTGACGCGAGAACGTATTCGTCAAATTGAAGCCAAAGGCCTGCGTAAATTGCGTCACCCAACTCGAATCCGACAGCTTCAGGGATTTCTTGAATCCGATGCTGCGGTTTAAGCAAGAGAAGATTTAGATTTGATTCGCCCCGAACACATTCAACCAAACTGTGTGTTTCGGGGTTTCTTTTAACCCCGGATGAATCTCCGACATTACTTCACGCATTACTCCACACTAGGGGGAGTTCAATCCATTATCGGCACACATTTGAAGTATGATGAGATTGCCGGCATGGATCCGACCTTACTTGCATTTTTTGATCCGGTCGAAAATCAAGAAAAGCATCAGAAGGTGAGTGGATTGTGTTGGAATGGGCGCACCAACATCAATGCTGCGAGAAATGATTTCAAGAGAAACGAATCCGGCAAGTTCCATGATTGTTGCGTTTATCACGATCTCTGGGGATTGGCTTTTCTCGCAGATTTGGATCATTGCCATCATAGAATAGGTGCAATTCACTCACATTGGCCACACCTCGAATATCAACTAAAACAGCTCGATGGATTTTTGGATGGCGTTTTTTGTGATAGTCAAGCCTTGGCTGATATTGCCTTGAAAAGCATCCCTTCGCTTACCCCCGATCGCGCCGTTCATTTACCGGTTCCCATAAAAACTTGTCCCCTCGAATATCGAACGACTCGCCTTCCGTTAATAGACCGTCCATTGAAGCTTGGGTTTACTGGAAGAGTTGATCATCTACAAAAGCGTGTGGAGAGGTTCATACCTTTGGTCCATGCTCTGGAAATGAAGGGTATTCAATACGAACTAGAATTTCTAGGAGACGGCACTGGAAGAAAGCATCTGGAGAAAGCCTTTCATACCCGTGAAAACATTACCTTTCATGGAAAAAAGCTTGGCGCTGAATACTGGAAAATCATGGGCGAATGGGATTTTGTGATCTATACCAGTGATTTTGAAGGATCACCTTTGGCAATGCAGGAGGCAATGAATGCAGGCTGCCTGCCTATTTTTCCATCAATCCAATGTGGAGGTGATCTGGTAGTCAAGGAAATCAGTAAGGACCTGTTGTATGAACCGGAGGATTATCAATCCATAGCCTACACACTCCTGGATTGGCAAAAACGACCGCCTTCATTCGTTGGAGCTACCAGACAGAAAGGAATCCAGATAAGCTCAGAATATGCCGAGGACAAATACCATGTGAAGTTCAAAAAATTTCTGAATCATATTTTGAACCAACCCGTAATCTCCAAACATCCCATGCAGGCAAGAGACCGCTTCTGGACCGATATATTGCCATTTGCTGCGTTGAAACGTTACTATCCAAAGGGGTTTTTCAATTATAGAGAAAAATAAACATGATCAAACCGCATCGTTAATTTGATCCTATGATAATCGATTTTCCTCCAAATCATATACATCAAACCAAACATAGACTGGACGATGGTCAGGCAAGTTTTTTGGGATATAGGACTCAAGAAAGACCTGATTTACCTCTGGCAATTCACTCATTTTCAATTCCCGCATCCGATTGTTCCACTGAACAATTTCAAATTCCGATCTAGGTTTTGCCTTTGAGCGAATCCATTGAGCAACCTCATCATCAGTGGCACCCGTTGAGATAAAACCCTTGATTTCATCGGCATTAATCTCAGCAAATCCAAGAAATTGATTATCTAAAAAACAATCAAAATGATAGTCGTGATTACTGCCATTAATAACGGCTCGACACTTATCCAACATCCTACCGGCGATGACGTATCCAGCAAAAACTGTTCGTGGGCTGCGCGGAAAGGATGTCGATAAATCTAAAGCAATTGCCTTTAGTTTTTCACTTACCATGATTAAGATCACATCACATGAGTTACCGAAGTTCCAGATATTTTTGAAATAAAGCCCCAAAAAATGTTTGAATTCATCGCTGTTCAATTCAGGCAAAAACATTGTACAGTGTTTAGCTCAGATTTGCGTTTTAAATTCTTTTTAATCCCGAAACCATACTTGCTAAAATCATTTTTTCGACCATATTATATCTTTATTATTTATTATACGGTATACAAATTTAAATAATCCTGTTTTTAATTTTATTTAAAAATGATTGGTATGACACATCGTTCAGCACAAAAAATCGAATCTATGAAAAATTGGAGAAAAGAATGCCTATGCCTTCTGGCAGCACAATTGCTGCTGTACCCAATTACCTCACTCACGCAATCCTCTCCAACCGATCTTACGAATCTTAAACTCGAGGATATTCTTGCCATGCGCATCATTCCTTATACCGAGAGTGAGATAAATATGTCTCCTGAGTTACCGCAGGAGAGGTTTAGTTTCGCCTACCATTACGTGCACTCCACTTTTGAGGATTACCAGTCGGGACGAACCAAAATTCCTACCTCCCAAATGCAAGCACAGTTTCCTATTTTGCCTCTTGAAATCTCACAGGATGCTCATTTAATTTCCTTGGGATATATCATCAACCCCCGATTATCACTAGATATACAACTTTCTTATGTGCAGCAATCCACTTACCACATTAGCCGCGTACCTGGATTTGATGAATTCACTATCCGGTCTCATGGAGTAGGCGATACATCGATCGGCATCAATTACTTGTTGTGGCGAGGTGAAAAAGATTCATTGCTCTTAAGGGGTGGGCTAATTCTGCCCACTGGGTCAATCAATGAAAAAGGAAGGACCCCAAGAGATCCTAATATCGACACATTGTTGCCTTACACAATGCAAATTGGTTCTGGAACAGTAGATTTCAACCCAAGTCTTACCCACGTGAGACAGTCAGGAAAAATCGAGTGGATCAATCAGTTACAAGGTACAATCAGGATTGGGAAGAATCATCACGATTACAGCCTAAGTCACCGAGCTATGGCTAAAACTGCATTTTTCTATAATCTTCTTCCTTATCTGCAACCATCAGTCAAACTGCTGGGGGTCTATTGGACGCGCTTGAATGGTCAGGACGATGATCTAGTGTTGCCGAACGGAGTTTATCCGGCTCCAGTGACCAACCCGTCACTGTTCGGCGGACGCAAAATCGATTTTTTGTTGGGTTTAAGAGTGCCTATTAAGGATGGATTTCTCAAGGGGCAACGGTTCGAAATTGAAGCAGGTGTCCCCGTCTACCAAGATCTCAACGGGCCGCAGCCCGGAGAAAACTGGAGGATTGCGACTTCTTGGAACTTTCAATTCTAAGTATCGAAATCAATGAAATATGCCAACAGCAGATGATCCCAGTTTCTAAAGATAGCTCTGAAAATTCATTCCATCTTCACTTTAATTTTAATCCGATAATAATTTGTGTCGTCGTTTTGCTGGTATGTAATTGCTTTACATGGCATGGCCTTTCACAGGAATTGGATGAATATGAAGCGAAGGCATTGCTGGTCTATAATTTTGTAAAATACACATCCTGGCCTGAAGGCTCATTCGAAAATGAAACGTCACCTATTCAGATTGCGGTTGTAGGGAATTCGAATTTCTTTGACTCCTTCAAGAATTATCAGGGAAAAAAGGTTAAAGGGCGCGCCCTGAAGATTGTCATGCTAAAGATGATGACCGACTTTGATGGGGAGCACGTCTTATATCTCAGCGGAAAATGGACAGCCTCAACAAAATTCTTCATCGAGAACGTGGGATTGAAGGAAAGACCCATTTTGACGGTTGGTGAGTCGGAAGATTTCGTCATCAATGGAGGCATCATCTCAATTATCAACGAAAACGATCACCTGGCTCTTCTCACCAATCCAAATGCAGCTAAAAACTCCCAACTCTTTCTAAGCAATAATCTAGTCAAACTTTCAAGACAAGTTTCAACTCACAAAGGTAACTAGTATCACTGATTTATGTGGGCTTCAATCTACAACCTGAGTTTGAACCGTAAACTGATGCTGCTTGTGATGCTTACCAGCATCACAACGCTCATTCTATCTTCGTCAGCAATGGTTGCCTTTGAAATAAAAGTAGTGACCGAACTGACCCTGCGTGAACTTGAGACACTTGTGGAAAACCTCGCTGAAAACGGTGAGGATCCCATGCAAATGGCAATGTTGGGTAAATTGCAAATGCCTAATGCAAAAAGAGAGGCAGACAGTTTGCTCACAATGAACGACAGGCAAGATATTGTTGCCGCTCGTTTTCTGGATCAGCAAGGTTCAATATTTTCGGAATACGTTAAAAACCCTGAAGAACTTTTAGATGTGAATGAAAGTAATATCTTTGAAGAGGGTTATACAATCAGTCTTACAGGAGTAAAATGGGTCAGAGCGATTAGAGACAACAGCAATCCAACCGAAATCATAGGATATGTCCACCTGATGTCCGATCATTCTTTGCTTCGCCAAAATATCCTTAAAATTCTGTTCACAAATCTGGTCATCGTCTTACTAGGTTCGTTGCTTGCATACGTTCTATCTGAGAAATTTGTTGCTTACATATCTGGCCCGGTTGCCAGCCTCCTGAAAACCTCACAAGAAGTTGCCGATACAGGGAATTACAATATAAGGGTTAAATACAGGAATGATGATGAGCTAGGTCAGCTTTCCCAACAATACAACAATATGCTGGATCATATCCAGCGTCGCGATAGTGAGCTCAACCATGCTTATGAAGAATCTGAGGAACGATTGAGGCAACTTCGAGTCGAAAAAAGCGAACATAATAAAGCTGTCGAGCGCGAAAGAAGCCTACTCCTGGAACTGGCTGAAAACAAACGAATCGAGGCTGAGGAGTTAAAGATTGCCAAAGAGGAAGCTGAGACCGCAAACCGCATCAAATCTGAATTTCTAGCCTGCATGAGTCACGAAATAAGGACTCCTATGAATGGGATCATTGGAATGACAAACATTCTACTTGAATCAGATCATTTAACCGATGAACACAGACATTATCTGAATTTGTCTAACGAATCCGCGGAGAGTTTAATGACTATCATCAACGATATTCTGGATATTTCCAAACTTGAAGCTGGTCGTATGGATTTTGAAGCGGTTGATTTTAATCTTCGAAACTTGCTTGAATCCACCATGGAAACAATGACCCCCAGCGCTTACAAAAAGGGTCTGGAAATCGGAATTAAACATTCGAGTCAATTACCCTTCGAATTGCATGGGGATGAAGGACGCACAAGGCAAATTTTAACAAACCTGATAGGTAACGCAATAAAGTTCACCGAAAGTGGGGGGGTCATTCTGACTGCAACCAACAAAGGTCGAACCGAAGAAAACTTTTTTCTCATACGTTTCGAGATTTCAGATACGGGCATAGGCATTTCTCAAGACGAACAACATCGACTGTTCCAAAAATTCACTCAGCTCAATGCTCCCTTCAGGACGAAAGCGCAAGGAACGGGGTTGGGACTTGCCATTACAAAGTCCTTAACGGAACTCTTAGGGGGAAGTATTGGAGTTGAGAGTGAGGAGGGAAAGGGAAGCCTGTTCTGGGTGGAGTTAGAATTCAAGTGCTTGAATGATTCCGAAGGTTTACCTGTTAGAGATGTTTCAAACACGCCAATTTGGATGATTTCACCTTCTCATATCAATGCGACCTGCATGTCGTCATTACTCAATGAACTGACTAATGAACTACATGTTTTCGGCAGCGTGGAAGAGGCAAAAAACGCCTCTCAATTGAATATCCCCAGCAAAGATGCTTGGATTGTGGCTGATATCCCCGTTCTCTATGAACCCCATGAAACTGATACCCTGATCGATAACATT
>ERZ802830.3692-NODE-3692-length-12749-cov-8.0902_pt1 | contig 12749 bp, 7 predicted proteins | sample MGYA00345654_ERZ802830 | MGnify/ENA primary metagenome ERZ802830 (study PRJEB30503, sample SAMEA104212375) | marine metagenome | biome: Westerlies Biome; feature: [SRF] surface water layer (ENVO:00010504) within the epipelagic zone...; material: water... | reverse complement strand
TACGGTGTGTAGTGGAGCTTGGGTCCTCACTCTCTCAAGGGGGATACAGTTGTATCAATTTAGATAGATTTTTGAATTGCAAAATATGGACATCTATAGTGGAGCTTGGGTCCTCACTCTCTAGTTAGATGTCCATATTTTAGGCAGAGATACATTTTATTTTTCTTATATAGGGCACACCTTTAACGCCAGTGGCTATCATTTATAGCCACCAACGAAAAGGTTATGCCCTGGTTCCAAAAGGAATCAAATCTTGTGTGTGTTGGAATGGTCTTTGATACATCATTTCTGTGTTTGGATGGTTGAAGTAATCGAAACACTATTGCTTGTGGCTTGCACACCACACCAAACACAGAAAAGATGTACCGCACACATTTGAAAGATTTAAACCCGGCTGTGATTACCTAACCCATACACAGGTAAAACCCGACAAGGAAACCCGATTAGAAGCAGGAGGCACATAGAATAACATTCCTTCCCACACACGGACTGCAAAACCAAGATCAAAGACATTGCATTAGCAAATTTATTCTTTTTTACTCAAACTGAAACAAAATACATACACATAACATTATTTCCCAGTGGAACCATAACCATTGACACCTCGATCAGTTTCCTCTAGTTCATCAACCTCAACAAGTTTAGGATTACATATTTTTTCAACAATAAGTTGAGCAATACGATCGCCTTTATGTACTTGAAAAGATTCTTTTTGATGATTAAAAAGAACCACGCCAATATTTCCTCTATAGTCATAATCAATCACCCCGGCTCCAACACCAATAAATCGTTCAACTGCTAGACCAGAGCGTGGAGCAACACGTCCATAAGTTCCGTAAGGCAACATAATAGCGATATCCGTTTTGACTATTCCACGCTCCTGAGATGCTATTTCTTTCGTCTCCGCGCTAAATAAATCATACCCGGCAGCACCATGCGAAGCCCACATCGGAGCGATTGCATCTTCCGACAACCTTTTGAAACTCATCGTTGCCTTGCTATCTTCGATTTCATCGAACGTCATTTCTTTTCCAGTAACCATTCGCATGCACCACGCAACAAAGGCTTGGATATAGTCCTTTCGATCCAAGGGTTTTGGTTCGTATTGACACAACAATTTTACGTCACTTTTAATTTTTTCACTTTCTTCATCCATTTTTTAACCTGGAACAAAAATAGAAAAAACATTTTAGTAAACGTTAATTACATATTATAACAAAATTAAAATCAAAAAAAACATAGAGAAAAGAACAATTATATAAGCCACCGATAGATAGACGTTCAATCATATACATAATGAGCGTTTACGATTTCATTGGGAAATTACCACGTCCCAAAAAGGGATTCGTGCTCCCCTCTCATCATTACACAGGACCGTACAACCCTCTTCACAAACAACTAGACAAAAAAGATGTTCCGATACCCGGTCAAGAACCGTTTAACGGGGTCGACAAAATATCTCTTAATCACGATATATGTTATCGCGACGCTCAATTAACAAAAAAGCAATGCGACGAAGAAATGTTAAAAAAACTTAATAAACTTGATCCTAAAAATTTAAGAGAAAGCATTGATAAAAATCTCGTTCAAACAATTATTGGTTTAAAACAAAATTTGGACAACCTATCACCGCTTAGTTCGAGAGGGGGAGGCATCATGCAGAAAATCACCACAAGTAAAAAGAACAAAATACCACTAGAATTTGGCTCCAGCAAAGATCCTATTATTCGTGATAAGTTGACAAAACTGCATATGAAAAAAGCCGGATTTTCCTTAAACAAAGAAATTAACAATCAGAGAGCACTTCAAAATTTTCAAAATAATTACGAGCTGTACAAAAACACCGAACATTTTAGCCCACACTCGTTTTGGAATTCAAACCACCCTCAGGAAATCAACAAAAATGCGTACGTATCTTCTATGATTGATTTGGATTTTAACAATGTAAACATAAAACCTAACATAACGTCTACGCTACAACAACAACAACAACAACAACAACAACAACAACAACAACAACAAGATTTGGACAATAACACCAGCATGACAACCTTGGCTTTAAGCACGAATAATCCATACATACTGTTTGACAGCAGCAACCAAACATCGCAGCAATCAAAAAACCCAACCAGTCATCAGCAATCTTACGAAGAAAACGACTATGAAAATCAATTTTTAAATATTCTAATTGATTTGAAACAGCTCTACCTCAACGATTCGTTTTCAAGCAACGTCAATGAATCTCGAAACAAAATGCTAAATATTTTAATTGATTTTTTCTATAAGCATAACGCCAACAACGATTATTGGTTAGACGACAAACAATGTCTTTGCTATCGAAATTTGCGCACAGGAGTCAAATTTCAGCTCTACGTAGACTACTTTGTGAAGCAATACGACCCGTCGCGTTCGAAATCACGACCTCCTATGTATTTCAACGAATTATTTAAGGGTATGATTTTAAACTCTCAAACTAAATTTTCACCAACAGTTCAACATTCCTCTAAAAATACCAAAAAGCTCAAAAAAATGTCAAGAAATCGAAAAAGAAAATCGAAGAATCGAAACATGCAAGCAAAGAATCGCGTACAAACTTTAAAATAAATAATTTATATTGTAAAATAGTATGAAAAAAATACATTGTTGTTCCGTTTATCAAATGTGTCGTACAGTCACCCTCCATCCATCCCAACAGTTTGTCCACATTTGAAGAGAGTCGCACGCAGATACCTCCGCCGAACCGCCGGGGGGAGGGCCGGATTATCTGCCGGAGTCGTTTAGGCCATATGCGGCCACGTGTAAGGATCCTTTTCCTTCATCAATTGGTCCACCCATGCACTGTCAAAAGTTCGATGGTGACCCAACGCTATGGAATCTTTCTGACAAGGATGCACGTAACGCTTCGAATCGTGAGTGCATAGAATTTTTCGACTGTATTTCATCGTGTACATTCTTCGCCCGTATCCTAAGCGAAGCGTCGTGCACTCGATTTTTTGTGTTTTTTTCGGATCGTCAAAAGCGTTTTTGAAATCCAGCATGTAAACCAGAGTAGCTTGAAAGAATTTGGCAATCGATTTTATCTTGATCTCGTGATAGTAAACCTTTCGTTCTTCCTCGCTCATTAGACATTCCTTCACTCCCGTATCGTTTTCCACCTCCACTACGTAGGACTTGGCACCGTTGGTGTGCACACCTTTTATCAGCAACCCCAAATTCATTTCGTCTTTGAAGATTCCCGTCAACAACTTGTTCGCGTTGTGATACAGTCGATCGTTTTCAGGGAGCATAGAGAAATCAAAGATGTGTTCAAGCAGTTTGTAAAATCGAGCTTCTTGATCCATATCCAAAGTCATCTTCAAGATTATTCCGTCAGTGTCAACATACATTACCCTCAGTCTATTTTTAGACGTTATGGGACGCGCTATTTTTTGATAAGCTGGTAAAATATCAAAGTAGTACATGCCTTGAAAATGTGCTTTGGATTTACACAATATCGAAAAACCCACAGCCACACATTTGTTCATCGCCAATTGGGTTGGTTTACTCGTCATCAACACTCCATATTTTTCGAATTTTAGATCGATCATGTGCGCCGCATCTTTCAACAACCTTTCGTAATCGTGCTTCGCGAACACGAATTTCGTTTGAGTATACTTGTACATACTCTCAAGGAATTTTCCGAAAAGGCCGTTACTAAGTAACTTGAAGCACACGTCGTCCATTTTAAGTCCACTGGCTTTACGCTTTTTTATGCATAATTCGATAAAATCACGCAGAAAGTATTCTTGCCTAAAGGACACCACTCGATGCACTTTCTTTATCACTAATCCCAATCGAACTAAAAACTGGAGACTCAACATCGTCACTCCATAGTTACGAGGATTAAACAAAGAAGGTGTCAGCTTTGGAACGTTGCTTTTCGGCACGTGATGCCATTTCGAAGTCGGAGGATAATATTTCGGCTCGTAACTTTCCTTGCTAAAGGTGACGGGAAAATCCGACAAAAAATCATGCAGCTCCACAGGAATGTCCAAATCCACGATGCATAAATGACCAATTTTTGCAGTCTTTTCGTCGTATTCCAACGCTAGCCTCGTCAGTTCTTTCGGCTCCGGTACCGGGTCCAAGTATCGATAGTCTCCGATCGGATGTCTGTAATCATACTGTATATGAGCATACAAGCTTTTGACGTCGAAATATCGTAGCGATTCTTTGGTATGATCAGCGATTTGATAGGAACGCAACGAACTGATGCAAAGGCCGCCTCGTACGCTGTCAAGAAACAGATCGTTCATACTGGGATCGGTTATTATTTCCATCCCGACTCTCGTCACGTTCATCATGCCTTGTTTAGAGCAGGACGGCAAAGATAGACATTGCAAAAGATCCACTCCGAATTCTCTGTGAATGGTTTCTTGCCAAAAAACGAGACCGTCGAGCAAAATCAACACGTCCATTTCGAGATAATGAACGTGCCAATCCGCAAACGTACGACAGTTGGCTTCATACAGAGAGTTCGAATACTCGTAATCTTCTTGCCGAACCTTTCCGGTCAGATCACTTTCAAAAGCATCGATGCTGGGAAACTTCTTTTCTTGAAAACGTTTGACGCTCGTGACCCAGGAATAGGGATAGCAGTTTTTATCAGTCGATTCGTTCGCCCACAGGATTTTGTTCACGTTTTTCATATTTGCAGAGCTTAGATTTTTAGATAGAGTAGCTATCGAAACGGGAATGATGTCCAACGAATCTCTAAAATCCAGCAACGGTGTTTTCAGTTGTCGAATCTTTTGACCGTTCATACGAACCCTGTACACGCGATCGTTTTCGCTCGAAGACTTTTTCATGTATTTCGTAATAAAAGAACTGTCGTAACCGCCGAAATTATGAAAGTAAACAATCAAACGAAAGCGATTCCAAGAACTAACCCGGGCTCTCATGTTGCACGACGCACAAGCCATTCCTCGAACTTCTCGAGTCAAATGACAGTGATCCAGATGGCGCTCTGCAGAATTCTCCGGTAGACGGCCTTTACAATAGATGCAGGTAGTCGACTCTTTTATCAGTTTTCGATTAAGCATCCGAAGATTTTCTAAAACTTGTTTTTGCAAGTCTTTGTCCTGATTTGTTTTCAACCATTCCCGAATAAACAATACAGCTTTATTCAACCATGTTAAAAATTTGTCCACTAATTCCTCTTCGTCACATTCGGAATCACCTTGAGCCATCATTATCTGTGTGAATTCACCTACCTCCTTTTCGAACTTTTTTCTTGGAAAACCGACGATCTTATCGCTGACGTGTATTCTTACAGCCAGACTATTCAGTCTGTGTAAGTGTTTCATCGACACATTTTCGGTTGCTCCACGCAGCGGATAGTCCGCGGAACGATACGCGTGTTCGTACGAACGCCGGTTTATGGATTCGTCGAGAGCAGCATCGTCAGTGTAACGATCTCGAAGAAAACCGTAGTTGTCCGGTCTAAAGATTGGCAATAAAGTACATTCTCCATCTGCAGCCGCCCAGATCAACACTTTATTGTTCAAACGATAATTCGCAAATTTATCGACGTTCTTTCCGGGTTCGGGGTACTTTACGTATTGTTTGTCGGATCCGCATCTCGCAACGTGTTCAGACATTGGAACGTGGCTAAGATCGATTATATTCATGCAATTGCAGCAAAGATCGTTTTTATGATGAGCTTTCACCAAACGACCTCCGTAGTTGATAAGAACGACCAAAGCTTTTAAATTACAAATCAAATAAAAATGTTTCGTCTCGGGCCAGTACAGCACGTTCACCACCCCGCGTTCGGCGGAACCGTCCGACTTTGTCTTGCCAGAGTCCACGTAATCTTTCGAAACAAAGAATTTCGTAACGGTGTATTTAAAGCTGGTTTCTCCCAGAGATTCGACTCCCTTAGGAAGCAAGACGTCGTCAATTTCATTCGCATACCGCAATACAAACAGATTAAGATACGGCATGTTTTTAGGATCTTTTTCGTAATTTTGAGCATAGAATTTTGCTACGTCTTTCAAACGCATCGGTCGACCGTTGTCTTCACACATCGAAAAATCGTATCTGTCAACAGAATCCTGACACGCGTTCATAACGTCTCGAACGTGAAGTTGCAAATAGCTCTTTACGACGAAACCGTTGTTATTTGCGTCAATTTCGATTGGAACCTTCTCTGCGTCACCGCAATCGGTCATATAATGATAAGCTGCAAGGACGTGTTTAAAGCAGTTATCGGTATAAACGTCTTCCTTCAGTTTGTCGCATCCATCGTAAGAAAGGTGCAGAATTTTACCCCGCTCGTACAATGCGTTCAAGGTCATCTTGCATTTGCTCGGCAGCGGTTTTTCAACTCTCCCACCAAACAAGCTGTCGTAGCTGTAAAATTTTAGCTCTAACCGAGCAACTTGAAACAGTCTTAAGCCGGACTTTAGATTCTGATATTCCGCGATTTGCAGCTCGAAGCTAGCCATGATTTCTTGGAGCGATAGTTCCAGATTGCCTTCTAACAGTTGTATCGGAGAAGCCGTAAAATATGCGTCTATGAGAGTCTGCCCTTCGCCTAACCGATCGTGATTTTCGGATCCAGGTTTCTGTCGATTCCGGGATTCTTGTGCTTCTTGACCGAGATTCGCACCCAAGTCTATTTTGTAAAACATGCATACCAAAACGGCAATCATGGAAAGAGTGCTGTACTTTGGATGTAGGGCCAAATGTTCGCGATCCCGTTCGAGTGCGTCGTCATCGTTGTTTCTTTCATTTCGGCGAGAGCTTCGGAGACGTTCGCTGATTTGATTCTTTATTTCTCTTTTCACCATTCGAATCACTAGCCCCGTGTCTAAATCTGGAGAGTTGATATTGATCTTGCTTTCCGTAAAACCCCACCTTTCAGGCAAGAGAGGTTCGGTGCCGGCAAACTGAGCGAGGGGAACGTCATCATCATTATCATCACTGCTTTCGTCACTTCTTTTTTGTCGGGCAGCACCACCCCCACGGATAGACGTCAACAGTTTTCCCATCATTCGTCTAGTGTATGCGTGGGTGCTCAGATGGCGATGCATGACACTTTTCATTTTAAAATGCTCCTGACACACTTTGCATTGGTAAAACGTTCTGTCAAGTTTGCTGAAACGAGCTTTGTTTCCTTTTTTACAGGTTTTCTTTCTGTAGTGGTCGAAACAGAGACGCTCCGATGGGAAAATCCTCCTGCATCTAAAACATACGTGTTTGTTGGAATCTGCAGGCAAAACGACTTTCGCGCACAACGAGTCCAATGCATTGCTTTTCTTTTTCACTTTGCACAAAAGTTCTTCCTCGCATCTGTGAAACAGCATCGATTGGGAACGAAATTTCTTAAAACTTTGGCCGCATTTATTGCAGGAATATACACCTTTCCGTCTTGAAAAACCGATCGTGTTTAGCGACGCTTCATTAACTCGTCGCCGCTCGAAACAGGATTCCCGATGCTTTTGATAAGCTCTAACGTATGCAAAACGTTTTTCGCAATTCTCGCATGCAAAAGATCCTTTGTTCGGGTTTCTTCCCTTGCATTTCTTTAGGTGATCATCGTACGATTTGCGGTAGGTAAACTCTCGCCCACACGTCAAACACTCGTTCCTTCCTCTGCCGCGCGATACGCTCCTCTGCAGTCCATCTTCTCTGGAATCTCTGCCACGTGATACGCTTCTCCTCGACGACGGTCCTTTCTCTTCCCGCACGAATTCAGCACGACGATTGTGAGTTCTATTATAATGTCGAGACAGATCTGCATCCGTGGCAAATAAGCAGAAGCACGATCCGCACCTCGGATGCGGCGTCCATGGCTTTTTTTCATTCTTTTTCATCTAAATCTAAAACGAAAGGCACACACGAGTAAGAAACATTGTCACTGATATTAAGGCGAAGAAAGGAATAAAATAAAAAATAAATTCTATTGTTTTTCCGAGAAACGAGAACAAAGACAATTGTTTAACAACAATGCTCGAGATGTACTCGCAACGACTGTTCTACAAGGTTGGGAGGTCCAAAGTCTAGAACATTTCCACAGTGTTTTTGAGGATAAATTCTGTCACGCTCTTCAATTCTGAAACAAGCTGCATTCCGGTCAAACATTTGTCCGACCAGTTTTGTCTTGCGCACACTCGCGTCCAGAGACGTCTTGTCCGCCACAATGTTCTCGCCGTATTCGTTCTTCCGCCCTGCATAAATATAACGAGTCAGGAAAAAATTGTCGAAAACGTCTATTCTCCACCTCGTACAGTGATGGAAACCGTCGAAAACGTTTCGGTCAACGTGTTCGTCGCACACACACGGCTCCTCTCCGATATACTTGAATATAAACTGCACCTTTCCGTATTCTTTAACGCACACAATCGAGTCTTCATTCCATCGTCCGTAGTTCGACGAGCTGTCAAATTTCAGCCATCGCCAAACCTTGGACAGAAACGGTAGTTCTCTTTTCGTAACCAACACGAACACGTCGACGTCTCGATAGCTGGCGAGAACTTTTGCCAGATGTGCGGGATAGGATCCTGCAACGATTGCGAGAGCTTTGGCAGACGCAGCTCTATTGTAGAGATAGTCGTTTTTAGAAAAGGTCAATCTCGTCGTCAACAACCATTTTAGTTGGGCGTAGAGATTACCGTCGATCGGCAGCGAAGACAAATCAAGAAGTCGCTCTTCGAAACTCTTGCATTCAAAGTACGCGTTTGGAGGAAGCACCGGCAACCCGTCCAGAGCACCCAACCTGCAACGGTAATGGTCCAAACCATCACAGCTCTCCCTCGACGAAGGAGGAACTGTAGAAATCTGGTAATGTCTCACGATACGTTCGTAATTAAAGAAGAGACCTCGAATCGTCTCGGAGAGCTCGCAGTCTTCAGTTAGGAAATCTTTTTTTCTTCGCTCGACGATCAAACTTCTTCGAAGACGGCAAAAACGTTGCTTCATCTCGCAGAGTCGATCGGAGTTCTTTACAAGCTTCGCTTCGTCGACGACGCCGCAGTTCCCCACGAGTTGTTTCATCTCGCGAGTTTCTTTCTCCACCGACGCAGCGAGCAGCGACAATTCGTGCAACACATTCGCCAAGTCGAGCGTTTTACCGTCATCGACCCCCTTCTTGCCAAGCCGCACAAAGAAGTACGGTCGTCTCCATTTTCTATTTTTTCTTTTGTTCATACCTAAAAGTAAAGCATACTACAATTCAGCCATCGCACTCGAGAGTTTCTCGTGTTACGCTAACCGTCAAGACGTTCTATTTTTACCGAACCGGGATGGGGTGGTGTTTATAACAATGCTTACTCAAAAAACGGGAGGGATCGATTTTCAAAAAGAAGGTCTTGCCAACCTTTACATTCATCAAAACAGCGCACGAATGCATATCAAAAACCCGACCCCCACGCACCCCACCACCCCTCGAATAAATTACGGGATGTTGCAACTATTCAAACTAGTTTTTCTCAGTAGAGTTGGGATCGACGTAAAAAAACATACACTGTTTACAAAATTATGCATAAAATATCTTGACCGTGTAAAGAACGCCTTTTCTGAAATTTTCTTCGAAAAATCCCGCCGGAAAATATATAAACGGGTCTGTTAGTTATAGAACTTTCTTTTGTTCTTCGAAGCAACCGATTTTTCTTGTTTAACTCCTCCATTTAATTTTATAAACGGAGAATAAAGACTAGTTTTTCTTCTCTTGAACGGGCGCTTCCTTTCTTCATTTTCTTCCTCATCATCGTCGTTGTATTTTCTGGCGTATCTTTTATCGTAGTTTTCTCCAACATCAACGTCATCATCGTTACAATCATCGGAGTCTTCTCCTTCTTCCATATCACAATCAACAAATGTTCGTTTTGTATATTTTTTTTGATTCGTTTTTACATCATCGTTTTTCTCGTAATTATTTTCGATAACTTTGCTCGCTTTCTTTCGAAGCACGTCATCATCATTGCACTGCTGCCGAACTCGTCCTTTGGCGTTTTGAAGCAATCTGAACTGCAACACATCTTTAGCACCGCTGAATTGATTACCAGAGGATAACCACATACTCGCAGCCGCGTGTGTGGGTGGGTGTGCGCGTTTCTAATAATGCCACCTAAAAGAAGAAGAAACCATTCGTTAGACAATGCAGAATATCTTTGGCGCGAGTCGCCAGTCAGATTTACTTCCGAAACCGCAGTCGTTAATTTCATCAGAGATAAAACCAAAGATAATCTAGACCTCCGTCGAAGGGCTTTGAGAAACTGGCGCAAATTTGCTCAAAAAATAGAACTAGGATCTAGAAGCTTTCAACGCGTCAACAAAAAAAAACAATTTAATTACATTCTCGGTACATCGAAAAATCATTTGTTCGCCATGGATATTGCTGATTTATTTGGCGACAATCGTGATAGAATTTCCAAAGAAAAAGGAAATGAAAACATGAAATACATTTTAATCATAATCAACGCACTTACAAAATATGCTTACGCATACCCCTTGCCAGACAGACAAAATAAAAACATAATTAAAGCTTTGGAGACGGCTTTTAAAGATATGAACTTGAAAAAATGTCCGAGAAAAAATTTTTTTGAAACAAATATTCAAGTAGACCAAGAATTTATAGTGGGAAAAAAACTCCAACAATTTTTTAAAGATTGGTGTATAAACGTGTACTACACGCAATCAAAACACAAAGCATGCATGGCGGAAAGATATGTAAGATATCTAAAAGAGAAACTCGTCAATCGAATGGAAAGCAAAAAAACAGAAGTATGGGTTCCTCTTTTAAAAGATCTGCTTAAACAATACAACACGCTAAGAAAGCAAAACACAACCGATATGACGCCGAAAACAGCAGAAAAATATCCCTCGTTAGCTTTTGTTAAAATACTAGAAAAAAATGTGAAAAAAGCTAAAATTTATCCGGTAAGAAAAAAATTCAAGTTTAGAATTAACGATAAAGTTCGCGTTTTGGTACGGAAAAAAAACATTTTCCGCAAAGACTACCAAGCAAGGTTTACATACGACATATACACCATCGTCACTTATCGCAAAGTTCTGAATCAGAACTTGTATTATCTTCAAACTAGGAAAGGACAGTTGCTAAAAGGCTCGTACAGAGAAGATGAGTTAAAGCTAGCAGACGACAAAGACGAATATTACCCGTACTCGGTTGTTAGACGAAGAGGAAATCAAACTTTGGTGCACTACGACGGGTTCGAAAGTAGCGACGACGAATGGATCGATAATAAAAAATTGGAAGGCTTGAGACAAAAAACATGAATCACATACCTCGAAAAAGACACAAACAATACGACGATGCTTTTATACCGCTAACATCCAGCATACAAAGCACAAAACAAAACTTTACTTTAGAAATTAAAGGCGATTCTAAAAACATTTTAAATCCCGCATTATCTTCTTGGATAAAATACGACTTAGCACAGGAAAAAAAAGAAATCGATTTATTATACGGTAATTGGCAAGTCGGCCTAAAATCTTGTATAGTAACTAATTCCTTAATATCATGGCCGAAAAACAAAGACACACAAGCCTTTGCTTGGAACGAAAACAATTCGAGTTTGACGAGAACAAGAGCAAGAACAATGCCTACTTCTTCATTTGTAAAACTAGCAGTAAAATTTGAAGACACGGACGAAAAAACAATCTCTTTCAGTTTTTTCCAAAATCGCATATACCCAAAAGACGTGGTAGTTTCTCAAATAAACAATTTCTTATCTCAAATGTGGACGGACACGTGTTTTACCGACAATCACGGAACAAACGTAGTCGGCAATGTCTTTACTCTAAATTTGTTCTCTTTTTACTTGAACAAGTTAACAAATTCCGTTCACATACTAAATATGGGAGCTCTTCAGCCGTCAGAAGAATGCAGAAAAACATGGAACAACTTTCAAAACATTTTTGCTAAATTCAGCAAAACGCCACACGTTAAAATAGAAACTGTAGAAATATTTATTTCAAACGAGCTCAATTCCTTTCTTGGAGGATTTCAACTACCAGATAAATTTAAAACACCGTTACCCGATGAAAAAGATTCAAGAACGTACGATAAACTTTCGGTGGCGTTAGATTTACGTTGCGGTATTATACCCTGCGACAAGTACGTACAGCATTCAGAAAATGCAATCAATACTCCCAACAATTTCAAAACTCCGCATATCGGTCCAAGTCTGATCAACGTGTACACCAATCTTCCTCTCTCGCAATCTATATCACATACTAAATCATACAAAGGAAACGTTTATCGTCATCTAGATCAAATTTCTGTAAAAATTATCAAGAAAACGTTTACATCTTCTATCGATTATTTTCCCGAAAAAATAGCTTACAAAAAACTTACTCCAAACACAAAAATAGACGACTTAGAAGTATTGCTGACAGACGCTCACACCGGCAAGCTACTCAACTTAGACGGTAACTTTGTGTTAACTCTCGATTTTCAACATGGCTGACACGTTGAAAATCAAGCAAAAAGCATCAAAAAGAAAACTTTCGACACCTCCTTCACACGCTCAAGGAACAAACGACGAGCGTTCTTTTACAGCACAAGCACCGATTGCAGGACAACAACAGATTGCCGGCCCTGCTGCTATCAAAAAACGCAAAAAAATAGCAATCACAAGATCCGCAACAGAAAACAACAACAACAACAACAACAACAGCAACGACAACGACAACGACAACAACAACAACAACAACAACAACAACAACAACAACAACAACAACAA
>ERZ802830.3689-NODE-3689-length-12763-cov-8.01818_pt1 | contig 12763 bp, 9 predicted proteins | sample MGYA00345654_ERZ802830 | MGnify/ENA primary metagenome ERZ802830 (study PRJEB30503, sample SAMEA104212375) | marine metagenome | biome: Westerlies Biome; feature: [SRF] surface water layer (ENVO:00010504) within the epipelagic zone...; material: water... | reverse complement strand
CGTCATGACCGACGCGGCGGACACATTAGTTCAAGACGCTAACTGTCAAACCGTCGTCTGTTAACGATAAAAAAATACGCACAAAAATCGGTGAAGATGAAACTTTGTGCACGTCAAGTGATTTTACACCCAATTCCAGGTGAATTCATTCAAGTCATAGACAGATTGTTCAAATGTTGGCCTGTCCCTGACGGGAAATCGAGTGCCACGCGAGAGTGCAATCGTGGAAGATAACGACCTTCGCGTGGCTGCAACAAGAAGCTGCGTAACCCGCATATCAGTACGTTTTAGGCTTGCCTAGCATTGATGTTCAGGAGCGCAGCGATAATTAGGAGATTAATCCTTTGTCTATACGTTTCACTCTGCTCTCTACGATCGCTGCTGGCTTCATGTCTGTCGCTGGCTCAGCTGTTTTGGCCGAATGCGCCACACCTATCAAAGTCGGTGTGCTACACTCCCTTTCTGGTTCTATGGCGATTTCTGAGACCACACTAAAAGACGCGATGTTGATGCTGATTGAACAGCAAAACGCCAAAGGCGGATTACTTGGCTGTGAACTGGAAGCGGTTGTTGTCGACCCCGCATCTGATTGGCCGCTATTTGCTGAAAAAGCCCGTGAGCTTTTGACCGTTAATGAAGTTGACGTTATTTTTGGCAACTGGACATCCGTGTCACGCAAATCTGTTCTGCCTGTAATCGAAGAATTGAACGGCCTACTGTTCTACCCGGTTCAGTATGAAGGCGAAGAGTCTTCTAAAAATGTATTCTACACGGGGGCCGCGCCAAACCAGCAAGCGATACCTGCAACCGATTATTTCCTAGACGAGCTTGGGGTTGAGAAATTCGCATTGCTTGGCACAGACTACGTGTATCCGCGCACAACCAACAACATCCTCAAATCCTACCTCGAAGACAAAGGCATTGCCGCTGAAGACATCTTTGTGAACTACACGCCATTTGGTCAGTCTGACTGGGCGACAATCGTTGCTGATGTTGTTGCGTTGGGCGAAGACGGCAAACAGGTTGGTGTTATCTCAACAATCAATGGCGACGCAAACATTGGCTTCTACAAAGAACTGGCTGCGGCTGGCATCTCTGCGGATGACATTCCAGTTGTTGCATTCTCTGTGGGTGAAGAAGAGCTTTCCGGTTTGGACACATCAAACCTTGTGGGCCACTTGGCGGCTTGGAACTATTTCCAATCGGCAGAATCTGCAGCCAACACCGACTTTATTGCCGCATGGAAAGCCTTTGCCGGTGAAGACCGTGTAACCAATGATCCAATGGAAGCACACTTTATCGGCTTCAACATGTGGGTGAATGCGGCAACAGAAGCGGGAACAACTGACGTAGATGCCGTGCGTACAGCGATGTACGCTCAAGAGTACCCGAACCTGACAGGCGGCACGGCCGTTATGTTGCCGAACCACCACTTGGCCAAACCAGTCTTGATTGGTGAAATCCAGGCCGACGGTCAGTTCGACATCATCAGCCAAACCACTGAAGTTCCAGGCGATGCGTGGACTGACTTCTTGCCGGCTTCTGCGGTGCTGAAGTCTGATTGGAAAGACCTGGGTTGCGGTATGTACAACGTCGAAACTGAAACATGTGTTCAACTGACATCTAACTACTAAGCCTATGATTCAGGCGCGCGATCCCTTTGTTGGGTAAAGTTGCGCGCCTGTTTTTAATAAATTGAAAGATTTAATATGCGCTCTGCACTTTTTGCTTTGATCCTTATTGTCTACGGTATGCCCGCCTTATCGACACAAACGCTTCAGCCTATTCTGCAGATCTATGCCAGCGAAATAGCAAAACCATCGCGCAAATCTGTGGGTGAAACCATCGACGCTATCGCAGCCGCGGGTCTTCCCCAAGTCACTGTGTTCTTTGAACAATGGTCGCAAAAAAACATCTGGCAGCATAACGATGGCACCTTCTTCGTCGCTACTGCGGCAGGAGATAGTCTCACCCTCACCGATTTAGACACACAAGAGACAACGACCGGTTCTAAATCTGATTTCAAACAAATCAAACCCAATGGTGGCGTGCGCCGTTTGATTGGAACGGCTTTGGTTCAATTCCAACTTTTAGACCCCGACCTGTCACGGCGCGAAGCAGCCGTAGACTCAATCGCACGTCGCCCCGAAGCGGCGCAATTAGCCCCTTTGTTGGCCTCAATTGACGGTGAGGTAGATCGTATCCTTAAGGCGCGTAAAATCCAACTGGCCAATTTCATGGCCGCTAGTTTTGCCACAGTCACGCAAGAGCGCCTTGTGGCTATCAACAGTCTTTCGGTGGACACATCCGTCGAAGCCCGCGCTGTCCTAAACCAAATTTTGGCGACATCCACAGAGGTTGCCAGTGTGATTCCTGAGGGCAACATCGCCAGGTTTCTTGATCCGTTGGTGGCGCCGGACCAATTCTATGACGTCTTGGTTGAAGCAAACTTGGCACCACCCAAGCAGACCGCAAGCGATATCAAAAAAGCGCTTGAGGCACATATTGTAGAGGGGCGCATTGCGGGTTTCCCGCTGGTTCAAATGGACAACCCATTGATGCGTGAAGCTGCCTATACCGCTTTGGCGAGGGAGGGGCTTGTGCCTGCTTTGATCACCGAGGCGGCCCGTGATGCGGCGCTCTCAAGCCATGTATTTTATGAACGATACGCAGAACCAAATGCGCAGATCACTACAGCCGCGCACGCCGCACGAAAATCAGCAAACAACCGCGTGGCAACAGCGCAGTTTGCTGATCTGACATTGGATGCACTCTCGCTGGCGTCGATCTTCTTTTTGGCGGCGATCGGTCTTGCGATCACCTTTGGTGTCATGGGGGTCATCAACATGGCCCACGGTGAATTCATCATGATGGGAGCCTATACTGGCTATGTCGTGCAACTGTTCATTCCCAATTACACCGCATCGATCTTTGTCGCCTTGCCCTTGGCTTTTGCCGTAACGTTTGTGGCTGGGGTCGTGATGGAGCGGTTGGTCATTCGACGCTTGTATCACCGGCCTTTGGAAACGCTTTTGGCGACCTTTGGGATTTCTATTGCTTTGCAGCAATTGGCCAAGAACGTCTTTGGCACGCAAGCACGTCCACTTACATCCCCCGATTGGCTGGCAGGGGCTTGGGTCGTAAATGACGTCATCCAAATTAGCTACATCCGGATCGCAATCTTTATACTAGCGCTGCTGTTCCTTGGCCTGATCATCTATATCCTCAAAAGAACCCGTCTAGGACTTGAGGTTCGCGCTGTGACGCAAAACCCTGGAATGGCGTCGTCCATGGGGATCAACCCTGACCGCATCAACATGATGACCTTTGGACTTGGTTCTGGCATCGCGGGTATCGCAGGGGTTGCGATTGGGCTTTATGCTAAAGTGACGTCCGAGATGGGATCAGACTACATCGTTCAAAGCTTTATGACCGTTGTGGTTGGGGGCGTGGGCAATGTTTGGGGTACACTGGCAGGGGCCGCCATGATTGGCTTTGGCCAAAAAGGGATCGAATGGCTGAACCCTTCTAACACTTTGGCCGCTCAAACCTACATGATCCTATTCGTTATCCTGTTCATCCAATTCCGACCCAAAGGCATTGTTGCCCTCAAAGGCCGCGCGGTGGGAGAATGATTATGGAACGTACATTTATTGTCAAAAACCCGTCTGTTCTGTGGTTCTTGCTTGGGCTCTCGGTATTCACGATTGTAGTGACCATCTCAAGCGAGTCTGCGGGCTCTTCCGTAATCTCGACCTCGTTACTCAAAACCTTGGGTAAAACATTGTGCCTGTGCCTTGTGGCCATCGCTATGGACGTTGTTTGGGGTTATTGTGGGATCTTAAGCCTTGGACATTTCGCGTTCTTTGGGATTGGAGGCTATGCAATTGGCATGTGGCTGATGTATGATCGTACCAAAGACATCATTGTTGGATCGCTCGATAACAACATTTTGCCGCCAACACCTGATGAGGTGACAGCCGCGATTGGCACCCAGATTTTTGGTGTTGTGGGCAGTTCAGAATTTCCACTCATCTGGGCATTTTCGCATTCGCTTACATTGCAACTTTTGGCTGTCGTTCTTGTGCCTGGATTGATGGCCTTGGTCTTTGGTTGGCTGGCATTTCGCAGCCGCGTTACAGGGGTCTACCTTTCGATATTGACCCAAGCGATGACCCTCGCACTTTCGCTCTACCTATTCCAAAACGATACGGGGTTGCGCGGCAACAACGGGCTGTCTGGATTGCAAAATATTCCGGGTCTTGATGCCGTATCACAAGCCACGCTATCACTTTGGTTCTTTTGGGCTTCTGCTGTTGCGTTGGGCGCTGGCTATGTGTTTTTTGCGTGGATGTTGGCGGGAAAATTTGGTTCCGTGATCCGCGCCATTCGCGACGACGAAACGCGGGTGCGGTTTTTGGGGTATCACGTCGAAACCTACAAGCTGTTCATCTTCACCACCACTGCCATGATCGCCAGCATCGCAGGGGCGCTTTACTACCCCCAAGCGGGAATCATCAATCCTGCAGAAATTGCCCCAATCGCTTCGATCTATTTGGCGGTCTGGGTTGCGATTGGTGGGCGTGGCCGACTCTACGGTGCGGTGATTGGAGCCGTGCTCGTCTCGCTTACGTCGTCATGGTTCACAGGCGGCAATGCACCAGACATCAACCTTAGTATTTACATCGTCAAATGGACAGACTGGTGGCTGGTACTTCTTGGGCTGACCTTTGTTGGGGTCACGCTATTCTTCCCCAAAGGCGTCGGCGGCTTGTTTGATCTGGCCTCCAGTCGCAGGAAGAAACAACAATGAACACGCTTTTAGAAGTCTCAGGTATAAGCGTCAGTTTTGATGGGTTCAAAGCGATCAATAACTTGTCCATCCAAATTGGTGAGGCAGAGATGCGCGCTATTATTGGCCCCAACGGTGCCGGCAAAACGACTTTCATGGATATTGTGACAGGTAAGACAAAACCACAGGAGGGCTATGTCATCTGGGGAGAAAAATCGGTGTCCTTGCTGGATATGAACGAAAGCCAAATCGCCCAAGCGGGCATCGGGCGCAAGTTCCAAAAGCCGACTGTCTTTGAAGAACAAACCGTGCGTGAAAACATCACGATGGCACTAAAAAATCCGCGCAGCCCATTAGATTTGTTATTCAACCGCGCGGCCAAGGATACAGAAGATCGCGTGCGTGCCATCAGCGATGACATAGGGCTGACGGATGCGCTGGGCCAGCTTTCGGGCGCGCTGAGCCATGGCCAGAAACAATGGCTAGAAATCGGTATGTTACTGGCCCAAGATCCGCGCCTTTTGCTGGTGGATGAACCCGCCGCAGGCATGTCCGCAGCCGAACGGGAGCAGACAACTGATATTCTAGTGCGGGCCGCCAAAACCCGCGCGGTTGTGGTCGTAGAACATGACATGGAGTTTGTGCGCCGCCTCAAGTGTAAGGTCACCGTTTTGCACCAAGGGTCCGTTTTAGCTGAAGGATCATTGGATCATGTCACCAAAAATCAAGACGTCATAGACGTGTACTTGGGGCGATAAACTATGTTGGACATCCAAAACCTAACCCTGAAGTACGGGCAAAGCCAAATCCTGAACGATATGTGCCTGACAACCAAAGCTGGTGAAGTCACAGCCGTGATGGGCACCAATGGCGTTGGTAAAACCAGCCTGCTCAAGGCGATTTCAGGGCGCCACCCCTATGTAGATGGCACTATCACTCTGCAAGGGCAGGTCATCAATCACCTCAGCCCATTTGACGCTGCAAAGGCAGGGATAGCCTATGTGCCCCAAGGGCGCGAAGTCTTCCCTTTGATGACTGTGGTGGAAAACCTTGAGACGGGCTTTGCCTGTCTGGACAAATCAGATCACAAAGTTCCCGATCACATTTATGATCTGTTCCCGGTCCTGCATGATATGGCAGCGCGGCGCGGTGGGGACCTCTCAGGTGGCCAACAGCAGCAGCTCGCGATTGCACGCGCTTTGATCACGCGCCCCAAGGTGTTATTGCTGGATGAGCCAACAGAAGGTATCCAGCCGAACATCATCCAACAAATTGGCCGCGTCATCCGCATTCTGTGTGATCAGGGTGATATGGCGATTGTTTTGGTCGAACAGTATTTCGACTTTGCCTATGAGCTTGGGGACGAATTCACGGTGATGAAACGCGGAGCCGTATCGTTCAATAAGCGCGCCAACGGCTTGGAGCGCCAAACGCTTTATGATGCTGTGATGGTTTAAGACATAGGGTCGTTAAACCCGCCGATATTGGCCAACAGGCTGATCACCTTTTCAGGACCAATGCCGTTGCGGAGGCTGGTAAAGACAAAGGGCCTGTCGCTGCGCATCCGCTGCGCATCACGTTCCATCCCGTCAAGTGAGACACCAACGTGGGGGCGAGATCGCTTTTGTTTCTGACTTACACGTCTGAGTTGGTGATAGCAGTTCCACCTTTGCGGGGGATTTCTTCACCCGCAGCAACGTCGATCCCATAGACAGTGACATCCGTCAATTCCGGGCTGAAGGTGGCCGACAGGTTGTCCCCACCAATCTGGATTAGAACGATTTCTACATCCGGATGTCTTCTGCGCATTTGTGCAATAGCGGTTAGATTATCGACGCATCCTCGCGGATAGCGGTATGCGGGCATCCACCCGGTTCTGCGCCAATTACGCGATCTTGGGGTAGGATGTTATTCGCATCAAGGTGTCTGCGTCTTTTTACGTGTAGATGTCATTGGTGATGACACCGATAGAGGCTTTGGTTGTAAAATTTTGGCCAGCGCTGCTGTCAAAATTGTTTTTCCTGCTCTGACGGGACCGCCGATACCGATGCGAAGAGGGCCGTTTTTTTATACCATGATCTGTCTCCTTATGTGCAAAAGACAGGTGAATATTGGGTTTCGTGGCGCATGGATGTAATGTCGAATACCGAGGTATTGTTGTGTAGGTCGTCCAATGTCGCGCTGCGCGACTGATTGGCTATTTTAATGCAGTTTGGCGTCAAATTTATTTGTACTTTTTGCCCATCCACTTGTCCCAAAGGGACCAAGCGCATTGCGGCTGCCGCTAAATTTGAAATAAGCGACTGCAAATACATCGTGGTGGTTAGTTCTGGATCGAGGTTAAGGGTAGCAACCGAGCGACCGACAGCAACAGGGTAATACCCCCCCAAGTTCAATACCCTAAACCGTCTCAACTTTTTCACAAAAAGCTCGACCTAGTTGATCTGTATCTTTTAGCCGTTTCACCGACGCAGCAAAGGCCTGTGCATGGGCGTCGATCATCGCAAACTCATCCACTGCCACACCAAGGCTGCGTTCAATAACATCGCATATGAGCGCGCGCCACTATGTTCCAAAAGGTCTAATGGCCAAGGCGGAAAGGTAGCGGAAGGCATAATTGGTCAATCGCTTATGGCGGTCTCACGTCCAAGCGAGTATGCGGGTGCCCCACTGGAAAATAGGGCGATAGCAGCTGTGACAGCGTAAAAGCGTAAGTGCTCATGCGCTGTCGCACCGTGTTTATGGGAAGGGGTGTGCCTATGGCCGTGTGTGTCAACCGGCATTGAAGTCAAAGCTGTCCAAGCTTTTGACAGCAAAGAACATCGCATAATACATTCGTCAGATTTCTTAAGCTGTAAAAGTAAAGCATCCCCCTCGGCCATTCTCGTCCGCTGCAGGCGCAACAGGGACTTGGTGTTAGGTTAGATTGAGTGTGGAGAGTGCAGGAACGCCACCTCTATTCACGCATCAATTTCAAGCTGATCCGTACCGCAGCTCTCGCCGAGTGGCGCCAAATATTGAGCGCATAGATTTAGGCTATGCCAGCAATCCGATGCGTGTTCTCATTAGTCTAACAGTACCCAACCATGGGTCCTGCACACCCGCGGCAAATGTCGGTTTCCCGAAAAGCGCCTCATCAACTCCTCAACAAGCGCTCCAAGCTATCAGATCTAAATTTGGAGAACCGGTTTTTGTCTAACCCGAACCAATCCGCGAGGACGCGGTCGTAGACGACGCGGTAGTCCATTGTGTATGACACATCGCCTTCATTTATATCCCCCAAATCTGGATGTGTCCCCCATATACCTCCATCAAGTGCGCCACTCATTAAGAAATGGGGCGCTGCGGTTCCGTGGTCTGTACCGCCAGATTCATTTTCCAAGGCGCGGCGGCCAAACTCAGAATAAGTCATAACCAAAGTGTCTTCCCAATGGCCGCTCCGCTTCAGTGCTTTGCGCAGACCACTCAACCCCTTTGCTAAATTGCGCAGCAATGCGCGGTGCCGCCAGGCTTGATTTTCATGGGTATCAAACCCGTTAATCTTTAGTTTTAGCACCGGAGCGTCAATGCCCGCGTCAATCAAGCTGGCGGCCATGCTGATCTGTTTGCCAAAATCACCCGCGTTTATTCGCATCGGGCTTTGATAACGCAAATTGCCGATTTTCTTTGAAATACTGCGCATGGAGGCATCCAATGCGCGACCTCGGTCAAGAACCAATGAGAGGGCTGGGTTCTTGCTATCATCGGTCTTTAATGTCTCAATTTTGGTTCTGAGGTTAGAGAATTGCGCCATCGAGGTCATTGACAGCCAGATGCCCGACGGGGACGCAAACACGCCCATGCCACCGTCAAGGCTGATCCCGTGGGCATCCAATTGTTCTGCGCCCGCAACCCCTTCAATATCTTCAGTGAGCCATCCTGTTTTACCAGAGTTATTCCCGTCACCGCCCGTTTCCCAAATGGCAATCGACTTGAAATGAGAGCGGTTTTGACCTGGGTATCCCAGCCCCTGAAGCACGGCCATATCTCCGGCCTGCCAAGCTGCATCAAGCGGCTTCATCGCGCTGTGAAGGGCCAATTCTTGATCCAAATCGAACACTTCATGCTTGAGCAACCCAATTCTAGGGCGCAGCTCGCGGTAGCGTTCATCCTTAATGGGAACCAAGGTGTTCAGCCCATCGTTCGCGCCGGACAGCTCTACCAAGATCAAACGTCGGCCATTGCGCGCGCTGGCTGCTGCTAATTCGAGCGGCGCTAAGGGAATAGACATTCCCGCAAGAATTGCAGTGATAAGTTCACGACGGTTCATTGGTCAATTCCCCTTCTGTGTCACTTAAGATTAAAAACTGGATCGGCAAAAAGCGCGCCCAGATCGTTTGAAGTTGCCCGCGCAATAGCTGGTGCAGAGGCAAGAAAGAATTTGGCGGTTGCTGCATGGTTCAGTTGGGATTCAAAATCGCCCCAAAACATTTTATCTCTAGGCTGACCCAATAAGATTGGCATTCTGGCAGTGTTAAGAGCCGTCATCATCGACATCATGCCGCCTGTTTCACCGATAGGCTGACGCAGTGAGATTTTTGAGGCGGTTGCCCACTTGGCATGGCGGCTGCGAGGCAGATATCTGTCAATTTTATCGAATACAGTTTTCCAAGTTGCAAATTTGCGCTCACCATTTCTTTGCCGCCAACTGCGCCCTTTGCGTGCTTTCGCGATCATATCTGGGATCGACATCAAAAGGGTGGAAACAAATGCGCTCTGCTCTTTGCTGAGTTCCCTCCATTGCCGATTTTCTTTAGGGGTTCTGCGCCCGCTTAAAGCCAATTCTAAAAACCGCTCGCCGTTTTGATGATTTCTATGAGCAGACCGCGGTAGGGGCCCACCGATACAATCTGGAAAACAGTTGTTTTCTGAAATTTGCAAAACCGTACGATAACTTCCATCATTTGAACGCTCTCGCACGATCCTCAGAACCATGGCTTCTACCATGATCCCTTTGAAGTGTGATCTCACCAGACCTATCCTAAATGCGTTCCAATTTTTGTTGCTTTTGAATTCCTTAGCGCCACGGAAAAACACGCGTTCAGCAGTTACCCCATCGCTATTGGACGAAACGCGTTCATCCGAGGGCATTAAGGTTTCGAAATCCCTGAACTCAATTGAACCAGAACAGTACATGCTTCCCGGTGTTTCGTTTCCGTTGCTGCATTGGGTTTGCTGTTTTGCTTTTGCGACGGGATACTGCCGGCCGGCAAAAGCCAGCCAATCTACAAAGAAGTTTCTGTCACCACCACTCAGTCCACAGCAGTGATCGTTTAGAAAAGCTATAGAAAAGTAATCGGGTTTCAAATCTGATGGAACTTGAAATTGCTTTATTTTCCAATTTAAATCAGCGAATTCGGGCCGGTCGTAAAGTTCGGTGTCAATTCCGCCTTTTGCATTTGTGGTCTTGCTGGACCATATGGGTTTTCTCGAATCGTTCCCATAAGCTGAGACCCTAAACTTGGGTGGGCCCTCGTAATCTTCAGCTGCATACCTAATAATGATATTGTTGCTTGCGCCTGGCGTGTCCGGTGCTGCCGTCATCATGTTTTCAATCATGCCATCCGCGCTCGCGACTTGAGGCTCTGCTATCAATAGTTCCTCGATCATTTGGTTTCGAATGAGCAACCGTGATGGTGTCAACCAATCAGAGCCTCCAGGCCAACCCGCAACATTTGGCGGATCGAACAGATTTTGGCCCAGCTGTTCAAGACGATTGGGAATCGAGGACCACCACTCAGGTAGCATACCGGTAGAGCGCATTGTTCCAACCAAGAGATCAACGGGGGACTTGATGATCGTGGCCCTATTTTCTGCGGCCCAAAACTGTGGGGCACTGAGCGTTTCGCGTAAAAGCGTTTTGATGTCGTAATCACTTGCTCTGAATGCATCCGCTATGGTGTCCAACTGCTGGGGATCTGAGTTGAAATCAGAGATATAGTTTTTCCAAAACTTCTGCGCGATAAATTTTGCCGTTGCGGGCTGGCGCATCAAAATGTCTACAACGTCATCGCCATCGAACCGGCCACGCCAATCAAATATTGTTTTTGTGCCTCGGTCATGATCCCAAACATTGAATTCAAATTCATCATTGCGCAGCTTGTTAACGCTATAACCCGTTAAGGCGCGCGCGACTTCTTTTATTGTTTTTTCCGTATAGTTTCCTTCGCCTAAGACGAAAAGTTCCATCAATTCTCGTGCTAAATTCTCGTTTGGGTTTCCTTTTCGGCTACTGTTGTTGTCGAGGTAGTCCAGCATCGCTGCATCATGGATCATCGCGCGTGTGAGAACGCGAAAATTGGTATGTCCGTACTTCCGGAGCGCCCAATGTTGCTTCGCCAAGACATGTACATTCTCGTTGAGGCCCGAATATGCCGTTACAAAGTGATTGTGCCAGAAAAGAACTAAACGCTCCCCAGCGGGCTGTTGGGTCGCCAACATTTCACGGACCCACCATAAGCGTAAATCGGCCATTTCCTTATCGCGCGCGACGCGAAAGTTTTGCTGATCACCTTCCTCCATATCGTTGCGGGCCCAATAAATCGGATACTCATATGAGAAGAAATCGGGTGGGGGTAATTGCGTATTATCCACCTCGAGTTTGGAGATTTCACGACTTATGGCGGCACTTCTCGTAAGACCAACCAAGGCCTGTATTTCCGTTGGATGTGCACCCAGACCGGTCCGTGAGATCAGGTGTCTGGCATCCTCGAAAGACATCGTTTCTTGCAGCCGTGTCTTCTGCAAATCCATGGTCTCATGATACAAATTGAAAGCACTTGTCAGATGGGTGAAAATCTCTGTTGTCAGGCCGTCTGCCCTTGTGGGCGACTGTGTGACCCCGACAGTTTTGAGAGCCTTTGATAAGGCCAGCTCAGTCTGCGGACCCCACAGCCCGTCTGAAGGCCCAGGATTGAAACCAGCTGCACGCAGGGAGTTTTGTATCATAAGTGTCTTAGATGGTTCGGCCAAAACCGCACCCGCTTGAGGTATAAGCAAAAATATAAAAACTGTGAAAACAACTAATTTAAGGTACATTCTTCCTCCAAAGGGATGGATCTCGCTAAATCAAATTAGTTATCCTCTCTCTGCGCTAAGGTGTGATTATACTGGATTATCGGCTATCGGCAACTGTGGCTCAGGCCGGCTTTGTCAGATAAAAATTTCTTGAAGAGGGCAGGGTGACTTTATAGCGTCTTTGTATGACAAACCATTCTCCAATTAGCTAGTTTAAAACTAACCCTGAAGTTAAACGGCTTGCAGTCATGCTGTATGTTTGATGTCCGCAGTCTCTTTGCAATGTAAAAGATTTACTGTGTCAACGCTGGACTAGAACGCAAACATTGTCTGTTGTCAGCTTTTTGGAACCACAAGCTTTTTAAATAACGAGAATGTTTAGGCTCATCTGATTACTTTCATTATGCGGTCTGTTTGCGGTGTTGCAAGCGTCTTGCTTGTAAGGTGTTTTGTTTGATCATTTCCCTTTGTTGTAGAATGGCTTTGTCACGTCCAAAGTAGACATCAGACGGAGTGACGTTGTTCAAGCTCGCAGAATAGCGCTGGCGGTTGTCGTGATCCACGAAGGCTTCGATATGAGCCTCAAGATCATCGGGCGGGAAATAGTTTTCTAGCAGGCAGGGGTTTTTCAGGGTTTGATGCCAGCGCGCCATCTTGCCTCGTGTTTGTGGATGATAAGGCGCGCCGCGAGAATGCCTCATACCTTTGTCTTGCAGCCATTCAGCCAGATCGCCTGTGACGTAACCAGAGCCATTGTCACTCAGCAGATGTGGCTTGTGAACGGCGCGGACGTGGTCGCTGCAAAATGCTTTCGGCATGGATAACCGACCACCGGATGATTTTAAAGAATGCCCCACTCGCAAATGCTCTGGTGAAATCTTCTGATCTTGGGTATTGCATTCCGAAACTGGAGAG
>ERZ802830.3685-NODE-3685-length-12776-cov-7.97728_pt1 | contig 12776 bp, 11 predicted proteins | sample MGYA00345654_ERZ802830 | MGnify/ENA primary metagenome ERZ802830 (study PRJEB30503, sample SAMEA104212375) | marine metagenome | biome: Westerlies Biome; feature: [SRF] surface water layer (ENVO:00010504) within the epipelagic zone...; material: water... | reverse complement strand
AGTAGAGAATTCTCTTCAGGAATTTACAGGAGGTATCGAAATCAACTTTAAGGAGTTTAATCTTCACGATCCTAAATTAAGTTTCACTCCATATATTTTCTATGGCTTGAGCTATTTTAGATATGATCAATTTTATATAACACCGAACGTATCCACATCACCTCCAAATTACGTAAACTACGGAAAAGATAGAGAAATAGCGCTTCCTTTAATAATTGGATTTAAAGTAAATCCAAATCCCTTTTTTGTAATTGGTTTTGAAATTGGGGCAAGATATTCAATGACTGATAATCTTGATGGAAGTAATCCCCAAAATGAATTTGCTGATAATCTTGAATATAAATTTGGAAATATAGCGAATAATGATTGGTATATTTTTACCGGTATTACATTTTCGTTTACCTTTGGCGATCTTCCATGTTATTGTAAAGAGTAAATGAATAAAAAACCAAAACATGTAGCTATTATTATGGACGGTAATGGCCGATGGGCAAAAAAACAAGGTAAAAATCGTTTCATAGGTCACCAAAGAGGAGCTAAAGTCGTTAAAGACATTGTTGAAGAAGCAACAAAAAATGAGATTAACTTTTTAACTCTTTTTGCTTTTTCAACTGATAATTGGAGTCGCCCAAAAGATGAAATTAATTTATTGATGAAACTCCTAGTCGGTTCTCTTAAAAAAGAATTTAATAGAATTTTTGATAACAATATCCGTCTTTGTTCCGTTGGTAATTTTAATACACTCCCGGATATGGTAAAAGAGGAGTTGTTATATGTTATTAAAAAAACAAAAACTAACACTGGAATGGTCCTTACACTAGCCTTAAATTATGGGGGAAAAGAGGAAATTATAGATGCTGTAAAAGCAATTACAAACAAAGTTAAAAATAGTATAATTTCTCCAGAAAAAGTTGACGAATCCACCATAATTGAGCATCTTTACACGCGAAATCTACCTCCCGTAGATTTACTTATTAGAACCAGTGGAGAAGAACGAATTAGTAATTTCCTTTTGTGGCACATTGCATACGCTGAATTGTATTTCACAAAAACCTTATGGCCTGATTTCAAAAAAAAGGATTTGAAAGAAGCATTATTAAACTATAGTAAACGAGAAAGAAGATTTGGAAAAACGAGCGAACAACTCAATACTTAGGCCTTTATTATATTTTTGGGTCTTCGGACTAATCCTTTTCTCAGGTAGTCATTCTTATGCCCAAAACGAAAGTTTTGTCAAAGGGAAATCATATATTTTAGACTCTATTAGTGTTAGTGGAATAAAAACATTTAACACACAAACAGTAATATCTTATAGTGGACTCAATAAAGGACAGAAAATAAATGTTCCTGGAGAGGATGTTAGTGCAGTGATTAAAAAACTCTGGGGTCTTGAACTATTTAGTGATATCAATTTTTATGTTACAAAAGTTATAAACAATAAGATTTCTTTAGAAATTGATGTGGTAGAGTTACCTACTCTAACTGATGTTAAAATTAATGGTTTAAAAAAGGGGGTTATTGAAAGTTTGATAAAAGATACTGATTTAACAACTGGAAAGAAGCTATCAGAAAGCTTTCTAACTAACACAAAAAATTACATTGAAAATAAGTATAAAAAAGAAGGTTTTTTAGACACTAATGTGTCATTAATTACTTCAAAGGACAGTATTGGAGAGAACTCTTTTAAAATGGTTGTTAATGTGGACAAAGGATCGCGTATAAAAATTAAAGAGATTAATTTCGTTGGGAACGAAATTTTTAAATCTAACAAGCTTAGGTCAAAACTTAAAAACACAAAGCATAAAACCTCCAAACGTATTTGGAAGCGATCAAAATTTATTGAGAAAGATTTTAAGGAAGATTTATCAAGTTTAATTAATTTTTATAAGGAAGAAGGATATCGTGATGCTAGAATTCTCTCTGATACATTAATAAGGAATGATAACGATTCAAATACGATTAGCTTAAATCTTAATGTTGAAGAAGGAAGCAAGTATTACTTTGGCAATATTGATTTTATTGGAAATACTGTATATTCAAATAATATTTTACAACGAGTTCTGGGGCTTAAAAAAGGAGACGTATACAATGGAGTATTGTTGAAGAAACGTATTGCTGACAATTCAAAACCTGATGGAGAAGACATCACCAATCTTTATCAAAACAGTGGTTATCTATTTTCTAATGTGAATGCTGTAGAGGTAAGTGCATCAGAAGATACCATTAATTTTGAAATTCGAATTACAGAAGGAAAATTAGCAAACTTCAACAAAATTTCTGTTGAAGGAAATACAAAAACAAACGATCATGTCATTTATCGAGAACTTCGAACTAAGCCTGGAGAATTATATAGTAAAAGTAAACTCGTAAGAACCGTTCGTGAAGTTGGTCAATTAGGCTTTTTCGACGCTGAACAAATTAATCCACAAATCGAAAATGTAGATCCTAACTCAGGAACAATTGATGTTCGATTTGACTTAGTCGAATCTGGAGCAAGTCAAATTGAACTTCAAGGAGGTTATGGACAAGGTGGATTCATTGGTACTCTTGGACTCTCATTCAATAATTTTTCTATGAGGAATATTTTAGATAAAACTAAATATAAACCTCTTCCTATGGGAGATGGTCAAACTTTGGCTCTAAGACTTCAGGCTAGTCAATTTTACAGCACCTATAGCTTTAGTTTTTCTGAACCTTGGCTAGGAGGAAGTCAACCTGTCCAGTTTTCAACCTCTTTACAACACACTATTCAATATCGCTATGATTTTTTTACTGGATTAGCTGATAAAACTCAATCCTTTCAAATAAGTGGTATAACACTAGGATTAGCAAAAAGACTTCAGGTACCTGACGATTTTTTTCAGCTTTCTCAAGCAATATCCTTCCAGTACTATAATTTACAGAATTATTACACGGGTTTATTTACATTTGGCGATGGAGAATCTAATAATTTAGCCTACACGGTAAATTTGACACGAAATAATACTAGAATTAATCCAATCTTTCCTACTGGAGGGTCTACTTTTAGTATTAATGCCAAGTTTACTCCCCCATATTCTCTTTTTTCAGGTAAAGATTATTCAAATCTTGCAAGTTTAGAAGAATTTCAAGATGAAAATGGCAATCCTCTTACTGAGGTAATTGACCAAGAAAGATTTCGTTGGCTTGAATTTTATAAAATCAAATTTAACGGTACGTGGTATACACAAGTTTATGAAAAATTAACACTTAAAACCCAAGTTGACTTCGGGTTTATAGGTGCCTATAATCTTTCAAGGGGAAATATTCCTTTTGAACGCTTTTTCCTTGGAGGTGATGGAATGGTAAGCTATGCTCTCGATGGCCGTGAAACAATAGCTCTTAGAGGGTATCCCAATCAATCGCTTTCTAGCAGAGACGGCTCAAATATATACAATAAGTTTTCTTTAGAACTTCGCTATCCTATTACCCTAAAACCAAGCGCATCCATATATGCTTTAACTTTTTTAGAAGCAGGAAATGGTTACAATAGTTTTAGAGAATTTAATCCCTTCAGTTCCAAGCGTTCTGCAGGTGCTGGAGTTAGAATTTTCATGCCTGCTTTTGGCCTATTAGGAATTGATTTTGCATATGGTTTTGATAATGTAAACTCTAACTTAACCACGCCCAATGGTTGGGAGACACATTTTGTTATTGGACAGCGTTTTTAATCTAAAAATTAGTACTAATAGAGACTTCTAATAATATCCTTCAAAACTTATCGTTAATAGAGTAATGATAAGAAATTTGCTTCTATTTTTATTATTTATTTTCACTTTGAGCTTTTGTAATATTTTAAATGCACAGAGAGGAACACGCGTTGGTTATATTGATATGAATATTATACTTGAAAGTGTAGTCGAGTATAAAAAAGCAAGTCAATTACTAGATAAGAATATTGAGAATTGGAAAAAAGAGATTGAATTAAAAAAAATCCAATTAAAACAAATTGAAGATCAACTTAATGTAGAGCGTATATTACTAACCCCAGAATTAATCAAAGACAGAGAACTTGAAATTCAAGATTTTGCACTTGATATTATTAATCTGCAAGAAAAACGCTTTGGGCCAGTTGGAGATATGATTTTACAACGCTCAAAATTAATTCAGCCAGTTCAGGATCAGGTTCTAACGATTGTAAAACAAATAGCAGAGGAGAAAAAATATGATTTTATTTTTGATCGATCTTCAAGCGTAACAATGTTATATTCCGCAAAAATTTACGATATTAGCGACCTAGTTATAAAAAAAATAAATAGACAACAACGTATACAAAATAGAAAGGACCAATTAGAAAAGTTAAAATCTAAAACTAGCTCCTTAAATAATTAACATACTAAACATTATGAAAAACTTTACTCCCTTTATCGTTAGTTTACTATTATTAGTTGCACCATTAAGCATCGAGGCACAATCAAAAGTTGCCCATATCAACACTCAGCAATTGATCAGTGAAATGCCAGAGGTAATTACAGCGCAAAATGAACTAAAAAAATTAGAAGAGCAATATGCTAAGGAATTAGAGACCTCAGCTAAGGAGTTTCAGACAAAAGCGCAAACTTATCAGGGTGATGCTCAAAACCAGACTGAGCTTATTAACCAGCAACGTCAAGTAGAATTGCAAGAAATGCAGCAACGTATCCAAGAGTTTAGAGAAACAGCAGCTCAAGAACTTCAAAAACGTTCTGCCGAGATGATGCGTCCTTTATATGAAAAAGCCCGTGTTGCAATCGAAAAGGTTGCTACCGCTCAAGGATTTGACTATGTTTTGGATTCAAGCCCCGGAGGAAGTGTAATTATGGCTTCTGGAACTGATTTGATGACGACTGTCAAAACAGACTTAGGATTCTAGAAATTAAAAGAAATTCAGTTTAAAGGTGTCTTTTGGATGCCTTTTTTTATTGTTTAAACCAAGAGGCGTATATAATATAGTTTTGTGCAACTCTTTCGATCTCGCTTTTCTGTAGATGTGGATCGATATCTTTTATTTTTTTTGCAGGTACGCCAGCGAATATGGTTCCTGGAGGAACTATTGTATTTTGGGTTACCACTGCTCCAGCAGCTATTATACTATTGCTTCCAACTTCACAATGGTCCATAATAATACTACCCATACCAATCAAAACATTGTCATTTATTTTACAGCCATGAACAATCGCATTATGACCTATTGAAACATTATTGCCAATATGAGTTGAAGCGGTTTCAAAAGTGGCATGAATTACAACACCATCTTGAATATTAACTTTATTGCCTATCCGAATTGAATTTACATCTCCCCTTACAACAGCTTGGAACCAAACAGAAACCTCATCACCTATTTTAACATCACCGATAAGTGTAGAGTTTTCTGCAAAAAAACAATCTAATCCATAAGAAGGAGTGCTTCCTCTTACTGACTTAATTAACATGATTTATTATTTCTAACAAATTACAAAAAGATTTTCTGTAAAAATAGCCTCTCTCAAGAACCTTTATTCAAAAGGCAATGATTATTTTTGATTTATAGTAATTTGTAATAATGAAAGTTTTTCAAATAAAGTCAGCAGCAGAAAAAGGAAATGTAAAGGCACGATTTGTTTTAAATCAAATTATAGGGCCAAAAAAAAGTATACATTTTAAAAATATTGACGATGCTAAAAGTGCACCATTAATTCAACAATTATTTTATTTGCCTTTTGTAAAATCAGTAAGCCTTCATGAAAAAAGTCTAGAGGTAGAACGCTTTGATATTTTAGAATGGGAGGATGTTATAGAAGAAGTAAGAGTCCAACTAGAAAACTACCTAAATGATGGAGGTGCAGTTTTAGAAGAAATTACAAATGATAAAGTGCCTGTGAGTATATACGCTGAAAGCACACCCAATCCGTCTGTAATGAAATTTGTTGCTAATAAAAAACTTGTTTCTGAAAGTTTAGAGTTTAAAAATATAGATGAAGCTAAAAATGCCCCTTTACCTCTAAAGCTATTTCATTTTGCATTTGTTAAAGAGGTTTTTATCAGTGAAAATTATGTTTCAATTACAAAATTCGAAGTCAATAGCTGGGATGAAGTTGTGATGGAAATCAGAGAATTTATCCGATCATTTATTGAAGAAGGAAATATCATTATAGAGCATCACAAGACATCTAATTCCAAAGAAGATAAAATTTATACAGAGAATCTGGATCCTTTAGAAGCTCAAATTGTATCAATTTTAGATGAATATATTAAACCCGCAGTAGCCTCTGATGGAGGAAATATTCAATTTGAGTCTTATGACCCTTCAAATAAATCAGTTCAAGTTATACTCCAAGGAGCATGCAGTGGCTGTCCGTCATCCACTTTTACATTAAAAAATGGGATTGAAAATATGCTAAAAGAAATGATGCCTGGTAAAATTGAAAATGTAGTAGCTGTTAACGGTTAATGTCTATTCCTTTTTAGAAGATGTAGTTTGAAAATCTTTCAAATAATATGGCTCAAAAGATGCTAAAACTTCAAAATCTTTATTTTTAAACTTATTCCAAGCTATTAAGCACATATCTTCAGCTGAAGGGTAATGTATTTCTTTGTTAAAATGAGCATCAATTTTAGGGTTGAGAGTTTTGAATTTAGAAGCTCCATTTCCAATAATTAAACAATTACCATTTTCAACTATGTTTACAAAACTATCTTCACTTAAAACCAATGCTTTAGTTTGCATTTTAATATTCTGCCTTTTATTAAAAACAGAAGTGTAAACTTCCATTCTTCGAGCGTCAAGCATGGGAATTAGAAAGTCGAAATCCTTTTTATCAAAAAATGGCTGAACCATTATGGTTAAGGAGTTAATTGCTATTAAAGGCAAATCAAGAGCAAAACAAAGACCTTTTGCAGCTGCTACACCAATCCTAAGTCCTGTATAAGAACCAGGACCCTTACTAATCGCAATAGCTTCTAAATCAGAAATAACTATTCCAGCTTCATTAATTACATCTTGAATAAATAAGTGTAATTTTTCACTATGACTAAAATTTTCAGCTAAAAGCTTTTTTTTTGATATACATCTTCCATCTTTTGCTAGGGCAACAGAACATTGCTGTGTTGAAGTTTCAAGGTGAAGAATATAAGACATAATGAAATTTATAATATTCCGCCCGAACTTCCACCATCAACTTTAATTACTGAACCGTTAGTGGCAGAAGATAATGGACTACAAAGATAGGCAATGGTAGTTGCTACCTCATCTGTACTTGCAAAACGTTTTAAAAGAGATGAAGTTCGATCGTTATTAAAAAAATCTTTTTCAACAGCCTCTTGCGAAGTATCGTATTCTTTAGCTTTATCAGCCAAAAAGGTTTTAGCACCCTTAGTTAAAGTTGAACCAGGAACTACAACATTAGAAGTTACACCCGTTCCCTTGGTTAAAAGAGCTAATCCTCTTGAAACCGCATGCATTGAAGCTTTGGTTGTGCTGTATGAGATCATGTCTGGAGGTACTAAATAAGCACACTCACTTGAAATGAAAAGAATTCTTCCCCAATTACGATGAAGCATTCCTTTTAAATAATGTTTAGATAATGCCACACCACTCATCAAATTTACCTGAAACTGTTCTTGCCAAGTTTCAATTGATGTTTCAAAAAAAGATTTTGAAGAATAGATTCCTACATTATTAATTAAAATATCAATCTCGCTCAATCTCTTTATTAAATTTTCAACTTGTTCAAACTTTGAAAAATCAGCAATAAGACCAAAAACTTTAGCTCCGACTACTTCATCCTTTAATTGAATCACCGCTTTCTCAATAGATAACTGGTCTCTTCCATTAATATAAACAGTCACTCCTTCTTCCAACAAAGTTTTAGCTGTTGTGAATCCAATCCCAGAAGTTGATCCTGATATAAAAGCTGTTTTTCCCTTCAGGTTAAGATCCATTTTACCAAGAAGTTAACCCCAAAAGCCTTTCTCCAAGCGGAGAAAGTTGAGCTGTATCGTATTTTGTCTGTTCCCAGTTTCTAGGATCACCTGGAAAAGCATAACCTTCAGGAGCTACCCTATTCTTCCAAGAATTAATTCTCCACTTTTTAAGAGATTCATTTTCTTCTTCTGCAGGCATCATTGAAATATATTGAGCAATTCGAACTTTATTTTCTGAAAGATTAGGACGAATACCATGTGCTAAAAGACTATTAAATATTAATAAATCTCCCGCTTGCATAGCTACTTTTTCTATTTTATCTTCTAAACCTGATATATCTGGCTGAAAACGGTTTCGGTCAACAGGCTGAGTTAATTTCCATGTATCATAATTTTGATATAACCATGGCACACACTGGAAACCTCCCATATTTATGTCTGTTTGATCAGATAAAGCGATGACTCCCTGAACATTTTGAGGTTTAGTTTCAGGGTCATAATCCCAATGAATAAACCCTTTATATTCAAAATCTTTTTGAATTGGCAAATTCAAATTAGCTCTGTCTATTGTAACCCAAAGTTTTTCAGTCCCCCAGACATCGACAAAAGCATCGTATACTTTTTGAGTCTGCCTGTTGTTCCATAAATATTGATTATTATACACTTCAACCATTCCTGTTCCTGCAAGCTCTTTCATTTGCATTTCGGCCCTTGGAGCTGTATACCAAGTAGATTGATCATTAGGTTTTTTATCTTCAAATTCCCAAAGAAATGATGCAGTTTCTTCAGCTTGATTCTTAGGTAAAGCATTTTTAATTACTACGTATCCTTTTTGCAACCAAAACTTCCATTGCTCTTCTGTTAAAACTCTCAATGGTTCCTGTTTTTTTCGAATGTTTAGCTTATGTGAACTACTTTTAGCAGTAGAAGGATTACCAGGGATATCCTTATGTTTACTCTTATAAGTTTTGGTTTGATAATTATCCATTTTTAATCATTTAAGATCTTAAAAGTTAAGATACAACAAAGTATATCACTCAACAAATTAGAAAAGTGAGTTAGATTGTAATTTGTAAACCAAAATAAAATTCTAAAACCTTTAATTTAAAAATGTAATCGTATTTTGCTCTGACATTATCAGAAGCTGAAATTTCATATCTCTGCTTAGCTTGAATAAAATCGTAAGAGTTCATTACTCCCAATTCAAAACGCTGTTCAGCCATTACATATGCTTCTCTTCGTGCTTTTAAAGTTTTTTTGGAAGCTTCATAGAATTTGTATGCTCCCTCCGCATTATTGTATGCTTGGTTAATTGTATTTTCTAAATCAAGCTTAGTTTGTTCAAAAAGATTCTCAGTACGCTTTAAATTTAGCTTTCTTCTTTTAATATTATTTTTTACAGACAATCCATTGAAAATTGGGATATTTAATGATAACCCATAACTTTGGCCATCATTTTGGCTAAACTGATCTCCAAAAGATTGGGCACCTGAAATTTCTCTCTCTGGAAATTGTGTAACAACAATAGACCCATTTTCTTTAACTACTCCAATTGGAGTTTCAATTAAGTTTCCTGTTTCAATAAAACGATCACTGTAAGATATGCGGGTGTTATAATTATAAAAAGCCGAAAGTGACGGCAATAAAGCACCTTTTGCCAAATCAATATCTTTTTTTGCAATCTCGATATTTGTTGCCCCTACCTTAACATCATTTCTGAGCGTAAGAGCCTTTTCATATATATTTTTTGGTTTTTCTAATAGGATTTGAGATAATGGAACATCATAATCTACCGTGGCTATATCAAAGTTTTCATAATCTGTTATCAGAAGTAACTGGGCTAAACTAATTCGAGATAGAAGAAAAGCATTCTCAGCCTGAACTAATGCTTGTTCCTGAGCTGCTAAGTTTGCTTCAATTTCATAGATCTCAGCCTTAGTCTGAACCCCAGCGTCAATTCTTATTTGAGTTCGCTCTAACTCTTGTTGAGCTAATTGTAATTGATATTTTTGGACCTGCTCTAATTCTTTATTAAACATTACCTGTAAATAAGAGTTTGCAACAAAAAGACTTATGTCATCTTTCATGTCCTCTAACTGGTATTGTCTAGAAATAATATTCAAATTTGCACGAGCTAATTGGTTAATATTTTGTTTTCCACTAAAAAGAGTTACGCCAATATTACCCCCAAAAGAAGAAAACTGAGTTGTCAAATTTTCAATTAACCCATTTGTAATGTTTTGACTAAGACCATTGTTCCAAATATGTTGAGATTGGGCATTTATTCGTGGTAAAAAATTCCCAAAGGCGTCTGCCTTATCGATATCTGCTCCTTCTAAATCCAATTCAGATTGTTGAATACTGATGTTTTTCTCAAGAGCAATCATTACACATTCTTCCAAGGTATATTGTTTTACTTGGGCGTATGTAATGAATATAGATAGATAAATTAAAAAGCTTAAGATTTTTTTCATGTTATTTTATTAAAATTATTTCTTAAATAAAAGAGCCAAGTCTATTTATTGTGTCTAATCATCTAAGAAGCCACCCCTATCTTCCTCATCACCATTTTTAATAGGCTCGGTTTTATTCCAAACCTTAATCTGGTCATCCTCATTAAGTCCAGATATTACTTCAACATTTACACCATCAGACAAACCAATTTCAATATCTCTTCTCTCAAACTTTTGATCTCCGATTTGAATTTCTACATAAGGCTTTTCTGTTTCACGATCAAATTGAAGAAGTGACTCCTCAACAGCCATTACATTATCTTTACGCTCTAAAATTAGTGAGGCGTTTGCACTATATCCTGCTCTTACAAAAATTGAATCATTTAAAAATAAATCAGCCTCAATTTTAAATTGAACAGCACCTTGCTCTTCATTCCCTTTTGGAGCAATAAATTTTAATTTTGCCTCTAATGATTGATCTTCAATAGCACCGAGATTAACCTCCAAAGGCATCCCCACTATTAACTTTCCTACCTCTGCTTCATCAACCTTACCTTCAAAAATCATTTTATTAAGGTCAGCTATAGTAGCAATAGTTGTCCCAGCATTAAAACTATTACTGGCGATGACCTGAAAACCTTCCTCGACAGGAATTTCTAAAACTGTACCAGGAACAGTTGCTCGAATATTAGTATTAGCTGAAGCCGCACCACCTTTTGATCCTAAGCGAATGATTTGAAGATCAGAAACTGCATTGGATACATCTAGCTTTGATTGATTGTAACGCAATTGAATATTATCAAAATCTTGTCTTGATATAATTCCTTTATCAAAAAGATCTTTATTTCTTTTGAATTCGATCTGGGTGTTTTTTAGAACAATTCTTGAATTGGCTAATCTTCCTTCAGCACTATTTAAATTTTGTTCATTAGGAACTACTTTTATTTTAGCTAATAGGTCTCCTGTCTTTACTTTATCTCCCTCCTCTACAAAAAGAGCATCAATAATTCCTTGAATTTGAGGTTTTATTTCAACCTCATCTTCTGGAATTACTTTTCCAGTAATTACAGTTTTCTTTTCAATAGAAGTAGTAATAATTGTTTTAGTTTCATAAACTATAGCAGACTTGTCATTGGTTTTAATAAAGTAAGCTGCTGCAAATAAAGCTCCAGAAATTAAAAGTGTTATTCCAATATATTTTAAAATTTTCATTGATTTTATGTTTAATTTATTCTTCTCTTAATGCGTCAATAGGTTTTATACTTACTGCTCGTTGTGCAGGGATAAGTCCAATTAGTGTTCCTAAAAAAACCATAATAAAAAGTGCTCCCATTATAAATTGGATTGGAACAGTAGGGTTTGTATAGGGGAAATCTGTTAAATCTTGGGTAGCTAAATTGATCCCAAATAAGACAAAAGCTCCAAGGATAATTCCAAGTATTCCAGCAATCATTGTTAAAAATACAGACTCTAAAATAATTTGATTTCTTACCTCTGAAGGTGTTGCTCCAAGAGCTCTTCTAACTCCTAACTCCTTAGTTCTTTCTTTCACAGATATTAGTAATATATTTCCAATTCCAATTACACCAGCTATAATTGTTGCAATACCAACTATTAAGGATAATAATGTCATTCCTTTAGAAAAGCCGACTATTTTATTGAAGATTTCACCTAGGTTAAATCCTCCAAATGCACGTTCATCTTTTGGAGAAACTCTGTGAATTTTCTTTAATGTTGCTTTTATGTCTTTTTCTACAGCTACAACATCTGCATCATCATAGGCTGCAATAGTAAACCATTGTACTCTATCACCTGTGTTATATATTTTTCTAAATGTTTCAAAGGGGATAAAAATATCACCATCACTCTCAAAACCACCTCCAGGAACAAACTTATGAACTCCGATTACCTGAAAATAAATATTATCAACCCTAATATATTGACCTATTGGATTTTCATCTTTTTCAAAAAGTTCCGTTTGAGTCCTCTCTCCAATAACACATACCTTTCGAGAGAATTTAATGTCATCTTCATTAATAAATCGACCTCCTTCGTAGATCTTTTTTGTTGCAATCTTAGTGTATTCAGGAAAATCTCCATAAACATTGTAGTTGCTCGATTTATTTTTTCGAACCACCAAAGGAACTGCTCCACCAAAGACACCTCTAACGTTTCTGGGGGCAATAAACTCTACTTCTGGAATGCGTTGTCTTATATAATCAATGTCTGTTAATTTCAGAGTAATATTTCGTCCAGTTTTAAATCCATCATAAGGTATGCTTGTTCTTTGAGCCCAGACAAACATCGAGTTCATTGCAATATTTTCAAATTGTCTTTCAAAACCATTATCTAACCCTTTAGCAGCACCCGAAAGGGCGATGTAGATGAAAATACCCCATAGAACTCCTATCACAGTAATTATGG
>ERZ802830.3684-NODE-3684-length-12776-cov-10.6205_pt1 | contig 12776 bp, 7 predicted proteins | sample MGYA00345654_ERZ802830 | MGnify/ENA primary metagenome ERZ802830 (study PRJEB30503, sample SAMEA104212375) | marine metagenome | biome: Westerlies Biome; feature: [SRF] surface water layer (ENVO:00010504) within the epipelagic zone...; material: water... | reverse complement strand
TTGCGTCGAATGGAGACTTCATAACAAGCAGCCTCTTCTGCGTTTCGGACGAGAAGATTGGTGCCACTGACGCACAGGGTGTTCCAGGTTTGTCCATCAAGTGCCGCAAGGCGAGCCAGCACAGTAGGTTTTTCATGTGTTGCCTGTACGGCAACAACTTCTCCAGATTCAGCCTGAATAAGTAGAACGTTACCAACCCGAAGAAGCTGTCCCTGTCCGTAGCGTCCTTGCTTCCACATGCGTGTCCCGGAAGAAAGTTGGACGCATTCGAGAATGCCATCGGAAAGTCCGTACGCATACCCATTATAAATGGCAACATTGGTGAACTTGGTCTTGAGGAGATTTGACTGGCGCCAGATTGGCTCGATGCTCCAGACGCCACCGGTGTTTGTAAGCGAAAAGACTGCCGATCCAATGCCGTACCCTTTGGAAATAAACAGTTTGCTCGCGTCAAGGAGATGTGGTTGCGAACAGCTCGCATCCGAATTTGAATGTCCCGGCCATTCGCATTCCCAGAGTTGATCACCTGTTGGGAGATCGTAGGCAGCTATGTGGCCTTCATTCACGGTGATTACGGCACTTTGACCGTTCAAGCTGAGTATCTGAGGTGACGCGTAGGCGATTTGTTCCGTACCGGCCAGCCATACCTGATCCCCTGTTGTCCGGTCGTAGGCGACAAGAGAAACGTAGGGCGACGTTGCGGGATCAAGATTGCCGTCATTGACGTCTTGAGTGTCCGAGGCTTTTCTCGGGCCGCCGGCAGGGACAATGACCAGTTTGTCCGTGACAAGTGGAGAGCCTGATCGTCCCCAGGCAACTGCCGCGGCGTGTGTTGCTCGATCAATGCCCAGATCAGCAACAATATCTTTTCTCCACAGGACCTTGCCCGTGCTGCCTTGGATGGCGTGGAGCCAGCCAGTTGCACCCGTGGCGTAGACAACTCCATCGCGAATGGTCGGTGTCGATCGCGGGCCAATTCCACCAAGGACTGTTTCATGCCGTGCTGGAACAGAAACAGCCCACTCTGGTTCACCGGTTGCAAGTGCGTAGCAAGTAATGGATTCGTCCTCCCCTCTCTGCTCCAGCGTGACGGCGTGGCTGCCATATGTGGCAAAGCCGCTCCAGCCTGCTCCAATGGGTCGTTTCCATATGCATTGCGGTGGGTTGGCCTTCCAATTTGTATCCAGCTCAATGCCATCAAGACTCGCTGTTCCTTCAGGGCCAAGGAAGCGGGGGAAGTCATCGGATGTTGCCGTCCACCCGGAAGACACGTTCTTGTTGGTGGTCTGTTTCGCAATGGTGGCAGCCGAAGGCAGCAGAGCATCACGTCGGGCCTGCCACCGGAAAGCAAACTGTGGCACGAGGTCACCGCTTACACCGTCAATACGAAGAAGAGCCAGAGCAAGAAGAACTGAGATGACAAGAAAGGCAGTGACGCTCTTTTTCACACGTGGCTGAAAAGTACTTTCCCTGAGAAACCAGATAAAAAGAGAAACCAAACCAGTGAAGGCCAGGATAAGGGTGATGATATTGCGTACCGCTTGATCAATTACGTCACCAACGAGGACTTCAAGCCAGCCGTATCGAACCAGCGCGATCGCTGCCACGAGAGATGCCAGCGTCACCCAGACTTTTGTTGTGGGTACGATCTGACGAGGTGGTGGCACGGAGTCCCCTTCTGAGGCGGGGAGAGTTGATGTCATAAGATTTGTTGTCTTTTAGAAGATCGATTATTTCCGCTGCTCTGAAAGGCGGTATACAGCGGATTCTATACGGATGTTCTACAGGTGCTGGTTCCAGTTGGGCAATATCATGGAACTTTCGTCATAACCGGATTCACCGGAATGCAGGCGGTCAAACATCGGTTAGACTTGGTGGACGGTCTATCATTTGATCTCAGCATCTCATGTGAGGTGATTTGCAAGCTGTGGCTGGTCTTATACCACCTGTGGCAGAATGACACCGCTTCATACAATTACAGAAACCGATTCGTGGTCCCTCCCATGGTCGAGCCAATACCAACTATGCCTGATCCCTCGACAAAAAAGGTCACTGCTTCAGGGCCATCAACGCTGTCTGTGCATGCTGGAGAAGCGCGGGTGAAGCCAGGCTTTTCGATCACAGACCCGATCTTTGCTGCATCAACATATACATTCCCTGATACCCAGGCGATCGTTGACTTTCTTGAGCAAGGCCAGCCTCGTGAGGAGTATGGACGATACGGCAATCCGGGCGAGCGAGTTGTTGAAGACAAGTTAGCGGCGCTTGATGCTGGTGAAGCCAGTGTGCTTTTCGCGAGTGGCATGGCGGCATTCGTGGGTCTTTTAATGGCTCATGTTGATGCAGGAGATGACATTGTCTTCTTTGACGAGTGCTATCATCGCAGTCGTGAGTTCTGTCGGCGTCACCTGACTCGCTTTGGTGTCGGTTTTCGTGAGGTGCGTACCTGTGACTACGATGCAATGGAAGCAGCAATCACGCCGAGAACAAAATTTCTGATTAGTGAGTCTCCCACCAATCCACAGTTGAGTGTGGTTGATATTGAGCGATTTGCTGAAATTGGTCGCAGGAATGGGGTGCTGACATTAATCGATGCGACTTTGTCTACTCCGTATAACGTGAAGCCACTTGATGCAGGCGTCGACTTTGTATTGCATTCAGCTACAAAATACCTTGGTGGCCATAACGATCTGCTGGCAGGTGCTGTCACCGGTTCTGCCGAGTTGCTCGACCCTGTCCGTAACCTGCGAGGTATTATGGGTGGCGTGAATGCTCCACATAATGCGTATCTGCTGGAGCGTGGCCTCAAGACGCTTGCTCTTCGTATGGAACGACACAATGCAAACGGACAGGCCGTAGCAGAGTTTCTCGCTGGTCATCCACGAGTGGAACGAGTGCTGTATCCCGGCCTGCCAGATCATCCATTTCATGCCATCGCCAAGCAGACGATGCGTGGTTTTGGTGGCCTTGTGACTTTCTTTCTTCGAGATGCAGACTGGCGGCAGACAGCCTCTGTTATTGATGCGGTAAAAATCCCTCGAATTGGTCCGAGCCTGGGTGGAGTTGAGTCACTGATCGAGCAGCCGATGGTGATGAGTTACTGGGATTACACACCTGAGGAGCGAGCTGGTTTTCGAATTCCAGACAATATGGTGAGAATGGCTTGCGGCATCGAGGATGCTGAAGATCTCATTGCAGATCTGTCTGCAGCCCTCGATGTGTCGGAGTAAGGAATGCAGTTTCGCACGCGTGCAATTCATGTAGGGCAGGAAGCCGATCCATCCAATGGTGCGGTTGTTCCACCAATTCATTTGGCAAGTACATTTGTTCTGCCAACTGCAAACGGTGATGATGCCCAGTACGACTACGCCCGTACCGGTTCACCGACACGACACGCCTTCGAGGCGGTGATGGCTTCGTTGGACGGTGGCGCTCGCGGGTTGGCTTTCGCTTCAGGCATGGCCGCAACGCACTGTGTGACGATGCTGCTGAAGCCGGGCGATCACCTCGTCACAGGGACAGATATCTACGGCGGCAGTTGGCGGCTCTTCAATAATGTGCTAGCGGAGCGGGGCATCTCAATCACTGCTGTCGATACCACGGATCTTGCAGCTGTTGAAAATGCGATCCGGGCAGAGACCCGAATGCTCTGGATTGAGCCAACTGGCAATCCATTGTTATCAGTCACAGATGTTGCCGGGTGCGCTGCACTTGCTCAGAAGGCTGGTGCCTTACTTGTCGCCGACAATACGCTTGCAACTCCAGTGCTCTGTCGGCCACTGGAGTTGGGTGCAGACATTGTGATGCATTCGGCAACAAAATATATCGGTGGGCATAGTGATCTGCTCGGTGGGCTTCTCGTTGCACGTGATCAAGAAGTTGGTGAACAGCTGCATTGGATGCAGAATGCGACCGGTGCAGTGATGGGGCCTTTGGAATCCTTTTTGTGTTGTCGGGGTGTGAAGACACTTGAGCTTCGTGTTCATGCGCAGTCAGCAACGGCGATTCGGCTGGCTGCGTGGTTGCATCAGCAGCCGACCGTGAAGCGAGTTTATTATCCTGGGCTTGATGGCGACCCCGGTCATACCGTTGCGACGAAGCAATACCATGGAGGTTTTGGCGCCATGGTGAGCTTTGAGATCGATAGCGACGTGCAGGGTGCCCAACGCTTTGTTGAATCAACGAGGCTGTTTCAGTTGGCCGTCAGCCTTGGGGCTGTAGAATCTCTGATCGAGGTGCCAGCCGTTATGTCGCACGGGGCATATGCACCGGAGGCTCGTCGCGCAGTTGGAATAAAAGATGGGCTGATTAGGCTGTCCGTTGGTCTTGAAGAGGCTGGCGATCTTGAGAACGACCTATTGCAGGCGATGGATTCTCTGTCCGCCTCATGACGCCCAGAGCCTAGGGGTGATAGGTAGGCTGCATTGAGAGTGTCAGTTTTGACGAAAGTTCTGGCTGTATCGATACCGATAACTTTCCTGAATGCATCGGCAATCACGATGGCTGCATATGCCATTCGTGAACGCTCAGCCAGGAGAGAATCATGCGTCAGAATCAGCTTCAACTTGTCGCACTTGTTGTGTGCCTGAACGGCCTATTTACTAGCGTTGTGTGGGGACAGAACGAGTCGCCAGCTACGAAGAGCCTCCGCTGGACGCCCCATCGAGCAGCTGCTCGACCACTCGACACACGCAGTGTGATATCTGACAAAGAACGTGTCGCTGCAGATTCACCGGAAAAACCGTCAGGTAGTGAACTTGCACCTTCACTGTCGAATGCGGTAGCCAAAAGCCAGCAGGTGGCAGTGTCGCCAAGCACATTGCCTGAGCCGACGAGTGCATCGCCCAATAAAGCTGCTCTTCCTGCGACAGTGTCTGTTCCAGACACCATTCCGGCTCGTGCTGCAAAGCCGTCGTTACAAGTTGTTGCAAAAGCACCTCAGGAAGACTTTGCACCGCTTCGAAAACAGCTTGATCCAAGCCGTATGGTTGAGAATCTCAGTGAGTGGATGGCTGATGCACAGCCCGCAAATTCAACAGGGACGGTTTCCGCCCGTCAGGGTGATGATGGTCCATTTGGACTCGGAATGATGCGAACACCTCAGGGGCACAACGCAGGCCGACCAATTGCTGCTCAGGAACGGCCTGCTGATCTCCAGGACATTGCGAAGCAACGCATGGGCGGTGGTCTTGCACCAACCTACAACCCACGAATGAATCAAAGAGCAGCCAGACCTGAGCGATTGGCAATGGATGTGAATAAAGTTCCTTCTGTCATGGCACGTAAGGCGCAGGCAGAGGCAGTCCCACCGCCGCCAGTTTCCAAGAAGTCAGTACCAAAACAATCAGCTGGTTCTCAAGACAGATCAATATCCAGTGAACCATACATACCCGGTGATTCAATGATTATTGATGGTCCACCGGGTACTAGCTTTGAATCATACGGCCAAGGTTCTTCGTCGATGGGCGAAGAAATGTGGATGGGCCAGACACCAGCTCAACTGCATGTCGAGTCGTTTTATGATGACCCATATGCCTGTGAAGAAGATTGCAATCCTGTTCCAAGTTGCTTTGATGGGGCAATCTGTCGATGGCTGCATCAGTTTGGCAGACCGTACTACGGTTGGAAATGGTACCGAGACTTTACTGCCAGTGTTGGGGTGACTGCCTATGAGAATGAGCTTGACCTTGGGCTCACAGGGAATTTCGGCACAAACGAATATCTGAACCTCGGCATGCCACTTTGGAATGCTTTTGGATTAGGTTGGCAGGTAGGTGTTCGGGGTACGCAGACAGGGTTTGGTTCACGTACGATTAGTACTGGTGGGATTTTAAACCCAACAGTAATTGATTCTCGTCATCAGCAGTTTGTGACAACAGGCTTCTACACGCGAGCATTCGAGGGGCGTGGGCTGCAGGGCGGAGCGGTCTTTGATTACCTCAACAATACAGGTTTTGTTGGAACGGCTGATATCAAGCAGATGCGCAGTGAAATAAGTTACGTGTGGGGATACCATGAGTTGGGTTTTTGGGGTGCATTTAATGCCGGTAAAGGTTTAGGAATTATCCAATCGCCAGGCGGGCAACCATTCGTAAATAATACAGTGCACACCTACAACGCGTTTTATCGGGTGCAATTCGGTGATGCCAATGAGTGGAAGGTCTGGGGCGGAGCGTCCCACGAGGGCCAAGGCTATGTTGGGTCGATCCTTCGCGCACCGATGACACGGTCGTTGGCTCTCGAGGGGACTTTCGCTTATCTCATGCCGGGCGAATCAAAACAAATTCCAGCGGCTACACCAGGACTATCAGGCTCATTCACACCAATGGCATGGAATCTTGGCATTAACCTGGTCTACTATCCGAGGGGTCGCTCAAGACGAAGTCTTGCAAGTCCGTACCGACCACTGTTTGACGTTGCAGACAACGGAACAATGATTACAGGGTTCTAAACTCCTGTTTTTACCAAATCTCAGCGGTACATTGATGGTCGTTTCTCAAAGCAGCTGTTTTTCGTTATCTTTTAGCTTGAAAGATAGTGGTTCTGATCACGCCATCGTGGCTTGTGATCACTGCTTAGTATGAGGGGTCGCCATGGCCCCTACGCCAGCAAAACACAGAGAAACATGACAGAAAATAATGACCCCTGGGCAAATCTTGCAGATTCGCTCGGTGCGGCTCCCGGAGGGGAACCATCTCAAAAACCACAAAGTCGTCCAGTAAAACCTTCCAAGCCAGCCGAGGCTGACAAACCAGCACACGAAGCTCCTGCTGCCGAAACGTCTCAAACGAATTGGGGCGGTGTCGCGGATCAACTTGGTATTGAATCATCAGCGCCTGCATCCCCGAAGCCAACCAGAGAAAGAACGCCGCGGCAGGCGGAACCGGCACCGCAGCCGCCACAAGCGGAGCGTCCACCGGTGGATGATGGTTTTGGAGCAGGGCTGCTCGATGACGGAGGCGCAGCGCCCCAACGTTCATCGAGGCCACCCAGACGCTCGAACGAGAGGCCAAGACGGGCGTCTCGTCCTGCTCGGTCGGATGATGACGAGCGGCAGACAACGTCTTCCCGAAACGATCGCAGCCAGGAAAGCAGTGATCAAACTCGTGACCAAGCAAATGGCCAAACTCGTGATCACGATCGTGATCAAGCGACTGATGAATCGGGTGAGCCAAGACGTCGCCGTCGAGGGCGACGTGGAGGCCGTGGCCGTGGTAGGCGGAATGATCGCAGCACCCAAGAAGAAGTTCGGGCTGACGATAACGAAGAATTGCCAGGCTATGGTCGGAACCTTGATGGAGAGCGAACCGAAAGGCAAGGTTCAGCTGTTGAGGCCTCTTCAGATACACGACCCCAAACTCGCAGGGAAGATGACTTTGGTCAAAGGTTGGATGCTGATTCCGAAGAAAGAACTGCCGAATCAGATGTAGGTCCTCGTTCTGGCGGCAGTCGAGAGGATGATCAGGAGGAATCGCGAACAGGTGATCGTCCACCACGCCGTCGCCGTCGTCGCCGTGGTCGTGGACGGCGAACACGAGATGGCGAAGATGTAGGAAATGAAGGCCAGCGGTCTCATGAAGAGAGCGGCGAAGAATCAAACGAAGTGAAGGGAAGTCACCAGGCTGGTGAAAAACCATTTACAGAACGTGAACCTCGCGGGAATGAAGAATCAGATGGAGAGCCTCGCCGCCGTCGCAGACGACGCAGACGGCGAACATCAGACGAAGAGTCACAAGAGACTGGTGGAGAAGATCGTCCAGCACGAAGTTCTGATTCAGACAATTCAAGAGGCCAAAGAAGACCAGCACGAAGTGGTGGCCGTAGAGGAGACGCACGGCGCGGAAGTGATGGTGAAGGTCGCCGCCGGGAAGCTTTTTCTCGTGTCGGGTCGAGGCGTGAAGATGACGAAGAAGGCCTCGAATTTCTTGGTACAGAAGACGAGATGGCTCCATCAGATCACCGTGATAACGGAGATGAAGATGTACTGTCCGAAAGTGGGCTTGACGGTGTTCGTGATGTGCCGAGTTGGGTCGAAGCAATTGGCATCGTCATCGCCGGCAATATGGACAGCCGGAAGCAGCCGCCTCAAAGCTAAAGCTCTGTCAATGAGAGTTGGTGTTCGACCTTTGGGTTTGCAATGACTGCCTTTTTTCAAGGCAGTCAGCTTCTGGGCCTGCGTGAAGTTACACGGCTTAGGCTTTTAAGGCGAGAGTCGCTCCGCGTTTTCATCGAGAAAAGTGCCCTCCATTGACTGGTAGCGGGTGCTTTCTTCTGTTTGGCGCAGCATTTGCCCACTTGACTGCTTGTTCATTCGCTCGAGAAGTTCAGCAGGAAAGTGAGGCCAGCGATGAGTCTATGTGATCAACAACGACGGGAACCAAATCCCAGATCAGATCTGTCTGTTGAAAATCTTATTATTTTGTCGCGGGCGGACCCAATTATCTGTGGTCACTCAACAGAGACGCGGAATCTTGCCGAAGCGGCATGCAATCTGGGGGTGCGGAATGTTCATATTGTGAGTTACCCGCTTGATGTCCTTGCGTCTTCTGGGTTGCCACTCAAGCCAGAGAACTCTGTTGCAGCGTACTCACCGGGAATTACTGTGGACCGCCCGGCACCCATTGGTGATTACAAGGTGCTGGATGGTCGACTCGGTGCCGCTATCTCCGGACACCTTATTAACCTCCTTGCAAAACTCCCAGGAAAAACAGCGGTCATGGATCTGTATCTTGTCCCGCACGGCCAGATGGTGATGCAGGCAGTAGAATCCTGTAGTCGCAGTGGTATTTCCTCGGCTCCAGTGACGATTGGAGAGGCGGTCGGGTCTGATATTACCAATGTGGTATCCAATGCACTTGCTACCGGCCAGTCAGGTGCGGCTGCTCTTGTGATGCAAAACTACCTTGATCATGACCAGCCAGTTGCAGTCAGTGAATTCACTCGTGAACTCATTGTTGCTTCTGGTGCAAAGGTGGATGAAGCCCTTGGTACAAGCTTTGCGCAGCAACTTTCTGAGCGAGTGCGTATCAGTTATCCGGCAATTGATACCTCAGCATATTTGTCACCGACAATCAGCGAGGCTGAGCAAGCGGCGATTCTGTCAAAGCGAGGTCTTGTTCGTGATGGCTATGTTTTGTTTCTGAGTCGACTTACCAAAGCCAAGGGAGTCGAGGATCTTATTCATGCATATCGAGCGAGTGATTTGTATCATCGCATGCCACTTGTTGTCTGTGGTTCAGGTCCTGACGAAGAGTTCTTTCACAAGGTTGCGAATGGTGACACCTCGATTCGCTTTTTTAACGACATTGGTGACCTTGAGAAGCTTGCATTAATGTCAGGATCTCACGCGTATTGTCTTCCGAGCAAGCCACGCGTTGAATTCACAGAGACATTTGGAATTGCTATTGCTGAAGCCATGTTGTCGGGTGGAATAGGTCCTGTGATTACAACGCGGACTGGCGGGATACCAGAGGCGACAGGTGATCATTGCCTCTATCACAAAGCAGGAGATGTTGCTGGCCTTGTGGCATGCCTTAATAGGGTAGCCCGTATGCCGGATCATTCGCGGGCGTATCTGAGTCAGCAGGCTCGGGAATACGCCCGCCGTTTCGATCGAGAAAACATCTTGAAAAATCTTCTTGCTAAAACTGCCATGAAAACCGCAGCATGACGATACTATTTTACGGGGAAAAGGAGCGAACGGCGGAACGCTCAATGGAAGATCACACAAATAAATTTAAAAACCGACAAGCAGTCGCTGCTGATGTAGTGGCTCTTGTTGATCCTTTCATTGGCACAGAACCAGTCGATCTTCCCTTGCGCTCTGGGATTGCAGCGACGTGGTTTTGGCCAAAGCCGCAGATTGGTAATACCCATCCCGGTGCATGCCTTCCTTTTGGGATGGTTTCTGTTATGCCATACAGCGGGGGCTATCCAACTGGCTACGGTTGTTATGCCAAGTCGCTTCAGGGGTATCCACCACGGCTCAAAGAGGAATTGCAGATTTCTGGTTTTACGCACTTCCAGCAGTCAGGTGTTGGGGCTATTCGAAAATACTATAACTATTGCCGAGTCTCGCCTTTTCTTGAGGAAGGCGGCGGCCTTTCAATGGTGGGGACCCCCTTCTCGGTCATTCAAGAGGAAGCTGTTCCTGGGTACTATTCATGTATTCTCAAGCCGTATGGTATTCGTGCTGAAATAACAGTGACCCCACGCGGTGCAATTCATCGATACACGTTTCCAAAGTCGCGTTGCGCGGGGATAGCGGTTGACTTTTCTCATGGTGGTATCGAAATTGAAGACGGAAGAACAATTCCTCTGCGGGCGGAGTATTGTCTCCAGGAAACCTTCGGTGCAGAAGCATGTGTCACCATGGAAGGCCTTCCGATCAGAATGTCTGTAGATGCCTCTGGTTTTGATACGCACAGTACAGCAGGTTCTCTTTGGGAAGATGGGGAAATCCTTTCTGGCCAGAATGAGAAAGCCTATGAGTACATGCGTGAGTCGACCTATGTACCATTTGGTGTGTGCTTTCGGGGGCCAACCGAGGAGGAGCATGTTGTCGAACTGAAGGTTGCATTTTCCTTTCGGAGTCGGAAAAAGGCGAATGAAAATCGGTCATCCTCACCCCACGATTTTTCTGTGGCGAGACGCATTGCAAAGAAGGACTGGGAGGAGAGGCTTGATCGAATTCGCGTTCAAGGGGGCACGCTTGCTCAGCAGAGAACGTTTTACACGGCCTTTTATCACAGTCTCATAAAGCCAAGTGAAGCCCATAACGAGTCACCATTCTGGCCTTGGGACGGACCGTTTTTTTTTGATTTCTCAACTCTGTGGGATATGTATAAGACGCAACTCCCTCTTGTGCTTTCATTATTTCCGGATGAAGGTGCTGCGATTGTCAACGCAATGCTCACAGTAGTTGAAATGGAGGGTAATTTTCCTATCGGGTATCGTCTGGCTCGGGGGTACGACCGTTTTTCGCATCAAGCCAGTGCGCTTGGACATGTTGTCATAGCCGATGCATTTCATCGGCGGCTACCCGGGATTGACTGGGAGCGAGCCCTTACATTGATGTCCAAGGATCTTGGAAGAGAATACGGCGAGGCATTTTTTCAAGATGGTGTGGTTCATCCTCTTACGCATACGCTCGATCTTGCGTATGGCTGTTTTTGTACAGCGGCGATTGCGACTGAAATAGGAGATACAACTGTAGCCGCACAGATGCTCGAGTACGCGAGCCAGTGGAAAAACGCGTTTGACAAAACGGGTCTTTTAAGAGACTCAACCTATTACGAGGGATCGAAATATAATTACAGTTTTCGGCTATTGCATGATATGGCCAGCCGAATTTCACTCGCCGGTGGTGATACGGCTTTCGTCGACCTGTTGGATACCTTCTTTGGGTATGCTGCTGATTCTGTTCCAGCCCCGGGGGTATCTCCGTGTCGTACCGAGATGGCCGAAGGTGAATTGCTTGGACGTTTTGAAGGGTTTAATAATGAGCCTGATATGGAATCGCCCTACGCTTATATTTATGCAGGGCGGCACGACAGGGCGTGTGAAGTCATACGGGCTGGTCTGACTCAATGTTACGGGGATTCCCGTGGTGGCTTGGTGGGAAATGATGATTCCGGTGGGATGAGTTCATGGTATGTCTGGAGCGCATTGGGGCTTTTCCCTGTTGCTGGTCAGGATGTGTTCCTGATTGGCTCTCCGCTTTTTAATCGTGCAGAAGTGCAGTTTGGGCCTGACCAAGCGTTTGCTATCGAAACGGATGGAGGTGGAACAGAGAGTTCTTATATTCAATCGGTTCTACTGGACGGCAAACCTTTCAAAAAGCCTTATTTGTGCTGGCGGGATTTGTGCTCAGGAGGGACGTTGTCCGTCAAGATGACATCAACCCCAACCGTCTGGACGCAAGAACGACCGCCTTCCGTCATGTGACGAAGGAGGAGATTGCTCGTTTCGAACTCGAAAGAGAGGACTCCAGGCTCCTGCTGAGATTGAGTCTCACTGTCATGTTTTTTGAAGAAAAAATCAAATTTTATTGTCTTGTAGGGGACTCGCTTTGACGAATACTCTTAAGGAAGAAAGGAAGGTGCTCTGTGAACAAGTTGTCAAACTCTTTTGTAAACAATATCCTTCTTTTTACGTTACTTCTTTTGCCATCACTTGTGGCGATCGAATGCTTCGCCACAGATCAGGATGCAACAAACAGACAGCTCACACGAGAAGATATTCAGCAGATTGTTGAATCAGCGAAACAGAGTGAAGAAGCTGATCTCGATGTTCTCAAAGAACTCGATGCTGATACGGCACAGGTTGTCGCTGCGAGCCGTGGAAAATTGTTTTTAAATGGGCTGACAGAACTTACTCCAGAAGTTGCGGAAATCCTGGCGACACATCGTGGCTGGCTGCATCTTGGAGGGCTCCGGTCTATCAGCACAGTTGTAGCGAGAGCACTTTCAAAACATCAAGGATGGCTTTTTCTTAATGGAATCCAGGTATTAAAGAAGGATGTGGCAATTGCAATCTTGCCGTATCGAGGCCAGTTATATCTCGATGGGGTTGAAACAATTACTGAAGATGTGGCTGAAATAATTGCCCAGCGTCGTGACGGTGTCGAGCTGTATGGTGTTCGGAACATCAATTATCAGTCTGTGGCAATGCTGAGAAAAAACTCAGAGATTATTCTTCCTTCAAAGTTCAATCGTGCTGGCTGGTGGCCTTTTTAGATAAAAAAAGTCGGTGAGGGTTTTGGCCCCCACCGACTT
>ERZ802830.3683-NODE-3683-length-12776-cov-15.8908_pt1 | contig 12776 bp, 10 predicted proteins | sample MGYA00345654_ERZ802830 | MGnify/ENA primary metagenome ERZ802830 (study PRJEB30503, sample SAMEA104212375) | marine metagenome | biome: Westerlies Biome; feature: [SRF] surface water layer (ENVO:00010504) within the epipelagic zone...; material: water... | reverse complement strand
AAAAAAAAAAACAAAAAAAAAAAAACATAAAAAAAAAAAAAAAGAAAAAAAAAAAATGATATGTATAAAAATAAGAAATAAAAAATACAATATACTAATAAGGAATTATTTTTTTTGTACATTATGACATTCTCAAAGTTAATTTTTTAGTAATATAAGTAACTATACCAGCAATTAAACAAACAGATGTCAGCATTAAAACAGCTGATGCTGCACCTAATGGAAAATTATTAGCTCTACCAAATAAACTTTGAATCATATTAGAGAGCATTCTACCATCGGTTCCACCAACCATTTGAGGAGTCACATAATCTCCAACAGTAGGTATAAAAATAATAAGAATAGCTCCAATTATTCCTGGTAACGATAAAGGTAATGTAACACGTATAAAAGTTTCAAATTTTGAGTTACCCAAATCATAAGAAGCTTCAAGCAAAGATTTATCTATCTTATCTAAGGATACATAAAGAGGTAAAATAGCAAATGCTGCCCAAGCATGAGCGAGAGTCAAAACTACAGCACCTTGATTATAAAGTAAAAAACCAAGAGGCTCATCAATTAAACCTGAGCCAACAAGCGCAGAATTAATTACTCCTTTATTACCTAAAATGACTTTCCAAGAAAAAACTCTTAATAGATAACTTGTCCAAAATGGTAAAGTCATCAAAATGATCCAAAGCATCTTATTTTTTTTTACGTAGAAAGCGATATAGTAGGCAAGTGGGTAAGTAGTTAGAAGAGTTAATACAGTAACTAAAAAAGATATTTTAACTGACCTAAATAAAAGCATTGAAAATATTGGCTTTGAAAAAAAATCTTCATATCTCTCAAAAGTAAAAGTTCTATCAATTTCTACCATTGATATTTGTGTATTAAAACTTGTGATAATCATGACAAGCATTGGAGCTGCCATAGCAACAATTATTAAAATTAATGCCGGAGATAATAAAGTATAAGCTTTTAGCTGATCATTTTTAACATAAATTTTTTGAAGTGCAGAAATCATAGTATTAAATCAAATTCTCCAAACCTCTTTTATATAGTGAATTAGCAATAATTATACGTTGAATCTCACTTGTACCTTCCCAAATCCTATCAGCTCTTAATTCTCTAAAGAACCTTTCTGCAATATTTTCTCTCATGTACCCTCTTCCTCCAAAAATTTGAACAGCACGATCAGCAACCCTGTTTGCCATTTCTGATGCATAGAGTTTTATCATTGAGCATTTGGCATGTAAAATTTTAACATCACTTTTATTATCGTGATCTTTACATATTTCATAAAGCAGAACTCTAGTGGCAGCGAGCTCTGTAACACTATCAGCCAGCATTGATTGAATTAATTGATAATCTTTTATTTTGTTACCACTAGCTTCTCTATTCATTGCAAATTTAGTAGCTTCATCTATTAATCTCTCTGCTGCTCCGCAACATCTTGCTGCAATTCCCAATCTTTCATGACGAAACCAAGAGTGAGTATAAGCCATTCCATCATCTTCTTTTCCAATAATGTACATTGAAGGAACTTTAACATTAATAAATTTATAAATGCAATGATGGTGAGAAAAAGTATGACTAAATTCAGGAGTATCTACTAATTCAATACCATCAAGGTTTTTATCAACAATGAAAAGAGCATGTTGATCTTTATTTTTTCCATTTTTTAATTTTGCTTGCAAAAAAAAGAAGTCAGCTTTGTTTGCGCTTGTAACATACCATTTTTCACCATTAATAATATAGTTGTTATCAATCAATTCAGCAGTTGCTTTTACAGAACCATTAACATCTGAACCGGAACCTTTTTCTGTTATCGCATAACATTCTTTTTTTTCACCTCTTAACAATGGGTATAGATAGTTTTCTTTTTGAACGTCTGTAAAATTTTCTTCCATCCAATCCTGAGCTTCAGAAAAACACCAGCATAAAGCATTAGTTACTCTTCCAAGCTGTTCCCAAATTATCATTTGCTCAAACATAGAAAGTCCTAATCCACCTTCCTGTTTTGATATACCCATACCAGGTAATCCAAGCTTAATTGCTATTTGAGAATGTTTTTTTTCTACATCATCAGGTAAATTTCCAGCATTTTTTTCAGCATGTACCTCCCAAGGTATAAGCTCTTTATCAACAAAATTTCTTATTTTGACTTGCCAATCTAATGCTGATTTTGTCATTCCACTATACATTAAGAGTACCTGCTAAACTGTTTAGGGAAATGAGTTTTCAAATAATCGATACATATTTTTTTTGACTCAGATTTAGAAAATTTAGATGGTTCATCTAACTGATTTAGCCATAAACCCATTATTAAAGATTGAAAAGCTATAGATAAACTTTTTTTAGATAAGTTATTTTTTTCTCTCTTAATTAATTCAGAAAAAATATCCTCTGTCACGTTATGATAATATAAATCTCTTTCTCTGCAAATCTGCCTATAAGCTGGTTTAAATTTAATTTCACTAAAGAAAGTAAACCAAACAGAAATTTTTTCTGGTGAGCAAATTTTAGAACTAAAATCATTTTCTATCATATTTATTATTTTTAATTTTGGATCATCTCCTGCTTTTTTTAAATACTTATCAAATGAAGTGAGGTATTCATTTGAAATAAATTTTAGTGTCTCAATTAAAAGTAATTCTTTACTTTTGAAATGAAAATTTACTATGCCTTGTGATAATCCTGCTCCTTGGGAGACATCATTCATAGTAAGATCATTTATTCCTTTTTTTGATAAGTTTTTAATCGTAGAAGATATAAGTCTTAAATTACTATTTTTTTTATTTTCTGATCTTTGATTTTTACTAGACATTATTTTTATTAAAATTATGTGATTTTTTCATAAAATTACTGTTTTTACAAGGAATTTGGTTGAATGGTCATTCAAAGAAATATAAGAAATCAAAATGCCAAAAACTAAATATGATGTAGCTATTATAGGTGGTGGTCATAATGGACTTACAACTGCCTGTTATTTAGCTAAAGCTGGGTTAAAAGTAGCAGTAATTGAAAGGCATAGTTATGTTGGTGGCGCAGCTGTAAGCAGAGAGCTTCACCCAGGATGGACTTATTCAAATTGCTCATATGTATGTAGCTTGCTTAGACCAGAAATTTTTAGAGATTTAGAACTTTCAAAGCATGGTCTTCAGATTATTCCATATGAAGGTAGTGCTACAATGCTTGATGATGGAAGATTTTATGCACATTACAGCGATCATGATCTTAATTATCGCTCTATTGCAAAATTTTCTAAAAAAGATGCTGAAGCTTATGAGAGATTTTCTAAAGATGTAATGAGGCAATGTAAAATAATAAAACCATTGTTAAAAATGACCCCTCCAGATCCAACCTCATTTAGACCAAAAGATATTATGGGTCTTTTAGATTTTGCAAAATTTTTTGCTGCAAAAGATGAATTAGGCGGACTGGGTGAAAAAGAAATTTATGACACTATTCGTTTTTGGACGATGAGTGTTCGTGATTATTTAGAAGAATATTTTGAGTCAGATGTTGTAAAGGCTCATATGGCAGGCTCGGCAATAATAGGAACTGCTTTAGGACCTTATTCTCCTGGGTCAGCTTATGTATTGTTGCACCATTATATGGGGGAAGTAGATGGAACAGTTGGTGCGTGGGGGTATTCGCGTGGAGGAATGGGTTCGATCACAAAAGCTATGGCTGCCTCTCTAAAAGCAAGTGGTGGCGATATTATTGCAGGATCACCAGTAACTAAAATATTAATTAAAAATAATCGTAGCCATGGCGTTGTGCTAGAAAATGGTGATGAAATATTTGCAGATAAACTAGTTTCTAATCTAGATGTAAAAAGAACTTTTCTTAAAGTTGTAGAAAAAGAAAATATACCTGATGATTTTTATAATGCAGTAAAAAATTTTAAAATAAGAGGATCATCAGGAAAGTTAAATATTGCTCTTGATGATTTACCTATTTGGAAAAGTATACCGGAGGGAGATCCTGCGGGAACAGGAGATCTTCACATTACACAAAGTATAGAAGAAATGGAAGGTGCTTATGATGATTGGAAAGATGGTAGATGGTCTAAATTACCTTATGTAGATATGTGCATTCCAAGTATTAATGATCCCACAATGGCCCCACAAGGAAAACATTATATGTCAGTATTTGTTCAGTACGTTCCATACAATCTTGCAGATGGTGGATGGACTGAAGAAAAAAGATTAGAGTTTGGAAAACATGTCATGAATAGAATTGGTTCATATTCTGAAAATTTTAATGACATAATAAAACATGCTGAAATAAGAACACCAAAAGAGCTAGAAGAAGAAGTTGGATTAACTGAAGGCAATATCTTCCAAGGAGAACTTACCATGGATCAGTTAATGTTTAACAGACCTATACCAGGTTACGCTCAGTACAAAACTCCAATTAAAAATCTATACATGTGTGGATCTAGCACTCATCCAGGTGGTGGAGTTATGGGTGCACCTGGAGCAAATGCAGCAAGAGAAATTTTAATAGATTTAAAGAAACAGATTAACACACATTATATATGAAAAAATTTGATGTCATAATTATAGGTGGAGGGCATAATGGTTTAGTTGCTGCCTGTGTTTTATCAAAAAAAGGAAATAAAGTTTTAGTAATAGAAAAGAATGAAAAATTAGGTGGCCTTGCTAATTATTCTGAATACTTAAGCAATATCTCCCAAGAAGTTTTAAAAGAATTAAATATTACTGTTGAAAAAAATACAAGTGATAATTTTGTGTCCGCTTTGTCGGAAGATTTAAATCATACTGTGCTTCAAATAAATGGAAGTAAAAATGTTCAATTTTTACAAACAAGTGCAAGTGACTCTGATCAAAAAAGTTTTATTAACTTAATTAATAAATATGATTTATTTGCAAGAACCTTAAGATCATTTATGTTTAAAAAACCACCAAGAGTCAAATCAGGTTCCAGATCTGATATTTGGCAATTATTTACAATGGGTTTTAAAGTCAGACTTCTTGGTAAAAAAAACATGCGAGAATTATTACGCGTAATTGGTTTAAATATTGCGGATGACTTAGAGGACAATATTGAAAGTGATTGTTTAAAGGGTTTAATATCTAATGAGGCTGTAATTGGAACAAATCTTGGTGCAAGATCCCCTGGATCAATATTAAATCTATTGTACAATCAAGCTACTAACAACTCATTATTTAGAATTAATAAATTTAATACAAACTCATTCTTAAAATCTATTGAGGATATTTGTAAAAAAAATAATGTTGAGATTCAAACAGATAAAAAAGTAGAAAAAATTAATATTTCAAACCAAAGTGTTAATTCAGTTTTGCTTAATACGGGAGAGCAAATTGAAACGTCTGCGATAATCTCAAATTCAGACCCTAAAACTACTTATTTGGAATTAGTTGGAGCTTCTAATTTAGATACAGACTTTATAAGAAGAACAAATAATTATCGCTCCAGAGGTACAGTAGCTAAAGTCAATATTGAATTTAAAAATGATATCAAAATTAAAAATTTAGAATCAAAATATTTATCAGGTAAATTTGTTTATGCTCCAAATATAAAATATATAGAACATGCTTTTAACGCCAATAAATATAATAAATTAACATCAAATCCTTGTTTGGAATTTTATATAAATAAAAATAAAATATCTGCTAATGTCTACTTCATACCCTATTTAAAAAAGCCTTCACATAATAAAGAACAAATATTAAAAAATGTTAAATTAATTTTAGATAAATTTATTGAAGAAAATCAAATTCTATCTTCATTAATTGAAACTCCTAATGATATTGAAAGTAAATATAATATTAGTGGTGGTCACTGGAGTCATGGAGATATGGAGATAGATCAACTTTTAATGATGCGTCCATTTTATGGCTCTTCTCAATATTCCACACCAATTAATGGCTTATATCTGTGTAGTGCAGGCACTCATCCAGGAGGGGGTATTACTGGTATTAATGGTGTTAATGCTGCAAAACAATTACTGAAGGATAAAGGTAATGGATAACACACTTTCATTTACAAAACCTCTTTTGGAAACACCTTTTCATAAAAGAACTTTTGAAGCTTGTTATAATAATGATTGGTATCGTTGGGCTGGATATAAAATTGCAAGAGAGTATTCTAATACAGAACTAGAATACACCTCAATGCGAAATACAGCAGGAGTTTTAGATATAACGCCAATGCACAAATATGACATCAAAGGAAAAGACGCTATTAAATTTGTAGATAAATTAGTCACACGAGATGTAACACAAATCAAACCTAATCAAGTGATGTATATTATTTGGTGTAATGAAGATGGAAATGTTATCGATGATGGTACTGTTTTTTGTTTTGATACGAATCATTTACGAATCTTCTGTGCAGAGAGAAATTTGAATTGGTTTTCCGATACAGCTATTGGTTTTGATGCAGAAGTGAACGATGTCAGTGACTCTATTGCTGCTTTGGCATTTCAAGGACCTCTCTCTTGTAAAATTTTACATTTATTAAATGTTAAGAATATAGAACAACTAAAGCCATTTTTCTTTGATAGTTTTGACCTTAATGGCTCAAATGTTACTATATCCAGAACTGGATTTTCAGGAGATTTAGGCTATGAAATCTGGTGTAACCCTCAAGATGCTATAAATGTTTGGGACTCACTATTCAAATTCAATAGAGACTATAAGGTTTTACCGGCAGGTATGAACGCGCTAGAAATGGTAAGAATTGAGGCAGGTTTTATTCAGCCAAATGCAGATTTTATGTCTGCAGAACAAGCATTACGACCAAATAGAATGAGGACTCCGTTTGAACTAGGTATGGGATGGTTAGTTGATTTAAATAAAAACTATTTTACAGGAAAAAAATCTCTTATTAATTTAAAAAACAAATCTTTAACTAAAAAATTAGTTGGGCTAGATATTCAAGGTGACAAACCTGCTATTGGTTCAGTTTTATATGATAAAAATAAAAAAGAAATTGGTATTGTGACAGCTGGTATGTGGTCACCAAGCTTAAAATCAAATATTGCTTTTGGTTATGTTGATAAAGATCATATGAAAATTGGATCAAAAGTTTTTGCTGAAATATATCATCCTGAAGAATTAGAGTATAAAAAAATATGGGCTGAGTGTTTAGTTGTAAAAAAACAGTTTTTTAATCCACCAAGACGGCATAAGGTACCTGCTGATATATAAAATGGAATTTAATTTTACAGAAGAGCAAAATCTTTTAATAAATACAACTAAAGCTTTTGTTAAAACAGAACTACTTCAACATGAAGAGCTTTTAGAAAAAACAAATAATCTACCTAAAGAATTATATGATGAAATTAAGAAAAAAAGTATTGATGCAGGTTTGTATGCTTGCAATATGCCAGTTGAATATGGAGGAAGTGGTTTAAATGCTTTTGATTTAACTTTAGTTGAAAAACACTTAGGTTTTGCATCTCTTGCCTTAGCTGAAATTGCGTGGCGTCCACAAAATATCTTAATGGCCTGTGAAGGTGAATTAATTGATCAATACTTAAAACCTGCCATTACCGGTGAAAGAAAAGATTGTATTGCAATGACTGAGCCTGAGGCTGGTTCTGATCTTAGAGGAATGAAAACAAATGCAAAAAAAGATGGTGATGATTGGATAATCAATGGAACCAAACATTTTATTTCAAATGCTCATATTTCAGACTTTGTAGTTTTATTCGCCTCAACTGGAACAGATGAACATGGAAGAAATTTATTATCATGCTTCTTAGTGGACCTTCATCAAAAAGGTGTTGAAGTAGCTAAGGGTTACGACTGTGTTTCTCATAGAGGATATGTAAATAATGTTATCAATTTTAATGACTGCAGAATACCTGGGAAAAATATTTTAGGTGAAAAAGACAAAGGTTTTGAATTGATGAATGTTTGGCTAGAAGCAACTAGATTAACAGTAGCAGCAACTTCTGTATCAAGAGCAGAAAGAGCATTTGATATTGCACTTGACTGGTCAGCTAATAGAAAACAATTTGGAAAAGTAATAGGAAAATTTCAAGGTGTTTCATTTAAATTAGCAGATATGGCTACAAATATTAAAGCTGCAAATCTAATGTTACTTGAATCAGCATGGAAGATTGATCAAAAAACCCTTTCATCTCAAGATGCTGCAATGACAAAATTATTTTGCACTGAAATGCTTGGTAAAGTATCAGATGAAGCAATCCAGATATGTGGCGGAATGGGTTTGATGGCTGATATACCATTAGAAAGAATCTGGCGTGATGCCCGAATAGAAAGAATCTGGGAGGGAACAAGTGAAATCCAAAGGCATATCATCTCAAGATCTTTATTAAGACCTCTTGGGGCTTAATTTTGTGGACTTAAATAAATTATTTAGACCAAAAAAACTTGCAATAATTGGTGGTTACTGGGCTGATTTTGTTTATGATGAAAATATAAAGATCGGCTTTAAAGGAAAAATTTGGCACATTAATCCTAAAAGAATTACTACCAAAAAAAAGAAATATTATAAAAGTTTAGCTGACTTACCATCAATCCCTGATTGTGTTTATATTGCAGTTTCAAATGATTTAACAATTAAATTAATGAAAGATGTTTCTGATATTGGTGCTGGAGGAGCGGTATGCTTAGCTTCAAGATTTTCAGAATTAAATACTTCAGAAGGCAAAGAAAAAACAAAAAAATTAATAGATAATTCTGGAAAAACTCCTTTTTTAGGTCCTAATTGTTATGGATTTATTAATTACTTTGATAGAGTTTCAGTATGGTCAGATCAAGTTGCGGGTAATCAAACAAACAAAGGTGTAGCTATTATTTGTCAAAGTGGAACTATTGGAAACACCATTAGCTTTAATCACAGATCTCTTCCAATAGGATATATAATATCACTGGGAAATCAGGCTAAACTCAGTATCGAGGATACAATAGAATATACTCTAAAAGATAAAAGAGTTACTGCAATTGGTATATATGCTGAGGGTTTTACTAGTATAGATAAACTAATTAGAGTTTTCAAAATCTCAAAAGAAAAAAAAATCCCAATAGCGATAGTAAAAGTTGGCAGATCTAAAGTTGCATCCGAGACAATATTAACTCATACAGGCTCATTAAGTGGCAAAGAAAATATTTATGATGCTTTATTTAAAAGAATGGGAGTTGCCAGATGTGAAACTTTGTCTGAACTTACAGAATTACTTAAATATTTTCATACTCATGGGGTTATCTCAAATGATCAAATATCAATTATGGGTCCATCGGGTGGAGATATGGCAATGCTAGGAGATGCTGCTGAAACTTTAAATTTAAAATTTGGAAAAATTAAGCCACAAATTAAAAATGATCTTAAAAAAGTAAATCATCCCGGCGTAATAGTTTCTAATCCTTTCGATATGCAAACATATAATTGGAATGATCCTGATAATATTGAAAAAACATTCAAAATTTTTTTTAAAAATAATTTTAGCTCAATAAGCTTAATGCTTGATTTTCCAAATATGGAAAAATGTGATACTGATGAGTGGGATGCAATAGTTAACAAATTTATAAAAGTTGCAAAAAAATATAAAAATGGAAGCCTCATTTCATCATTATCAGACACAATGCCAAAACACATTAGAGATAAATGTATTAATAATGGCATTTCACCTCTTCAAGGAATGAAAGAAGCTCTATTCACAATTAAAAAAGCTATAGAAATCGGAAGTATTTGGAAGAATGAGTCTGCAGTAAAAAACTATAAAGTAAAGAGGCAGAATAAAAATATTAAAACTTACTCTGAATTTGAATCAAAAAAAATTCTAAAAAAAATTGGAATTAGAATTCCTAAGGGAATAATTTCAGATAAAATTAAATTAAAAAAAGATAGTGCTAAAATTGGATTTCCATTAGTTGCTAAAATTCACTCAAACATGATTTTTCATAAATCTGAGCATAATGGTGTTAAAACTAATATTAAAAATTTTAATGAATTAATTTCCAAAACAAAAAAATTTAAAAATCAAATTTTATTAGAGAAAATGGTCAAAGATTCACTAATAGAAATTTTAATCGGAATTAAAATTGATGACGAATTTGGTCCTGTAATAGTCATTGGTGCTGGAGGAATTTACACAGAGCTTATTAGAGAAACCAAAACATTATTATTGCCATTAACTAAAAAAGATATTCAGAATGAACTAAAAAAAATGAAAATAGGTAAGATATTATTTGGATACAGAAATCAAGATAGAGCAGATATAGATAGTTTAATTAAAACAATCCTTTCATTATCTAAATTTGCTGAAAAAAATATTAATAAATTGCACGAAATAGAAATTAATCCACTAATAGTTTGTAAAAAAAATAAAGGTGTGTTTGCAGTAGATGCACTAATACACTATTTTGAAGAATTATGAGTGAGCCAATCAAAACTAAAATTGTAGACTCAATTCTTGAAGTTACAATTGATAGACCAAAAGCTAATGCTATTGATGCTAAAACAAGCATAATTTTAGGCAATATATTCTCTGATTTTAGAGATAACCCTAATCTTAAAGTAGCTATTATTACTGGTAGTGGAGAAAAATTTTTTTCTGCAGGATGGGATCTTAAAGCTGTTGATGAAGGAGAGGCAGCAGATGCTGATTATGGCATAGGAGGGTTTGGTGGATTGCAAGAATTGCCAAATATGAACAAACCTATTATTGCTGCCATAAATGGTATCGCTTGTGGTGGTGGTTTTGAAATAATGATTTCAGCAGATATTATTATAGCATCCGAACATGCAACATTTGCTTTACCAGAAATTAATGTAGGAGTAGTTGCAGATGCAGCTACAATAAAATTAAGAAGAAGAATTCCTTATCATGTAGCTGTTGAATTTTTAATGACTGGAAGGTGGATGGACACTAAAGAAGCTAAACATTGGGGCTTAGTAAATGAAGTAGTCAATAAAAAAGATTTACTTAAAAGAGCATGGGAAGTAGCTGAAAAAATTTCAAATGGTCCTAATTTAATTTATTCATCAATAAAGGAAGTTTTACGTGAGACAGAAAATGAAAAAGAAATTCCTTCTTTTAAAATTTTAAGATCTTTAGAAACTGTTAAAAAAGTCTATGGAAGTCAGGATTTAAAAGAAGGCGCATCTTCTTTTGTAAAAAAAACTGACCCTAAATGGCAAGATAAGTAATAAAATAATTAATTTTCATTGAATGCTTATTCAGCGAATGATAATGTAAAATTTAAATGAAAAATGATTATATCTCTGAAATTTTTGAAAAAGACAAACTAGTACTTCATCCTTATGAAGATTTTAATAGTAGAGGTACTTATAATAGAAAATTAATAACTAAATCAGATAATATCTATTTATACGATGAGAATGGTAACAAATTCATAGATGGCCCAGGTGGGATGTGGTGTAATAATATAGGTCATGGAAATAAAGAAATTGGTGAAGCAATTAAAAATCAAATTGAAAAAATGGATTACTGTAGTCCATTTTCCGAATCAAATGAAGTTTCTGCAGAATTAGCATCAGTATTAGCAGACCTATCCCCTGGAGATTTAAATACAGTTTTTTTCACATCTGATGGATCGACAGCTAATGAGACAGCCTTAAGGTTTGTTATGTTTTATAATAATGTCTTGGGCAGACCAAATAAAAAACATATTATTACAAGGGATAAAGCTTACCATGGTAGCACCTATTTAACTGGATCGATTACCGGTAAAGACAGAGAAAAAAATAGTTTTGATTTTGAAAAAAACTTTATCCATCATCTTAGCTCACCTCTTCCATACAGACGGCCAAAAGATCAAACTGTTGAAGATTTTTGTGACGAACTAGTAAAAGAATTTGAGCAAAAAATTGAAGAACTTGGTGCTGAAAATATTGCAGCTTTTATTGCTGAACCTGTTCTTGCATCTGGAGGATGTATAGTGCCTCCTGATGGATATTTTAAAAAAATCTATGATTTATGTAAAAAAAATCAAATAATTTTTATAGCTGATGAAGTAGTAACTGGATTTGGCCGACTTGGTCATTTTTTCTCTTCAGAAGAAATTTTTGGAGTTGTGCCAGATATTATTACTTGTGCCAAAGGAATTACTTCTGGATATTTACCTTTAGGGGCAGTTTTGTTTTCAAATAAGTTGATAGCTGATTTAAAAGATGACTCATCTTTGTTTTTTCATGGATATACTTACTCTGGGCATCCAGCGTGCTGTGCAGCAGCATTAAAAAATATAGAAATTCTTAAAAGAGATAAGATTTTAGAACATGTAAAAGAAATTGAACCTTATTTTTTTGAAAAACTTAACACATTGTATGAGTTACCAATAGTGGGAGATATACGGGGCAAAGGTCTTATGGCTGGTATTGAATGTGTGATTAATAAAGACAGCAAGGAAGCCTTAGTTTTAGATAAAGCAATAGGATCTAGAATTGATGAAGAATCGATTAAATTGGGACTTATTATCAGACCTCTGTATCATATATGTGTGCTCTCACCTGCTTTGATCATAAATAAAGAGCAAATTAATCAGCTTACAGAAAAGCTATATCAAGCAATTTCAAACACTATTGACCAATTAAAAAACGAGGGGCTCTGGTCTCAAACTAAATGATTCTAAATAGTTTAAAAAACTATTTAGACTTCAATATTGTAAACTCTAGTATAAAATATCTATCATTAGTTGCTTTTTGTACAGGAATAATAATTAGTTATTTTTATACTGTATTAGTAATACTTCAAAAATATGCAGGTTATTCAGAATTTTTAATTGGTACAGTGGCCTCTTTTGGTC
>ERZ802830.3677-NODE-3677-length-12795-cov-5.03579_pt1 | contig 12795 bp, 22 predicted proteins | sample MGYA00345654_ERZ802830 | MGnify/ENA primary metagenome ERZ802830 (study PRJEB30503, sample SAMEA104212375) | marine metagenome | biome: Westerlies Biome; feature: [SRF] surface water layer (ENVO:00010504) within the epipelagic zone...; material: water... | reverse complement strand
ATCCTTTATTTATTTATCTATTTAGTACTAAATAATATTTAGCAATCTGTGATAATCGCTTGACTTTTCGAGCGTTCTATGGTCCCCTAACGCGCTCGCGTTTTCCTCTTTATTGGCAGGCGATCCTGTCCGTTTCACTGGGGTCGATCGTGTGACGGCTGGATAGGTGGCACACAATCTCGTATCCTGTCCCGTTTTGGATTAGAAAGGGTTCAAGCAAACGGAGACAGCCCAAACGACACAGCATCCGCACCGGCCTAGCCACCCCACCAGATGAGATAAAGCACCCGCAGTCCGATGGCTCACCCGATGGGAGCCAGTCCGGCTGACGGTTAGGACGGGATCCGGGAGTTAAACCGGTCTTAGCTAGTTTCCTTGGCGCAAGTGCTGACAGGTTTAGAGGGCAAAACGTAGGCACGCCGTTTGGGCGGCTGATTTCATCATCCCGGATCTGTCAGGAACTGTTAAGGGGCGACTGTGAATATATAACATTTAGGACTGCAACTTACGCCATAGGTGTGGTGTATCTCAACAACACTGAAACGTATTTAATGTGGGCCAGGGTAACTAATCATCCCCTCAGATTTAGCGCAAGCTGTTAATAACAGAAAGGAGTGATTAGATAGGTTTTCTCGGTGTATCTCAGCAGATTAAATCTATCTATGCACAATCAGGTTCAAATCCTGTCTTGCGTTATTGCCACTTATAAGTGGCATTTTTTCTCTCTCTCACCTTACAAGCTGTGCATTCAGCCTCTCATTATGTATGTTCAAACTGTCAATGCTGAGCTTCATTCTCGCATCGAGAATCGCAACAGCTGCAACTTTTTTTCCAACTGTATTTCACGAGACTTAATCGAACTGTTCACTCCATTTCTTAACAAGAAAGTTCGCAAGGTCTCAGGTTATGGCGGATGGATTAAGTCAATCGAAAAACTTATTGAACCTTGGCAAAAAAAGCAGATTGTTGGTTTTAACGAACTTGACAAAATTATGATTTATGCATCATACACATCCTTAATCTGTAAGGTTCAAACTTGGGATCAAGTTTCACGAAAGTATTGTTCAAACGAAATTTATTTTGGCAGGTTTGATGATTCTACTGGTGAGCTTACTAAACTGGCTGAACCTACAAAATACAGAATCGATCTCACAGCAGAAGAGTTAATCGATGCACAAAATACTCATAACTTTCATCAATCAAAGATGACTGAAGCTGCTGCAATTATTCGTAATTTTCAAGATTCATGAAACATTAATTCGGTTGATTTTTTCTCTCTCTCACCTCACAAGCTGTGCATTCAGCATCTCATCATGAACTTCACACAATTTCTCACCTTTTCTCACGGAAACGCAAAACTCAAGAAAAGACTAATCTTTTCTCTTCCTGCAGGTAAGACTTGTCCTGGCGCTTTATTCTGTAAGTCTTTTGCTGTTATTCAGCCAGACGGAAAGCGTAAGATTCAAGACGGCAAAGACACAAAGTTCCGTTGCTTTGCTGCATCTTCAGAGGTTCAATACGACGCAGTGTATAACCTGAGAGCATTAAATATGGAGTTGTTGATGCAGTCAGTTATTAATGGTTCAATGGTTGATCTTATCGACGCAAGCATTCAACACCATAGGAAGAAGAATGAGAAGCTAGTTCGTATTCATGAAAGTGGAGATATGTTCTCTCTGGGTTATCTATTGGCCTGGATCGAAGTTGCAAAGCGCAATCCAGATCTGACATTTTACTGTTTCAGTAAGTCTTTGGATCTATTTTTGGGTCTTGAATTGCCAAGCAATTTCTACCTAACCGCATCCAAAGGTGGCAAGTTTGATTATCTGATTGACGAGGGTCATTTTCCTCGTTATTCAGTTGTGGTCAAGACTGAAGAAGAAGCAGCCGCTTTAGGTCTTGAGATTGATCACGACGATAGTCACTGTTTGGGCGACAAACCCGTTGCACTGCTTGTGCATGGAACTCAACCTCAAGGTTCTGATTGGGGTAAAGCTATCTGTGCCCGTCGTAAAGCTGGCAAGTTCACAGGCTACAGCTCTAAAAAAGCTGCTGTCTGATGTTCTTGTCTGAATAAGTACAATTTATTCACCTTAATCAAATGTTTTCTATCATCGATTCCCGATCTAATCGGGTTGTGGCTGAGGCTTTCGACTACAAGGAAGCCAAATTCCTGGCCTCTCAGTACCGAAAGTCTCAGCACATCAGTTACAAGGACTGGGCAATTATCAAGATTAAGAAGAAGAAAGTCGCTCCTGTGAAGTTCTACTTCGTAGATGACGGCTGTTGCGATTCACTTCGCGACCGTAATTGTGAACTCTATGGGAGACCTCATCTGTGATTCATGTCCGACCGCGTTCATCAAAGGCACGTAATCGCCTTGCCAACTTGATGCAAAACGATCCACGCATGGAGATTGAACAGATCACCGATACACATGTATTTGCTGTGTCTGTTTCTGGTGCTTACTGTTGCTGGATTAAACACAACAACGACCCTCACTTTGACTATTTGCATTTTCTTCCATGACTATTTCATCCCGCAAACGCCAAACGGCCACTAAAAAGCGCGTTAAGTTCACCACAAAAGCAACCAAACCTGTGGCCGAATCCTGGACCGAAGAACAGTACGAACGCGAACTCTCGATCTACCTTGATCGGAAACATCTATTACAAGAAATCGAGTCTGAAGTTAAAGGTCGTATGGCACAATTGCTTCACTACATGAACTGCCATGAGATTCAATCAGCTTCATTGGATGAAAAGCAGGTAGTTGTCACTCGGCGTCCTGTCTGGAGTTATGACGACGAAGCCCGCCGTGAACTTGAAAAGCTCAAGGATTTACAGCGTATGCAACAGAAAAACGGCAAGGCAACATACAGCGAGTCTGTGTATCTGACTGTCAAGTCCACCAGCAACAGAGAGGTCCAGTGATGGAATTTGACGCACTTGTTCAACACATTGTCACCAACATTCGTGAGCACGAACGCGCGGATGTGTTTCAGCAGTTTCCAAACAACATAGAGGAATTGGCTGGCGATGACTACAGACAACAAGTCATTGACTTATCTGATGATGATTGGCTGACTATTGTTATTGCTTGTAAGAAACTATGGTCGGAGTTGGAGTCAGCACAATGAATCCTACTTTCTACAAGTTTCTCGGAACACTGACTGCAGTTATGTGTTCTTCTGTTCTTATTCTCACGCCATGGCCTACAGCAGAAGAGCTTTTTCACACTCACGCATCTCCTTCCCTTCATGAATCTCGATGATCTTGTCATCCGCGCTCGTTGGCTTTCGACTGTGGCGAATCGTGCTCAGTGGATATGCCGTGATTCACAGGGCCATTTCTACGTCACTGATGATCCCCCGCACCTAGATCAGGTTGTCCGGGTTGTTCGCCCTAGTTAATTAACGCCCAACACTGGCCTGGGCTGGATGCCAGATCTTTTTCTCTCTCTCCTTATCTCATGACCACGTCCGTCACCAAAAACAAGTTCAACGCCAAGAACATTGTCTGGCCTGCTGAACCTCTTTTCACAGATCACGCTCTGACGAGAGCAATCATTGAATTCCTAGACAACAACCCTGAAGGTGTCCGCAATTGCCATGTAGGCGAAGCTATTGGATACAACGATTCTCGCCAGTGGTTCAGCTATGGAATCCTTGAAAAACTGATCAAGGAAGGCAAGGTCGAGAAACGCTCGATCAACGGCAAGACCCTCTACTTCTCTGTGGGCTGAATCATGTCTGAAGCACTACTCAGAGCACGCTACGAGGAGTTTCTCGCGGATTTCGATCCCTCTCCTCAGAATTACGGCGACGACTACAGCACACCCCCAGACTTCGAAACCTGGGTAATCGATCAAGAGGAGGAAGACGAATGAAACACAACACTCACGCAGGTGATGTCAGCGATGCCCTTCTCACTTCGATAGGCGATGGAAACCTGATCAACAAACGGAAAAACAACAGTCGTCAGGTTCGGAGGCAACGCGAACGCGAAGCACTTCGCAAGAGGCGCGTCATTGCAACCTCGATCCCTGCGGGGAAGGGTTTCCAATAAAAAACCCTGGATCTCACCCCAGGGTCGTGTCTCTCTCACCTTCCAACCGCTTCGTAGCGGACGGTTGGTGAGCACACAGTGTAGCCGTCTGCCCACTTTTGCCTAAATCCTGGACAGGATGGGTCTTTTGCCTTATCTTGTTCAGGACAGGCACTCACCTGTTCTTTTTTCTCTCTCTCACCTGAACCATGCAAGCAATCACTCAAGCCACCACAGTCACCACTCAATACGCCCGTGAAAAGGAGGCGATGGTCTATGGCCGTTACAAGGAGAACGGCTATCAGGTCAACCCTCTGGTCTCCCAGGCCGGTGGCACTCTGATCACCGAACAGCTATCTGCATCAGAGGCTTTCCGCCTGGCACACGCCGACTTCAAGGTCCGCAAGACCGTCGTCAGCTATTCCCATGAAGACGAGATACGGGTTAGCAATGACCATTGCGCAATTGTCCGTGAGGACACAGGTTCCTGCCTAGGGGTCATGGGTCGTAACTACACCCCAGTGCAAAACAACGCACTGATCATGCTGTTCGACTACCTGCGCGAGAACGTCGAGATCGACAACATCCTCACCATCCGTGGTGGCAAGAAGGTTTTCGTCTCTGCACGTTGCGACATCGAGGGCGAAGTCACCTCAGGTGACAAGGTCCGTCGTTACCTTCACGCCTTTAACTCCTTTGATGGCTCCTCTGCCTTCGGCGTCTTCTTCTCAGATGTCCGACTGACGTGCGCCAACCAGATCAACTACCTCTGCAACAAAGGCGCCAGTCGAGCCAAGGCAGACGGTGCAGCTCTGGTGATGCGTCACAGCCGTAATGTTGTGTCTTTCGCTCAGGCACTGCCGCAGCTAATCAACGTTGAACAGCAGAAGTTTGAGACGGACCTCAGCAGACTGCGCCCGCTGACCACCCTGAAACTGACACCTGAGATGGCGCGTCAAGTCCTTTCGGAGACTTATTCTGATGAACTTGCTCGTCCTATTACGGACAAAGACACAAAGAAAAAGCGTCCGCGTCTTTTCTCTGATCTATCCCAGATCCCTGTCATTCGTTCCCATTACAGCGGCGACACTGGCCTTGGTATCGAAACAGGAACTGCCTGGGGCTTGTTCCAGGCCGTAACGCAATACGAAACGCACGACGCTGGTCGACAAAAGAACGAGACAGACCGTGCCCGCGCTCGTCTGGAATCTCTCTGGGGTGGGTCTGGTGCCAAGCGTATTGAGAAAGCCCGCGAAGCACTGCTGGCTCTCGTCTAAATAGCTGGCGGGCAGGGGTACGAATGGTCCCCAAATAGTGTCCTCCGCAGCGATGTCTGCAACTGCTCGGGTCAAGCGGTTGGTGAGATGCTGCTCGACACTGCATCTTCGGGCCTCTCCTAAGGATACGCGGTCCCATCGAGGACTCCGGTGATACCAGCCCAGATGCTGGGTCATAGGCCGGAAGTAAGGACACTGCCGTAAGTCCAGCTTTCTTTTCTCTATCTCTCTCTCCTGATGACACACGTTCACCTCAGTCAAGTCCCTAAGGACGCTGAACTTCACCATGGTCCCCTTGGGGGCGTCTTTTTCTACCGCAGCGGTAACAAGGTGTACATCACAGCTCACCATCCAGTCCGGTCTAAAGCTGCAACCCGCCGGGGTGCATTTCAACGCTTCATTGAAAACCAAGCTAACGTCGCATGAATTCAACTAAACGCACTCTTCCTTCTAATCGCACTGACATTCAGAAGTACCTTGACCAACGTTCACCCAGAATAAATGTCAGTAAGGATAGAATCCTTAGTCTCAAGAAATGGGCGGCAGACCGCTTCGAGGATTCAAAACGATCTTCTGATTGGCAGGCCGCACTTTTTGAGATGAACCACTGGGATGGCTACATCAGGGCCATCAACCAAATCCTCGAAATGGAGGCACAGTCATGAAAAAGGGAACTTATGTTTTCCTCAGCTTCTTTTTTGAAGCCCTTAAGCCTCATGCTGTTGACCTGCTGGATTCAGCTGTGAACATTGCTGATGCTGCAGTATCGGCATCCGCTCGTACATCAGTTCGGGTTGCCGAAGAGTCCGTTGCGTCCGCTACATCTAATGTGGATACAAAGTTACGGTAATTCCTATGATCTGCGATATCGAAGCCCACAACCACGCTTGGGTAAGTCTTCGTATCATCGAGCTGCTTTCTGAAAGCCGCGCCGATGAAGCTAAATACATCGCAGCTGAGCATGATATTCCTTGGCCTGAGGAATTGGAATTCTAGATTCCCTATTAAGATCATGCGAGTTTTAGACCGACTCGGGGCAACCTAGTCGGTCTTTTTTCATGCCACACTGGGTAAACGCATTTCTGCCATGCGTATTCTGTTTTATCTTCTAGAACGCTTATCTAAAGCCTGCGGATACCGTCTAATTCGCGTGACTCCAGGTTCAAATCGACAACCTTCCTGCTCCCCCTACAGGTCTGTGCAGGTGTACGACAATGACTGGTGTGACTAGGGTTTGCCTTAACGACATCTTCATCCTGGCTCGTTAAATTGAGGATCGCCGATGAAGCAGCATGTTCCCTCCAGCCCTCATGATCAAGATCACTGAACCTTCTTCAGAGCTTTACGAATTCAAAGCAATCAGTGATGAGGAGCTGCGTTTTGCGAACAACAAGTTTATCAAGGAAGACCTCCCCTATCGCGTGTGCAGGAAACATCAGTGTGTGCTACATCAGAGTGCGGCCTGACACGCTTAGATGGGGTTAAGTACCCCTATTCTTATGGAGTACGTTACTGACGTATCCGTTCCTCTTTACGTCCTTCCTCAGGACTATCGCCATCCTTTGGCTCAACAGTTTGAGGAAATCGATGAAGATGGAGATCTAATTCGTAGCTACGACGAATGGGGCCTTGCCTCTGTTCTTGTTTACTCTTACACCCGTAAGATCGCTACGAAGTCCGATTACGGACAGATGGAGGAAATCATGGGCGTGTGTTTAGAAGAATCTAGGCACCCAAGGCAAGAGAATAAAGAACTCTTCCGAATGATCAAGCGAACGGTGAAGTCAGGCAATTCCAAAGCGGTTTTGCCTTTTGCCAAGGTTTTGATCTCACGGATCGGAAGCGCCTTAGCTGAACAGCATGAGGGTATGGAAGAAGATGAAGAGGATTGAACCCAGTCTCAATGATCAACTACGTCATGAGCGTTTAGTTCGTGATCTTGACAAACTGGATCGCGAGGAGCTTCTTGAAGTTTCCCGTGACCTTGCCCGCTTGGCGCTTCTCATGCAACCTGCTGTGATTCGATGGGCAACTGGTGAGGCCGCTAGCAACCTAGTGAACCAATGGAACGACCCCGAGAGCTAAACGAACGTCAGATCCTTGCTGCGCAGGCTCTTGCTGCTGGTTTTACTTGGCGTGACGCTGCTAAGCGGGCAAAGTGCTCGACCGAAGGCATTCGGGCTTGGAAACAGAGCGAGGAGTTCAATAATGCTATCTGGGACTATCAACAGGAGATCTTTCACCGATCTTTCGGTGTGACCTCTGAAGCATTGCCTGATGCCATCAGGAAACTACGAGAGATTATCGATACTGAGGACCCCGACGTTGGTGTAAACGTTAAAGTTCAGGCAATCAAGATTCTCATTGATTCTGCTCATAAACAATATGAGGCCAGAACGATTGAGCGTCGTCTAGAGACTTTAGAAGCCAATGCCCAGCGCCAGTCTCTTAGCCCGGCTTCAACGGCTGGAGAAATTACAGGAACAAAGGGATAAAGAAGCCGCGCAGAAGCGTCTGACGTCCACTGGAGAGGGGTTTAAGCCTAAGTTTCCTACTGCTGATAAGTGGGAAGACTTTGCCCCTCTCACTTGGATCAGAACGTCAGGCAGTGTCAAACCGTTCAAACCCTTCGAAATCCAGAAGAAGCTGATTGCCTCCATCTGCGAGCATCAGTACACGATCATTCTCAAAAGCCGCCAGGTCGGCGCCTCTGAAACAGTCTGTTCCTACCTGCTCTGCAGGGCGCTCACAGAGCCGGGTTTCGCTGCTGTTGTCTTCTCCAAGACAGCCACTGACTCTGGAGCTTTAGGTAAACGGATCCGCGCTCAGGCAGCAAGCATCGAGAACTCAGATATTGAGTTCACCACTGAATCCAACAGCGAACTGTCGTTCAAAGGACTTGGCACGATCTACTTCCTGCCTGCTACGCCTCGGGCAGCCAGGGGAATTCCTAGTGTGTCAGTAGTGGTTTTGGACGAGGCTGCGTTCCTCGACGGTGCCGACGAGATTTATACAGCGGCTCAGCCGACGATGGCAACTCTGGGGGATAAGGCGAAGTTAATTCTGCTGTCTACACCAAACGGGATGGGCAACATGTTTGCCAATCTCTGGCACGGAGAGCTTGATGATGGATGGAATCGCTTCAAAATTCACTATTCTTCGATTCCTATTTATGCGACAGACCCCAACTGGGCAACTAAGACAAAGGAAAGAGCCAAGTTGACGGAGCGTTCTTGGAAGCAGGAATATGAAATGGACTTCGTCGCGTCAGATGCTCAGGTCTTCCCGCCTGAACTAGTTGAAAAAGCCTGCCACGGTCACTGTATTGAATCAGGACTGATCAACCGTGACTACATCATGGCTGTTGACCCTGCGGCTGGAGGCGACGATTACTGGTGCTCTGTAGTCCTAGACATCACCAAGACGCCCTACCAAGTCATCAATTTATTCAGGACTAGGTATAAATCCTCAGACTGGTGTATTCAGCAGATCATTGAGCAGGCGGAGAACTTCAGCCCTTCCAAGGTGATCGTCGAGAAGAATGGCGTCGGTGCTGTCGTATCTGAGATTCTTTCCAAAGCTTTGGCGAAGTATATGGTTGAGCCCTACAACACCAACCGTCCCAACAAGATCTCAAACACAGACCGGATTACCTACTTCCTGGAACGCGAAGAATTAAAGCTCCCGAGAGATCCTTTCTATAACGAACTGCTGATGTTCAGGCAGCTCCAGACGGGCGATCGTCAGGCTGGAGACGGATCACACGACGACAGCGTCATGGCGCTTGCTCTTGCTTTATCTGCATGTGCTACAACTCCAACAACTGATTGGTTGGACCTCATCTGATGAGCAACATCTTGAACGAGGATGTGCAGCTTCGAAAGAAGCGCTTTGAAACCATGCAGGAGTCTATGAAAGACATTGTTGCTGAGTACAGCGATGAAAAGCACGGAATGATAATCCTGGAGCAGCATCTGAAGATCGCCGCCGAAGAGCTTCATAAATGGCACTCCGAAAAGGCAAGAGATTTGTCCAATTTCATCGCTAATCTAGAGTTAATGAGTTAAGGCACAAACATTGCCGGAAACCTCTGGAACTCCAGATATTAAGATGGACTCTGATATCCGTAATGATGGCGTCCTGATTAACGCCATCACAGGCTTAGGTACTAAAAAAGACAAGAGCGAGTACTACAACCTTCGTCATCCACGGATGTTGGTTGAGTCTGAGCTTGAAGCTTTGTACTATGACCCTCTGTGTAGACGTCTTGTTGACATTTACGCCGAATCCGCTGTCACAGAAGCCCCCACTATAAAAATTAGTGAGGAATCGGAAGACTATGACGGCATTATTAAAGCCTTTTCTAACTACCTTGAAGAAATCGACTTCTACTTCTTTATCGAAGAGACCCTTAAGCTACAAAGAATCTATGGAGGAGCTGCGTTATTTATTGTCCTCGATGATGGTCTGGAGCCTAGTGAGCCTGTACGCGCTGATCTTGTTCGAGGTATTGCAGATCTCGTCCCCCTCTCGAGAAAAGAGATTGTCCCCAACGACTACAACTATCTCAACTATCGAAATCCAGAGTTATACAGGATATCAACTAGCAAGAGCATCAAGCAGGAAAACGATCTGAACTACCTGCTGGTTCACTCCAGCCGCGTGCTCCGCATTGATGGTTTGTATCTTCCGTGGCGTCAGAGATTGCACAATGAGGGGTGGGGGCTTTCCTACCTCCAACCCTTCTTTGAGGTGTGGAAGAGGTATCGAGGGGCCACTGACGGCATGGCCACGATGCTTAACGAGATGGACTTATTCGTCCACAAAATTCCTGGCCTCGCTAACAAGATCACATCAGGCCGGGAGTCTGCACTTAAGACACGCTTAGAGGCTAATTCTCTGGCCAGGTCGCTATACGGCGGTATGGCACTGGACAGTGAAGAAGAAGTAACGTTTGCGTCACGTTCTCTAGGAGGTGCACAGGATATTTTTGATCGTCTTGTAGAGGATCTTGTAGCCGCTGCAGACATGCCTAAGACCTTGCTCTTTGGCACTTCTCCTGCAGGGGGACTATCTGAGTCTGGAAAGTACGAGGACAAGTCTTGGGCGGCATCTGTTGAGCGTTACCAAACTCATGCATTACGCCGCCCGCTGAATCAGTTCTTTCAGCTGATCCTGAGCATGCCTCAAGGTCCTACAGGCGGGAATGTCCCTGATGAATGGTCTGTCCATTTCCCTCCATACTATTCAGAGTCCGATAAGGACAAAGCAGAGCTACGTAAGCAAGTTGCTGATACAGACAAGGTCTACGTTGATATGGGTGTCTTAACTCCCTTAGAGGTGCGACAATCTCGCTTCTCTGGCGTGGAATATTCAATCGAAACATCTCTTGTGGAGGAAGAAGAACAACGGTTAAGGCTTAAATCAGATCTTGAACAAGAGTCAATGCTGCAGGGTTATTACGGACAACAACAAGCCTTACAGCAACAGGCTGCCACCCCGCAGCAACCTGTTGAACAACCTGTTGAACAATCTGCTGAACAGCAGAACACGGACGCTGCGGATCTCGTACACATGAATGGCATTCCCCTTGCCCTTGGTAAGTCGAATGGATTGTTCCGTGTTGGTCATATCTTGCATGCGGATGGCCAGAGAAATGACTCTGAAACAGAAGTTCTCGTTGGCAACAGATTTAATGACAGAAAAATATACCGCAGCCATTTTGTTGATGACGGCATAATGAAGGCAGGACCATTACTTCTGGGGTTCTACTCATCTCGTTCAGCAAATAAAGCTTTTAAAACTTTCGCTAGCGACAAACCAGTTGGTGGTATTGAACAGCTTCAGGAAGCTGACATTGAGCATCTGAAATCCAGCTTTGATTACCCGTGACTAAGCGAACTGACGAAAAAGCTCTTTATTTGGCTGCGTTGCGAGGTGACGCCAAAGCACAAAGAACTTGCACGGAGAAAGGCAAGTTGTGTGGTGGGCGTTGCATCCCTAAGTCATGGAACTGCCGCATCAAAGGGGAGGGTGACACCCCTCCCACACGCGGCAACAAAGTTCAGCTTAGTGCTGAGCAAATTCAAAAGGTAAGACAAGCCCGCCGAGCAGGTAGGACTCGGGCATTCGGTCTAGCCGCTGCGGGTGCTGGCGCTCTTGGCGCAATTGCTTTCTTATCAGCTAAGAACCCACTAAAATCGCGACGTTTGTTTAAGAAAGGCCCTATTCTCGGCCAGGCTCTTGGCGTAGGGGGTGTTGTTCCTGGTCCTACAAGAAGGGCGGCAGTACTCGGAAATGCTGGCCTGGCAGGCGCTCATATTGCCGGCGCCGCAGGTGCTAACTATGGCCAGAATGTAAGAGGACGAAAGGTTTATGCAAATTATCTTAAAAGGGTGGAAACGGTTGATACTAAACTAAAATCTCTTGATGGTCGGCATACAAAACTTCAAGAGAAGGTTCTAAATGCCAAACAGGCGGAAGATGCAGCAAAAATTGCCGCTACACGCCTAGGTACTAATAAATATGGTCTAAATAATGCTACACGTTCTATTGCTCAGCAAGATCGGGTTCGCAAACAAAACCTAAAATCTGCTAGGAATAGGCATGAAAAAGCTCAGCGCGAACTAAATGGTTTTTATAGGGCATCGGGGTATTCATCGCTTGTAAAAGAAAAGATCCGGTTGACCAAAGCCGCAACTAAAGTTAAAAATATCTTGCTAGGCCCCTATAACACTAAGGGTGTTGTTGGTGGCGTTTTAAATGATTACCGATTGGCTTATAACAAAGGGTACGCCTTCACTCGTCGTCAACTTAGGGGTCTCAACCCATTCCCACAAAAGCGCGGGCCTAAAGCCGGGACACATTTCGCACGCCGCCCCTCCCTGATTCAGGATGCAGACAATGATCGCCTCGACAAGAAGTGCGGTAAATCTGGCATTCCCGATAATTGGAAATGCACTAAAGCTGTTCAGGTCGTTGCTGAAAACAAAGGCGCATTTGCAGTCGGTGCTGTTTATGCAGGAGCTGCTGGCGCTGCGCTAGGGGCGGGCCTTCTGGCGTCTAGAAATGCAAGGATCAGAGGCAAACTTAAATTTGGTGGAGATGACAGGATCACGCCTTTTACTGGGAATATCGGCGATGCAGATGGAGTACTTAAGAATTTTCAAGGGAAAAAAAGGGGTAATGCAAGTGTATTTGGCGATGTACAAATTGGAAAAAGCGGTGATAGGAATATTGTTGTAAAACGTATTTCTGGAGATAAAAATAAGCTCCCTTCAGCTGTAGATCCTGTGGCAATGATGAAAAAGCAGAAGCTTATAGATGACAAGGTTGAATCCAATCTTATTAAACAAAGAAATAACTTGATGGAGAATGAGGTGACAATTGCTCAGGCTGCGGGTGAGATTGGTTTTGGACCAAAAGTAGTTGCGGCTAAGAAAAATACTTTGATCATGGAAGTGGCTGAGGGT
>ERZ802830.3674-NODE-3674-length-12803-cov-8.84405_pt1 | contig 12803 bp, 8 predicted proteins | sample MGYA00345654_ERZ802830 | MGnify/ENA primary metagenome ERZ802830 (study PRJEB30503, sample SAMEA104212375) | marine metagenome | biome: Westerlies Biome; feature: [SRF] surface water layer (ENVO:00010504) within the epipelagic zone...; material: water... | reverse complement strand
GACGAAAGTATATATCTTTTAGGAGAGGAAGTTGCCGAGTATAACGGTGCTTACAAAGCTTCAAAGGGTATGTTGGATGAATTTGGTCCAAAAAGAGTGATAGATACTCCTATTGCAGAACTTGGTTTTGCAGGAATTGCTGTAGGTTCAACGATGACCGGTAATAGGCCAATTGTTGAATTCATGACTTTTAATTTCTCGTTAGTTGGAATAGATCAAATTATCAATAACGCAGCTAAAATTAGACAGATGTCTGGTGGTCAATTCAAATGTCCAATTGTTTTTAGAGGTCCTACAGCCTCTGCAGGGCAATTAGCTGCCACACATTCACAAGCTTTTGAAAATTGGTTTGCCAATACTCCTGGTTTGAAAGTGGTTGTTCCTTCTACACCATATGATGCCAAAGGGTTATTAAAATCCGCTATTAGAGATGATGATCCAGTGATTTTTATGGAGAGTGAACAAATGTATGGTGACAAAGGAGAAGTTCCAGAAGGAGAATATACAATTCCTATCGGTGTTGCAGATATTAAAAGAGAAGGAACGGATGTTACTATTGTTTCTTTTGGTAAAATTATTAAGGAAGCTTTAAAAGCTGCAGAGGCTTTATCTGATGAGGGTATTTCATGTGAAATTATAGATTTAAGAACAGTTCGTCCCTTGGATTATGAAACCGTACTTAATTCTGTTAAGAAAACAAATAGATTGGTAATCCTTGAGGAGGCTTGGCCTTTTGGAAATGTCTCAACCGAAATTACATACCAGGTACAATCTCAGATATTTGACTATTTAGATGCACCTGTAGTAAAAATTAATACAGCAGACACACCTGCGCCATATTCACCTGTATTATTAGAAGAATGGTTGCCAAATAGTAATGATGTAGTTAAAGCTGTTAAAAAAGTATTATATAAATAGATTTATTTCTATTTTTGAATCATAAAACTTTATTAGTCAATTACTAATGAAGTTTTTTTTTACATGAAAAAAAACCTAACCATAATCTTATTTTTAACCTATTTTTCTTTTGCATTCAGTCAAACAAAGGTTGGAGGCTATGTTAAAGACGAATATGGTGACCCTGTAGCTTTTGCGAATGTTATATTTTCTGGTTCAACTGAAGGTGTGCTTTCTGATGAATCTGGGAAATTTTATCTAGATTCAGATAAAATTTATCGAAGTCTTACAATAAGCTTTATGGGTTATCAGACACTAGAGTTATCATTAGATAAATCTGTAAATTTCAATATTAATTGTGTTTTAAAAGAAGCAACCGATTCATTAGGAGAGGTGGTGATTATTTCTGGAAGACAACCCAAAAAGAATAATCCTGCCGTTGATATTTTAAAAAAAATATGGCAACGAAAACGCATCAATGGATTACGTTTATTTGATCAATATAAATATGACTCCTATGAAAAAATTGAATTCGACCTAAATACCATTGATAGTGCTTTGGTTGAAAGTAAATTGTTCAAGGGAATGGAATTTATTTTTGATCAAGTGGATACATCTAGAGTTACTGGAAAAACATACCTACCAGTTTTTATTAACGAAGCATCAAAAACGACATACGGAGATAATATTTCTAAAAAGACTAAATCTATTTTAAAGGGTAATAAGAATTCTGGTTTTAGTAGTAATCAATTTATTATAGATTTTATAGATGATCTCTATTCGGATTACAACATTTACGACAATTATCTTAAAATCTTTGATAAAAGTTTTGTAAGTCCGTTATCAAAAACTGGAGTTGACGTATATAATTATGTTTTGTCTGACTCAGCTTTCATTGAAAATAAATGGTGTTATAACATTATATATTATCCAAGAAGAAAGAGCGAATTAACTTTTAAAGGAGATTTTTGGGTTAATGACACCACATTTGCCATAAAAGATATCAACATGCAAGCTTCCAGAAGCGCTAATATCAATTGGGTTAAAGATATTTATATTGAGCAAGAATATGAAGTTCTTAATGATTCTGTATTCTTGATGAAACGAGATTATTTTCTCTCAGATTTTTCATTCCAAAAAAAGGATCAAGCTAGAGGTTTATATGGTAAACGAACAACCATTTATGATAAATATAAATTTAATGATTATAAAGACGAAGCATTTTACAAACAAGATGTTTTTAGTTTTGATGCATTAGCTTATAATCGTGATGAAGCATTTTGGGGTAAAAACAGATTAGAGGCTCTTAACAAAAACGAAAAAGGAGTTTACGCTATGCTTGACACTCTTATGACTGTTAAAAAATTTAATAGGTTGTATAATTGGGGTACTGTTTTGGCATCAGGTTACTACGAATTTTTAGATCAAAATTTTGATTATGGTCCTATATTTTCAACTTTCGGATATAACGATGTGGAAGGACTACGACTAAGGGCTGGAGGAAGAACTTATTTTGGCCCTCATGATCTATGGCGTTTACAAGGATTTTTGGCTTATGGTTTTGGTGATAAACAATTTAAGTACGGCTTATCTGGTAAGTGGTTAGTTGATAAGAAGAAGAGAATTATATTGGCAGGAGGCTATCGAAAAGATATTGAGCAAATTGGGGCTAGTTTAACCAGTTCTACAGATGTTTTAGGAAGGAGTTTAGCCTCTAATACCATTTTTGGTACGGCCCCTAACGATAAATTAACAAATATTCATTTAGGTATTTTAGCAGCAGAGATTGAACCTGTAAAAAATTTATTATTTAAAGTTAATTTAGATTACAGAACTTTGGAGTCTGCTTCCAAAACGTTTAGTTTGGATTACTACGATGAAGATTCACCAACAGGAATTTCATCAAAGATTGAGCAGTTTGAGACAAGTCTTTCTTTGTTTTATTATTTAAATAGAAAAATGACTGGTTATGGTGTTGAGAGAAATAATGCCAATAACGATTTTACTACTTTTTTTGCTCAAATAAGCAGAGGATCTGATAACTTTTTGAATAGTAAATTTAATTATGTCAAGTTACAAGCTTCAGTTAAGAAGCCTTGGCAAATTGGAGGTTTTGGTAGACTTACAACTTCCTTTGAGGCCGGTAAGTTATTTAATGATGTTCCTCTTGGTCTTCTTAGTGTAGTTCCAGGAAACCAGTCTTATTTCTCAGTTTACAACTCATTTTCTCAATTGAATTTTTACGAGTTTGTTACAGATACATATACTACTTTTCATTTGGAACATAATTTTAACGGAAGATTATTTTCAAGAATTCCATTTCTTAGGAAGTTAAATTGGAGAGAGTTAGTTGGTTTTAGAGCTGCATGGGGAACAATTTCGAACGAAAATATAGCACTTAATGCATCTGATATAGTATACAGAGCACCTTCAGATGAGCCTTATTACGAATACAGTTTAGGAATTGGTAATATATTTAAGTTTTTTAGACTAGATTTTAATTTTAGAGGTAATTATTTACACTTACCAGGTTCAAGAGACTTTGGAATCACAGGCTCTTTTGGGTTTTATTTTTAATTTTTAACAATCATATAACATAATACTACTAAACGCCTTTGTTTATTCTTATGTCCTTCACTATTTTTGCAGCCCAAAATAATTGATTATGAGTAAATCGGAAAATTTGACATTTGATGTGTTAATTGAAATTCCCAAAGGAAGTAGGAATAAATATGAGTATGATTTTAAATTAAATAAGATTAGGTTTGACAGAATGCTCTTCTCATCAATGATGTATCCAGGAGACTACGGGTTTGTTCCTGAAACTCTTGCATTAGATAGTGATCCTTTAGATGTGCTTGTTCTAGGAACTGAGCCTACATTTCCAATGTGTGTTATGGAGGTAAGGCCTATAGGTGTCTTTCATATGACTGATGAAAAGGGTCCAGATGAAAAAATAATTTGCGTACCTGTTTCAGATCCAATATGGAATAAACGCCATGACATAGATGATATTAATCCTCACAGACTTAAGGAAATTGAGCATTTCTTCGAGGTTTATAAAGATTTGGAAGAAAAGAAAGTTGATGTAGGCGGTTGGGGAAATGCCGAAGAAGCAGCAAGAATTTATCACCAGTGTGTTGAGCGTTACAAAGCCGAGGGCCATCTAGAAAAAGGTACTTTTTCTATATAAAGGACTCAATCACATAATAATATAAAAAAATCCATTTCATTTATTTGAAATGGATTTTTTTATCCTTCTAATTTTACTATTTTAACGCGAATTTTTAATCTAACTAAATAATTAACTTATGAATGATTTCGTAAACTACTTGTGGCTATTTGGGCTTTTGGCTTTAGTATTTGTCTTTGTTAAGAGTGCTTGGGTAAGTAAACAAGACCAAGGGACTGATAAAATGAAAAGAATAGCTAAAAATATTGCTGATGGCGCTATGTCTTTTTTGAAAGCAGAGTATAAAATATTAGCAATCTTTGTTTTAGCTGTTTCAGTGCTCTTATTTTTTAAAGGAAATAATGAAGAGGGATCAAATGGAATGGTAGCATTTTCATTTATTGTTGGAGCTATATGCTCTGCATTAGCAGGTTTTATTGGTATGAAAGTAGCTACCAAAGCTAACGTTAGAACTACTAGTGCTGCCAGAGAATCTTTAGGCAAAGCACTTGAGGTTGCATTTGCTGGTGGTGCCGTTATGGGTTTAGGTGTTGTTGGATTAGGCGTATTTGGCTTAAGCTTTTTATTTATGATCTATAGTGGGCAAGGTTGGGATATTTCAGAAGTTCTTAACGTCCTGTCTGGTTTTTCTTTAGGAGCATCTTCAATTGCATTATTTGCTAGAGTAGGTGGTGGAATTTATACTAAAGCAGCCGATGTTGGTGCTGATTTAGTAGGTAAGGTTGAAGCAGGAATTCCAGAAGATCATCCGTTAAATCCAGCTACTATTGCAGATAATGTTGGGGATAATGTTGGAGATGTTGCTGGGATGGGGGCCGATTTATTTGAATCTTATGTGGGTTCAATAATTGGTACTATGGTATTAGGTGCAGCATTTACACAAATTCCTTCATTTGCAAATTCGTTTGATGGTTTGGGGGCTGTTTATCTTCCATTAAGTTTGGCAGCTGTAGGAATTATAATGTCAATAATAGGAACTCTATTTGTAAAAGTTAAAGACGGCGGTAATCCTCAAACAGCTTTAAATATTGGTGAGTTTGGTTCAGCAGCGTTAATGCTAGTAGCCTCTTTTTTTATCATAGATTACATGATGCCAGAATCATGGTCATTCCAAGGTGTTCAATATTCTTCTATGGGTGTTTTTTGGGCTGTGGTTGCAGGTTTGATTGCAGGACTAGCTGTAGGTAAAGTAACCGAGTATTACACGGGCACAGGAACTAAGCCTGTAAATTCAATTGTAAAACAATCTGAAACAGGGGCTGCAACAACAATTATAGCTGGTTTGGGTGTAGGAATGATGTCTACTATGATTCCAATAATATTAATCGCTGCAGCTATTTTAGTTTCTCATCATTTTGCAGGCTTGTATGGTATTGCAATAGCCGCTGTTGGAATGTTAGCCAATACAGGTATTCAATTAGCTGTTGATGCTTATGGGCCAATATCTGACAATGCTGGAGGTATTGCAGAAATGGCAGAATTACCAAGTGAAGTTCGCCAAAGAACTGATAAATTAGATGCCGTTGGTAACACTACTGCTGCCATAGGAAAAGGCTTTGCAATAGCTTCTGCTGCATTAACGGCTTTAGCTCTATTTGCTGCATTTATGCAAACTGCAAATGTTAATGCCATAGATGTTTCTAAGCCAACTGTAATGGCAGGATTGCTAGTTGGAGGAATGCTTCCTTTTGTTTTTTCTGCATTATCAATGAATGCTGTAGGTAGAGCAGCAATGGCAATGATTGAAGAGGTTCGTCGTCAGTTTAGAGATATACCTCAATTAAAAGCTGCTTTAGAAGTTATGAGAGCGGTAGATTCTGATATGACAAAAGCAACAAAAGAACAAAGAGCAATTTTTGATGCTGCTGATGGTTTTGCTGAATATGATAAATGTGTTGATATTTCTACAAAAGCATCAATTAAAGAAATGGTGTTACCTGGGTTATTAGCAATAGCTGTTCCAGTTGCTGTTGGTTTTTTAGGTGGAGCAGAAATGTTAGGAGGGCTTCTAGCAGGTGTAACTACTTGTGGTGTTCTAATGGCTATATTTCAGTCTAATGCAGGAGGTGCTTGGGATAACGCTAAAAAGATGATTGAAGAACAAGGGCGAAAAGGCTCTGAGGCTCACAAAGCAGCAGTTGTTGGTGATACTGTTGGAGATCCTTTCAAGGATACATCGGGACCTTCTCTAAATATTTTATTGAAATTAATGTCTGTTGTAGCTTTAGTTATTGCTCCAAGTATAGCCATTGAATCAGAAGCTATTACGGAGTATTTAAATAAACAAAATGACACTGTTAATGAAACGTTTCATGTCGAATATGTAACTGAGGCTTCAGATAAAAATGTAATGATTGCCAATGTTGAATTAGAATCATCAATTAATAAGATTAAGTCTTCTACTAAATATGTTTTTAAAGGGACTCAAAAAGAGGTTGAAGAAAAAGTTGAAGCACTAAAAAACTTTGTTGCTGAAAAAAACCCCATTATCAAAATTTAAAACAATCCACTAAAAAAACCATGTCCAAAGACATGGTTTTTTTTATTGCTTATGGCATTAAAACAAAAAGATATCATAACTGTAATACCATTTAAAACTTACGGTACCCAAAAACAAGTATATTTAAAAGGAATGGTGTTTAAAGGAATTGGATTTAATGATTCATCGGGGTTATTAGCCTTCTTTTTTGACAGGTGGAAGCAGTCAATTTTTAAAAAAGTAAAAGATATTCTTTTAGAAATAAAACTTGAATCACAAAGTTCTTTTAGTATAAGAACCAATTCTGAAGGTTACTATTTTATTGACTCGAGACAAACAGTTGCAGACGTTAATCTCGAGAATCAAGGAGGGTGGCTTGGCTATAATGTGTTAGTAACTGATAAGTATTTTGATTCACCCGACATACAATTCAATTACAGTTTAGGGGAAATGTTAATTCCCTCAAAGCATTCTAATTTTGGGGTGATAAGTGATATAGATGATACGATATTGCATACGGGGGTAAGCTCACTATTTAAGTGGCAAGTTTTGGTCAATACATTTTTAAAACCTCCTACAGAAAGAAAGCCAATTAAAAATATAGTAATGTTTTATAAAATGCTTTCAAAGACAATAAATGCCTCCATTTTTAATCCTTTTTTTTATGTGAGTAGTAGTCCGTGTAATTTATACGAATATCTCAATACATTCTTGTTGAAATATGATTTTCCTAAAGGTCCTATTCTTTTAAGAGATTCTCGCCCAATTGGTGGGGCTTTTCAAAAACGAACTCGATTACATAAAGAAAAGGAAATAAATAACATTTTAGATACTTACCCAAACTTAAAGTTCATTTTAATTGGAGATTGTAGTGAGTATGATGCAGATTTGTTCCTTAAAATTGTAAATAAATATCCCAACAGAATTTCAAGTATATATTTACGAGCTGTCTCTCATAAAGGGAAGATGAAACAAATAAATAATTTATTTAATAGCTTTAATGATATTCCTTATTGTATTTTCCAAAGTTCTGAAGAAGCTATTTCACACGCACGAAATAATGGTTTTATTAATTAAAGAACCCGTGAATTTCAGCGTTAATCTTGTTAATCACGAAACCTAGGTCTTCAGGGTTATCAACAAAATCCAGATTATCTACATCTATTACAAGAAGTTTACCTTTGTTATAATTATGGATCCATGCTTCGTAACGTTCATTTAACCTACTTAAGTAGTCAATGCTTATGGTATTTTCATAGTCACGACCTCTCTTGTGTATTTGTGAAACGAGATTAGGAATGGAACTTCTTAAATAAATTAATAAATCTGGACCTTTAACTAGAGATTCCATTAGGTTAAATAATGAGGTGTAGTTTTCAAAATCTCTATTTGTCATTAGCCCCATTGCATGCAAATTTGGTGCAAAAATATGGGCATCTTCATATATGGTTCGATCTTGAATAATGTCTTTACCACTGTTGTGAATTTGAAGGACTTGTCTGAATCTGCTATTTAAAAAATAGACTTGAAGATTAAAACTCCATCGGGCCATTTCATTGTAAAAATCGTCTAAATAAGGGTTATCTACAACATCTTCGAGTTGAGGTTCCCACTTAAAATGCTTAGCTAGTAAATTAGTTAAAGTTGTTTTTCCAGCACCAATATTTCCAGCAATAGCTATATGCATGATTTAAAATTTTAGATGATATTTATACAAATAATTTTGACCGTAAATATACAAGTAATCCTGATATAGATGGTAATCTTTGAAGTTTAAAAATGGTACTTTGATTTCTTTTTGAGAATCTTTATTCAATAATTTAAAACTATTTTTTTTTTGAATTAAAATATTTTCATTGAACACACTAAAAGCCATAATGTCTTTCTCAGTTATGATTTTCTCCAAAGAAGCAAAATAATTATATTTCATAAGCGAGTCATTGGTAAGTACCCAACAATGATTATAATTACTGGTAATTTGTTTAACATCCTTCAGAATTGGGAGAGATTTAGAAGTAATGTTTTCTTTTTTGTAATTATAAATTAAGAGTTCTCTTGTATTTTCATCAAAAAGCCACAAGTTATTATCATATGCTGATGCTACATGACTAATATTATTAATGTTGAGGTTTTCATTAAAATTTATGGTCTTTATTGGAGCCAATCGGTTGTCAAGTATAATGATACTGTTTAAGTCTTTGTAGTAATTAATAATTTTAAGAGGATTAAAAGGATCAACCTTAGCTATCTTACCTAATTGAAAATTTTGATAGTTAATAGTTGTGTCTTCTAAAATTTTATAGAGCGTATTTTCTTTGACATGATATATGTTATTATGCTGATCTAAACCTGCAAAATAATCAGTTTGTAAAGCAATACTGTCAATGAGAATTGGTTCAATGGTAGTTTGTGCTCCTAGTTGGCTAAAAATTAATAAAATGTATGGCACTAAAAACCTCATATTACTCAATTCTTAATAACTTACAAATTATAATAATTATTGTATTCATAAAACTGAAAATCATATAATCTATTAATAAAAAAATCATAAAAGCATCTTAATTAATTTTCATGGTTTAAACTTATTTTAATTTTGCTTATCTAATTATTCAAATTCACTATATGAAAACTAACATATTAATTTTTACAATAGCTCTGATTTTATGTCCATTGCTTGTGAGCTCTCAAGATTTTCAAGGCATCGCTTATTATAAAACAAAAACGACTGTTGATATGAGTCAGTGGGGAGGAGGAAAATTAAGTGAACAACAAAAAAAACAAATTGCTCAACGGATGAAGCCTTTTCTTGAAAAAACTTACATCTTAAGATTTGATAGCAAGGCATCCGTTTTTAGCGAAGAAGAACGTTTAGATGCTCCAGGTCAAAGTATGAGAGGAGGAATGTGGGCTAGTAGGATGGGTAATGGGCCTCAGTATAAAAATATCGCAGATAAAGAATTTTTACATGAGCAAGAGTTGTTTGGTAAACAGTTTTTAATTTCAGAAGAATTGAAAGGTATTGAATGGAAAATGGGTACAGAGTCGAAAAAAATTGGAGATTATCTGTGCTTTAAAGCTACAGCTAAGAAAGTTAGTGATGACTTTGATTGGTCAAAGTTGAGGAGACGTCCTAAACCTGATAATAAAGAGGAAGTTTCAAATGATAGCCTTAAGGTAACAAATAATGAAGAGCAGGCTGAAGAAATTAAAATTATTGATATTGAGGCATGGTACTCACCTCAAATTCCAGTAAGTCAAGGCCCATCATCTTATTGGGGTCTTCCCGGTTTAATTTTAGAGCTTAGTGCAGACAGAACCACAATGCTTTGTACCAAAATTATTATGAATCCTAAAGAAAAAGAAATTATAGAAAAACCAAATAAGGGTAAAGTAGTATCCAAAGCAGAGTATAATACTATAATGGAAGAAAAGATGATGGAGATGCGAAGTATGTACAGAAGAAGACCATCTAACAGAAGACAGTAGTTCATGAAATTTATTATATCCCTTTGTTTTGCTCTGATAAGTTTATCTCTGCAGGCACAAATAAAAATGCAAGGTGTTGTTAAAGATAGTATTGGACAGCCTTTAGAGTTGGCAAATGTAATAGCAATTAATCAGTCCACTCAAGCTCTCGAGTCTTATAGTATCACCAGTGCCGATGGTAAGTATAAGTTAGGTTTGTCAAAAGCATCTGTTTATACTATTCAAGTGAGTTACATTGGCATGAAAACCATTTCAAATGTAATGAATACAGCAGCTTTAGATATTGATAAAGACTTTACGCTTTATCAGGAAAACGCATTAAATGAAATTGAGTTGACTTATGAAATGCCTGTTACAGTTAAAGGAGATACTATAGTATACAATGCAGATTCTTTTAAAAATGGTACGGAACGAAAATTAGAGGACATCCTCGAGAAGCTTCCAGGGGTTGAGGTTACTGATGATGGTGAGATTGAAGTAGAGGGGCGTATAGTATCAAAAGTCATGGTCGATGGTAAAGATTTTTTTGATGGCGATTCAAAAATTGCTACCAAAAATATTCCTTCTAATGCTGTAGACAAGGTAGAAGTTTTGAAAAATTATGCAGAAGTAAGTCAATTAAGAAGTGTTACTAATAATCAAGATAATGTAGCGATCAACATAAAATTAAAATCAGGTAAAAAACGCTTTTGGTTTGGTAATGTTACAGCAGGAATAGGTGATTCAGACAATGAGGCGCTTTATTTAGCGCAGCCCAAGCTCTTTTACTACAGTCCAGAGTATAGTATTAATCTTATTGCTGATTTAAATAATGTAGGAGAAATAGCTTTTAATAGAAGAGATTTCAACAATTTTACAGGAGGGTTTAGAGCACCAAGTAGTAGCAGTGGTACAAACCTAAATCTTGGTGATAATACATTAGGGTTTCTCAACCTTCAAAATAATAGAGCTAAAGATGTAAATACAAAATTTGGGGCTGCTAATTTTAGTTACTCTCCCAAGAAAACGCTTGATCTTTCTGGGTTTGCCATTTTAACAAGTAGTCGCGTTGAAATTGAGCAAAATACCTTTAAACGTTACACAAATCCTAATTTTAATATTCCAGACGAAACGACACAGAGCCAAACCAATCAGAAAAGTGATTTGGGGTTATTGAAATTATCCGCTAAATATATTCCAGATTCAAGTAATCAATTGGATTATGAAATTTTAGGGCGTCTAACTAAAGAAGACCAACTACAACTTTTTAATTCTTCGGTTTTAGGTAGTACAAATCAAAATGAACAAGCAACACCTTACAGTGTAAATCAAAATTTGAATTATTACTATACGCTTGATGAAAAAAATATTTTTGCTATAGAGGCCCAACACCTAATTAAAGATGAAGATCCTTTTTATAACGCTATTTTAGAGGATAAAGATAATTATGAAAATACGGCGCTTGCGCTAGGATTAGAGCCATCTCAACTCAACTATGACGTTGTTCAGGAAAAAATGATTTTTTCAAACCAGCTTGATGCTAAATTAGATTACTGGCATATATTATCACCAAAAAGTGATTTGAATTTTACATTTGGATCAATTTTAAGTAAGCAGGAATTTGACAGTGACTTTTATCAATACCTTGATAGTGGTTCTATTTTTGACCCCACACCCGAAATAAATGATGGCTATAAAACAAATGATGTAAGTTATCTATTTACAGATATTTATTTAGGAACACATTACCGTCTTCGTACAGGGAAATTTACCATATCACCGGGCTTGTCTACTCATTTATATAAGGCAACAAACACGCAGTTGAATAGGAAGTACACAGACAATTTCTTTAGGGTTTTACCAGATTTAAATGTGAGGCTGCAACTAAAGAAAAGTGAGCAATTAATTCTTAATTACAGAATGCGAACACAATTCACAGATGTTACACAACTGGCTCGAGCATTGCTTTTAAATAATTATAATACAATTTATAGTGGTAACCAAGAGTTAGAAAGTGCATTATCACATAATATTAATTTAGCGTATTACAGTTTCAATCTTTTTAACTACACTAACGTATTCGGAAACATTTCTTACACTCAAAATGTGAATAGAATTAGAACGACCTCTATTTTTGAACCAGGAAGTGTTGTGAGTGTAAGGTCTCCTTTCAATTCACAGTTTGCAGATGAATCGGTGACAGCAAGTGGAAGAATACAAAGAACATTTGGTAAAGTACGAGGAACTCTAAGAGGTAATTTTACGTATTCTAAATTCAATCAGTTTATTAATAATGTACGATCAGTTAATGAGAATTTCTCACAAACGTATCGCGCAGGATTGAGAACTAATTTTACAAATGCTCCTAATATCGATATCAGTTATAGGTATTTGATTCAGGATAATGATTTGGGATCAAGCAGAACAAAATTTTATACAAAAACACCTTCTATTGAATTTGATGCCTACATACTAAAGCAATTTACATTTAGAACAGATTATTCTTTTAATGAATTTAGTGAGGGTAATAGGGTTATTAATAATTTTGATTTTTGGAATGCCTCGTTATCCTACAGAAAAGATGAAGATTCTAAATTTGAATATCAAATTAAAGCTACAAATCTTTTAGATACTAGGTCTCAAAATAGGACGAATTCAGGCAATGTATCTATTACTGCTATAGAGTATTTTATTCAGCCCAGATACATCACATTTAGATTACGATATGAACTCTAAATAATTTAATTTTTTATTTGTGTAAGTAAAAAA
>ERZ802830.3673-NODE-3673-length-12809-cov-8.0396_pt1 | contig 12809 bp, 9 predicted proteins | sample MGYA00345654_ERZ802830 | MGnify/ENA primary metagenome ERZ802830 (study PRJEB30503, sample SAMEA104212375) | marine metagenome | biome: Westerlies Biome; feature: [SRF] surface water layer (ENVO:00010504) within the epipelagic zone...; material: water... | reverse complement strand
ATTTATTTTCGTATGATATCGGACATTCATTACTTACGATAACATTACATCCAAATTGATTTAAAATATCTATCAATTGATTTATGGACTCGATCGTGAGTTCATCATTACTTCTATTGATAATTCCAATTGATTCAAATTTCATATCACACACTAATATTTTTAGAGTTTGTTATTAATTTATCAGATGTTGCATTAAATAAAAATCTAAAACTAATATGAAAATACTTGACCGATAGATTTTCGATTGATAGCTTATTTTTTGTTATAGAAGGGATATGTTTCAGGTAATTTGAATTGAATAATAAAAAACTAAAACCCAATAATCGCGCCCAATATCTTTTAAAGATTCTAATTCAGAAATATATTGCCGATGGAACCCCCATTGGTTCAAGGACTTTATTGGAGGACAGTGGGCTAAATCTAAGTCCAGCAACAATCAGGCATGTTATGTCTGATCTAGAGAATCATGGATTAATCAAAGCACCTCATACTTCCTCAGGGAGAATTCCCACGGCCAGAGGTTACAGGATGTTTGTGGATACTTTAGTTAGATATCAGAAGCCAGATATTGGATCTATTGATGAAATTCAATCTGAATTAACTTCTGAAAAATATGAATCTGGAGAATTAATCGATACTGTTTCTAATACGCTTTCAAGAATTACCAGTCTTGCAGGTATAGTCAGGGTTCCCAAGGGAAAGAAAACGACTTTAAGGCAAATCGAGTTTCTTCCTCTTTCAGATAATAGGATATTAACGATTCTTGTTTTGAATAATAAAGAAGTTCAAAATAGAATTCTTCATACGAGACAAAAGCATACTGAAGCAGAATTGCAAAAAGTAGCGAACTATATAAATCAGAATTATGCAAATAGAACTCTAAGTTCAATCAGAACAAAATTATTAGATGATATGGAAACCACTCGTGAAACCATGAATAAAGCAATGCAAGATATTATATCTACTGCAAATATAGCAATGGAGGTTGTGGATAATAGCGAGGATGAATTTATTTTGGCTGGCGAAAGAAATTTAATGGATTTTGCAGAATTATCCAATGTTGAAAAACTAAAACAATTATTCGATCTATTTTCTAAAAAAAGGATGATGATTGATCTTTTGGATAGAAGTATTAGCGCTAGTGGTGTTCAGATTTTCATCGGAGCAGAGTCAGGTTACAGCATGTTAGATGACTGCAGCATAGTTACCGCACCATACAAACTAAGTGATAATCAAGTTGGTGTATTAGGGGTTATTGGGCCAAAAAGAATGGCTTATGACAGGGTAGTTCCTATTGTGGATCTTACAGCAAAAATGCTTGGTTCTGTTGTAGATGAAGTATAAATTAAACAATAAACCTTGATTTATTTATTTTACCCCATACCTTAAGAATGTTTTTCATGAAACATAAATCATGAGAATAGTAGCTTCTAAACTGGAGATAGAGCCTGATGAATCAGAAATCAAAAGACAAAAAAGATGAAAAAGAGCCATTTGATACCGAACTCGATGAAGAGGGCGCCCAATCAGCAAATGATGAGGAGTTATCTTTTGAGGAACAATTAGAGCAGGCAACAAACAAAGCCGAAGAGAACTGGGATAAATATCTTCGGGCTGTTGCAGAAATGGAAAATATTCGCAAAAGATCTGCAAGAGACATTGAAAATGCAAGAAAATATGCTATTGAAAGTTTTGCGAAGGAGGTAATTACGGTAGTTGATACTTTCGAGATGTCGATGGAATCAGATGATCTTAACATTGATGATTTGGTTTCTGGTAATAAATCAACAATGCAGTTAATTAAAAATATTTTGGAGCAATTTGGAGTAACTATGATAGATCCTCATGGAGAACCATTTAATCCTGAATTTCATGAAGCGATGTCGATGCAGCAATCCGATAAAGTAGAGCCAGGAACGATTTTGACAGTTTATCAAAAAGGCTACACATTAAATGATCGTCTACTTAGACCGGCTAGAGTAGTTGTTGCGACTGAGCCAGAAGAAAAATAAAAAAGTTCCTAATTACCTTAAAAAAAATATACAAATCCTTGAAACTATAATATTTGTCACCATTTAGGTGTGATAATTAAAATCATAATATTGAAAAAATGAAATTTGGAGTTTAAAAAATGGGTAGAATCATTGGAATTGATCTAGGTACAACTAACTCATGTGTTGCTGTAATGGAAGGTGACACGCCTAAGGTTATAGAAAATAGTGAAGGTGATAGAACAACCCCTTCTATCGTTGCTTTCATCAAAGATGATGAGGTAATGGTTGGTCAATCAGCAAAACGTCAGTCCGTCACTAATCCTGAGAATACTCTCTTCGCTGTAAAACGCCTGATAGGGAGAAGATTTGAAGATGAAGTGGTTAAACGTGATATGGATATGGTTTCCTACAATATAGTCAAAGCTGATAATGGTGATGCTTGGGTTGAAGGCTTAGGTAAACCTATGGCTCCTCCTGAAATTTCAGCAAGAGTTCTTATGAAAATGAAAAAAACTGCCGAAGATTATCTTGGAGAAGATGTGACTGAGGCTGTTGTTACTGTTCCTGCTTATTTTAATGACTCACAACGACAGGCAACAAAAGATGCCGGAAAAATTGCTGGATTGGATGTTAAAAGAATTATTAATGAGCCAACAGCAGCAGCGCTGGCTTATGGTCTTGATAAAAAACGAGGCGATAAAAAGATTGTTGTATATGACTTAGGTGGAGGTACATTCGATGTTTCTGTTATCGAAATTGCCGAAGTAGATGGCGAACATCAATTTGAAGTACTTGCTACAAATGGTGATACATTTCTTGGTGGTGAAGATTTTGATATAAAAATAATTAATTACCTTGCAAAAGAGTTCGAAAAAGATAGTGGAGTAGACATCACAAGTGACCCATTAGCAATGCAAAGAATCAGGGAGGCTGGAGAGAAAGCGAAAATTGAGCTCTCTAGCAGTCAGCAAACTGAAATCAACTTACCTTATATTACCGCTGACTCTAGTGGTCCAAAACATTTGAATATAAAATTAACCAGAGCTAAATTAGAATCACTGGTTGAAGATCTTGTCAAAAGAACCATCGCTCCATGTAAGATTGCGCTGAAGGATGCTGATTTGAAGGTCAATGAAATTCACGATGTGATATTAGTAGGCGGGCAAACTCGTATGCCGAAAGTCCAAGAAGAGGTAAAAAACTTCTTTGGAAAAGAGCCCAAAAAAGACGTTAACCCAGATGAGGCGGTAGCACTTGGAGCGGCAATCCAAGGCGGCGTCTTGGCTGGTGATGTCAAAGATGTCCTTTTACTTGATGTTACCCCTCTTTCACTTGGCATTGAAACATTGGGTGGGGTAATGACAAAATTGATAGAAAAAAATACAACCATTCCGGCAAATGCTGAACAGGTTTTTTCTACAGCCGATGATAATCAAACTGCGGTTACAATTCATGTCCTTCAGGGAGAGAGAGAGCGAGGACAAGATAATAAATCACTAGGAAGATTCGATTTAACTGATATCCCACCTGCACCAAGAGGAATGCCACAAATTGAAGTTGCATTTGATATTGATGCAAACGGTATATTGAATGTATCTGCCAAGGATAAGGCGACAGGTAAAAGTCAAAATATAATAATAAAAGCTTCAAGCGGTCTTGATGAATCTGAAATTGATAGAATGGTTTCGGACGCTGCCAGTCACGCTGAGGAAGACAAAAAATTTAGAGAATTAATCGATGTACGCAATCAGGCAGACAGCCTGATTCATGGTTCTGAAAAAACACTCAGCGAACTGGGTGAAAAGGTTTCAGCTGATGAGAGAATGAAAATTGAAAATGCAGTTTCTGACCTCAAGGCAGTTCTAGACAGTGAGGATAAAGAGTCAATAGAAGCAAAAACAAAAATTTTAGCTGAATCCTCTGCTGAAATCGCGCAAAAATTATACGCAGAACAAGCATCTGATCCGTCTCAAGCAGAAAATCAGGATAGCGCGAAAAAAGACGATGTTGTGGATGCTGAATTTGAAGAAGTTCAAGAAGAAACCAATTCAGACAAATAAGCAAAACATTAAATCTTACTAATTACTATTTTGTTTATATTTAATTTCAGAAATTAGTACTATGGCTAAACGCGATTATTATGACGTTTTGAATGTTTCAAAAAACGCAACAAAAGACGAAATAAAGAAGTCTTATCGTCGTTTAGCGATGAAATTTCATCCAGATCGAAACACTAATGATGCTAATGCCGAAAAGAAATTTAAAGAAGCTAAAGAAGCTTATGAAGTTCTGAGTGATAACTCCAAAAAAGAAACATACGATAGATTCGGTCACGACGGTTTAAATCAAACTGGAGGAAGAGGCCCGAGTGGGGCAGAAGGTTTTAGTGATATTTTTGGCGATGTTTTTGGTGATATATTTGGTGGTGGAAGAGGTGGCGGTCGAAACCAAGTATTCAGAGGTGCCGATTTAAGATATGAGTTAAAATTAGATCTAGAAAAAGCCATTTCAGGCGATTCTATTAAAATCAATATTCCGACACAAATAACATGTAATGAATGCTCAGGAAGTGGTGCAAAAGAAGGTTCTAGCCCAGTAAAATGTGGAACGTGTGATGGAGTTGGTCAAGTAAGAATGCAGCAGGGATTTTTTTCAGTTCAACAAACTTGCCCAAAATGCCAAGGAAATGGGACTGTAATTCAAGATCCATGCTTAAAATGTCATGGTCTAGGAAGAACAGCTAAAACCAAAACCCTGTCAGTAAAAGTCCCTTCGGGAGTAGATAATGGAGACAGGATAAGGTTATCTGGCGAAGGTGAGGCAGGAAAGAATGGAGGTCCCTCCGGTGACTTATATGTAGAGATAAGAGTTAACCCTCATAAGATCTTTGAAAGAGAAGGTTCAAATATTTCATGTGAGATTCCAATTTCCATTCTCGTTGCAGCACTTGGCGGAGAAATAAAAATGCCAACTCTCAATGGTAGTGTCTCAGTTAAGATTCCCCCTGGTACGCAATCAGGTAAAATATTTCGTTTAAAAGGTAAAGGCGTAACGACAGCACGTGACAATAGAGTTGGTGATTTATATGCTGCAATCTCTGTTGAGACTCCAGTCAACCTATCTTCCAAGCAAAAAGATATATTAAAAGATTTTTATACATCTATCGAAAAGGGTGGAAAAAAGCACAGTCCAAGACATAACAGCTGGGTATCATCTGTAAAAAATTTCTTTGATCGAATTTCATCTTAAAGAATACGAAATAATTTTCATATTTTTTCTCAATTTTCTGGCAAGGTGAAGTCACCTTAAGTAAACTCTCATTAATTAAGCGAATAATCGCAATGATAATTCTGCAGACCTGTTTTAAGTGCATAAGGCGGTATATTATTAATTTTAGATTAAGGAAAAACTGGTGACTGCTCCGGCAATACTAGCTCTCGCTGATGGCACCATATTCTATGGAGATTCAATTGGTATTAGCGGATTATCTGTCGGCGAAGTTGTGTTTAATACTTCAATGACTGGGTATCAAGAAATTCTAACCGACCCATCTTATTGTAAACAAATTGTTACATTAACATATCCTCATATTGGTAATACTGGAAGCAATAAAGATGATATGGAGTCAACAAAGGCGCAAGCTGCAGGCTTGGTTATCCGTAATGAATCTATTATTGAGAGCAGTTGGAGATCAGAGGAGAGTTTAAATTCATTCTTAAGATCAAATAATACTGTCGCTATTTCCAATATTGATACTCGTAAATTAACAAAATTACTGAGAGATAAGGGCGCTCAATCCGGATGCATTATGGCAGGAGAGATTAACGAAAATATTGCAATCAAAAAAGCAAAAGAATTTCCTGGTTTAGTCGGAATGGATTTAGCGAAAGAGGTATGTACCAGTGATTTTTATGAATGGAATGAAGGATCATTATTTGAGAATCGTATAAATGCAATCAAAAATGATAAAAATATCTATAAAGTTGTTGCATATGATTATGGCGTTAAATCAAATATATTGAGGTTGCTCAGCGATCTTGGTTGTCAGCTCACTGTGGTTCCAGCAGAAACATCTGTAGAAGATGTTTTAAATTTAAAGCCTAGTGGTGTTTTTTTGTCCAATGGTCCGGGTGATCCCGAAGCTTGTGATTATGCAATTGAGTCAGTTGCAAAGTTATTAGAAAAAAACATACCAATCTTCGGGATATGCTTGGGATACCAATTATTAGCATTAGCTGCAGGAGCAAAAACAGTCAAAATGAAATTTGGTCATCATGGTGCAAATCATCCGGTGATTGATATTGACTCAGGTAAGGTGATAATCACCAGTCAAAATCATGGTTTTGCAGTCGATGAGGACTCGCTACCAAAAAATATAAAAATTACTCACAAATCACTTTTTGATGGATCCCTTCAAGGTATTCGAATCATCGATAAAGATGCTTTTGGATTCCAAGGTCATCCTGAGGCGAGCCCCGGCCCTCATGATTTAATGTATATATTTAATGATTTTATAAAGATGATAAAAAACAATAGTTTATAATCAAATATTAAAGTAATAAAATATGCCAAAAAGAAATGATATAAAAAGTATACTTATAATAGGTGCTGGCCCTATTGTTATCGGACAGGCTTGTGAATTTGATTATTCAGGGACGCAAGCATGTAAAGCGCTGACAGAAGAAGGTTATCGAGTAATTTTAGTAAACTCTAACCCAGCAACAATCATGACTGATCCTGAAATGGCAGACGTAATATATATTGAGCCAATCCACTGGAAAGCATTAAGAAAAATAATCAAAAAAGAACAACCCGATGCGCTCCTACCAACAATGGGGGGTCAAACTGCTCTTAATTGCGCCCTAGATCTTGTGCGTGAGGGTATTTTAGATGAATTTAATGTTGAGTTAATTGCGGCCTCTCAGAAAGCCATCGATATGGCTGAAGATAGAGAGCAATTTAGAAAAGCGATGACTGAGATTGATCTAGAGAGCCCAAAAGCTGAAATTGCTCATTCATTGAATGAGGCAATAGAAAAACAAAAAATTGTTGGTTATCCAACAATAATCAGACCCTCATTTACAATGGGTGGCAGTGGTGGCGGCATAGCTTATAATTTTGAGGAATTTCAGCAAATAGTAAGTCATGGGTTAGAGGTCTCCCCAACAACTGAAGTACTCCTTGAGGAATCGGTAATTGGTTGGAAAGAATTCGAAATGGAGGTGGTGAGAGATAAAAATGATAACTGCATAATTATATGCTCAATTGAGAATCTTGATCCAATGGGTGTGCATACTGGTGATTCAATAACGGTTGCTCCAGCTCAAACTCTAACGGATAAAGAATATCAAAAGATGCGAAATGCTTCTTTCGATGTGCTCAGAAAAATCGGAGTTGAGACAGGCGGATCAAATGTACAATTTGCTCTTAATCCCGAAGATGGAAGAATGCTTATAATAGAAATGAACCCTCGTGTTTCAAGATCATCAGCACTTGCCTCAAAAGCAACTGGATTCCCTATAGCGAAAATTGCCGCAAAATTAGCTGTTGGTTACACGCTTGATGAATTGCAAAATGATATCACTGGCGGAAAAACCCCTGCATCTTTTGAGCCATCAATCGATTATGTAGTAACTAAAATACCGAGATTTACATTTGAAAAGTTTCCTGGTGCTAACAATCGTCTTACGACTCAGATGAAGTCTGTAGGCGAAGTTATGGCTTTTGGTAGGAGTTTCCAGGAATCTTTTCAAAAAGCTCTTAGAGGTCTAGAGATTGGGTCAACAGGATTAGATGAGACAGTGAATGATTCGATAATCATTGAAGACGAAGATGACCTAAAAGTTGAATTGAAGTTCCCTGGAGCCGAGAGAATATGGCATCTTGCAAATGCGATTAGACATGGCATGAAAATTGATGATGTTTTTGAAATGAGTGGAATTGATCCATGGTTTCTTCATCAAATTGCTGATCTGGTCGCAGAAGAGACAGTTCTCTCGAAAATGAATATCAATGAAATGGATCAATCTCATTTATCGAAATTAAAAAGAAAAGGATTTTCTGATAGCAGGATTTCTAATTTATTAAAAATTGAGGAATCTCAATTTAGAGAATATCGATGCAAGCATAATGTTCGGCCTACATACAAAAGAGTGGATACATGTGCTGCAGAATTTGAAACTGATACCGCGTATTTATATTCCTCATACGACGAAGAATGCGAAGCATCACCAAATGATACAGAAAAAGTGATAATACTTGGCGGTGGTCCAAATAGGATTGGCCAAGGTATCGAATTTGACTATTGCTGTGTCCATGCATCGCTAGCTCTGAAGGCAGCTGGTTATGAGACAATAATGGTGAATTGTAATCCCGAAACTGTTTCTACGGATTTTGATATATCAGATCGATTATATTTCGAATCATTAACATTTGAAGATGTAATGGAGATTATTGATATTGAAAAACCAATTGGAGTCATTGTTCAATATGGGGGGCAAACACCCTTAAAACTAGCAAGAGATTTGGAAAAAGCTGGCGCACCAATTATAGGGACATCTCCTGACTCAATTGATTTAGCTGAGGATAGAGAGCGATTTCAGAATTTGATTAATGAGTTAAATTTAAAACAACCCCCTAATCGAACTGCTTCTGATAAAGAGGAGGCATTAAAATTAAGTTCTGAAGTTGGTTTTCCTTTGGTAGTCAGACCATCCTACGTTCTGGGGGGAAGGGCGATGGAGATTGTTCACAGCAAGAATGATCTCAGTGATTATATGAGTAAAGCGGTAAAAGTATCCAATGACAGCCCTGTGCTGTTAGACAGGTTTTTGGATCTGGCGATTGAAGTGGATGTCGATATAATTTGTGATGGAGAAGATGTCTTAATTGGCGGTATTATGGAACACATCGAGCAAGCAGGGGTGCATTCAGGAGATTCTGGTTGTTCTTTACCTCCATTTAGCTTGAGTAGTAATTTGCAAGATATTCTAATTAATCAAGCAAAGAAACTTGCCCATGGATTGAATGTTATAGGTTTAATGAATACACAATTCGCAATTCAGGGTGAAGATGTTTATGTGTTAGAAGTTAACCCTAGAGCATCAAGAACCATTCCTTTTGTTTCAAAAGCTACAGGTATTCCGCTTGCAAAAATCGCTGCAGAAGTAATGGTAGGAAGAAAGTTGAAGGACATGGATTATTCTGAATATTCTTATCCATCATATTTTTCAGTGAAGGAAGCTGTATTTCCATTTATAAAGTTTCCTGGAGCTGACCCTATCCTTGGACCTGAAATGAAATCAACAGGTGAGGTGATGGGGACTGGTAAAACTTTTGGTGAGGCTTATGCAAAAGCACAACTAGCTTCCAATGTCATATTGCCAGTTGATGGTACGGCACTCATGAGTGTGAGAGATCGCGATAAATCTGAAGTAATAAAATTAGCAAAAATATTAATCTCAAGAGGATTTGATCTTGTGGCAACGGATGGTACTGCAAGCAAATTGAATGATGAAAAAATCGACTGCAGAAGAGTAAATAAAGTCAGAGAAGGTAGACCCCACATCGTTGATATGATAAAAAATAATGAAATTGATCTTATCGTGAACACAACTGAAGGAAAGAAGGCAATTAATGAGTCAGCATCAATTAGAGCTGAGGCAGTAAAAAGAGGCACGACATACTACACAACCTTAGGAGCCGCCATAGCAACTTGTGAAGCATTAGAGCATATCAATGATAGCGATGTAAATAGACTCAAGGACCTGCATGAGGAAACTCAAAATGAGTAAAATTCCAATGACAACTAGAGGTGTAATTCTCCTCCAAGATGAGTTAAAAAAGTTAAAATCACAAGATAGGCCCGATGTTATCGCGGCTATATCTGAGGCTCGCGCACACGGAGATCTTAAGGAAAATGCAGAATATCATGCCGCAAAGGAGCAACAGGGATTTATTGAAGGGAGAATAAAAGAGATTGAGTCAAAATTATCAAATGTCCAAGAAATTGATGTAACTATAATTAATGCTGGTGGTAAGGTGGTATTTGGTTCAACTGTCACTCTCATTGATCTACAAAATAACGATGAAATAACGTATAAAATTGTTGGTGAGGATGAAGCTGATATCAAGTCTAATTTGATATCATATAGTTCGCCTATAGCACGAGCAATTATTGGAAAATTTGAAGGTGATGATGTTGTATTTCAGGCTCCAGGTGGAGAGAGGGAATATGAGGTCGTCTCTGTAGAGTATCTTTAATTATTCGGGGTTTTCTGTTGGCTTTGAGTTTTCTCTAAAAATTATTGCCGTATTACCGATTGAACTTATTAAGAAGGACTTTGTCATGTGACACAGTTCGTCTAGAGTCTCTATTCTAGATTTTCGATCTGAGTTTCTAATACGAATCTTTATTAATTGATGATGATCAATGGTTTTTTCAAATTCATTAATTAGCGCTTCAGACAAACCTTTATCGCTTATAGTAATTATTGGTTTTAACTTATGACCTTGTCCGCGCAAAAGTTTTTTCTTAGAGAGGCTCATTTTCATAATATAATTATAACAGTATTTTGATAATTTCATTCTATTGTTTAATAGGTTTAGTAATTCATGGCGAGTAATCAAAAATGGCGAAAACAGCAAAGTAAAGATATTTACTTCAAGAAAGCTATAGCTGATGGCTGGCGTTCAAGAGCTGTATATAAGCTGGATCAAATAAATAAACGTTCGCGCCTTTTAAAAAAAGGAATGATATGTCTAGATTTAGGCGCCTCACCCGGGGGGTGGAGTCAATACATCTCTAAAAAACTCGACAGAAACGTCAAAATTATTGCCGTTGATATTTTACCGATAGAAAAAATTGAATCTGTTGATTTTTATCAAGGTGATTTCACTGATGAGATATTTTATGAATTTTTACTTAAAAAAACAAAAAATATAAAAATAGACCTTGTAATGAGTGATATGGCGCCCAATATAAGTGGTATTAAAGTCAGTGATCAAGCGAAATCGATTTATCTGGCTGAATTGGCAAGAGATGTTTGCAAAGAAATACTGAAGAGTGACGGAAATTTTATTTGTAAACTTTTTCAAGGTGAAGGATTTGATAAATATATTAAAGATACACGTTGTTATTTCAATAAAGTCAGCGTGTTTAAGCCTGATGCCTCGAGAGCTGATAGCTCGGAAATATTCATGATAGCGAAGGGCTTTATTGGTTGAATTGGTGTAAGATATTTTCATATACATCTGACATAAAAATTTAAACGGAGAGGCATAAATAGTGAGCGACTTAACCAAAAATATTCTAGTTTTCGTTGTTGTTGCAGTTGTGATGATGTCTGTTTTTCAGAATCTAGGCGGTTTGAGTACTGGACAAACGCAAAGACAAGATTATTCTGATTTTCTTGGTCAGGTAAGGACGGGTCAAGTTGAAAGAGTTGAATTTCAAGGTGACAAAATAACCTATGGCTCAAGAGAACCTCTCTCTTTTTATACAATTAGTCCAGAAACTGACAATAATGCTCTAATTGGTCTCCTTGAGGAAAATAATGTTCGGTTTACAGCAGAAGAACCAGAAAGCCAAAGTTTAATCAGTCAGCTTCTTATTAGCTCTTTTCCGATACTCTTATTAATAGGTGTCTGGGTATATTTCATGCGTCAAATGCAGGGTGGTGGTGGAAGGGGGGCTATGTCCTTTGGCAAAAGTAAGGCAAAGCTCCTTGGTGAAGATAATATTAAAATTACATTTGATGATGTAGCCGGAATTGAGGAGGCAAAACAAGAATTATCCGAAGTTGTGGAATTTCTTCGTGATCCCAGAAAATTTCAACGTCTCGGTGGAAAAATACCTAAGGGCGTGTTGACTGTTGGTCCACCAGGGACTGGAAAAACATTACTTGCAAAGGCTATTGCAGGAGAAGCAAAAGTTCCTTTCTTTACTATTTCTGGTTCGGATTTTGTGGAAATGTTTGTTGGTGTTGGTGCTTCTAGAGTTCGTGATATGTTTGAAACGGCAAAAAAACAAGCCCCTTGCATTATTTTCATTGATGAATTGGATGCGGTCGGGCGTCACCGAGGTGCAGGTCTTGGTGGTGGTCACGACGAGAGAGAGCAAACACTTAACCAGATGCTAGTTGAAATGGATGGTTTTGAAGGAAATGAAGGTGTAATTGTTATTGCTGCGACAAATAGACCCGATGTTTTAGATCCAGCCCTTCTTCGTCCTGGACGTTTCGATCGTCAAGTCGTGGTTCCTTTGCCAGATATTCGTGGAAGAGAAGGGATATTAAAAGTTCATATGCGAAAAGTTCCTGTATCTGATGACGTAGATCCATCAATTATCGCAAGAGGGACTCCAGGGTTCTCTGGTGCAGATCTGGCGAACTTAGTGAATGAGGCCGCCTTGTTTGCGGCTCGAGAAAATAAACGCACGGTTACGATGGATGAATTTGAGCAAGCAAAAGATAAAATTATGATGGGTGCTGAACGCAGATCCATGGTGATGAGTAATAAAGAAAAACTTAATACAGCATATCATGAGGCAGGACATGCAATTGTTGGATACATAGTCCCTGACCATGATCCTGTGCATAAGGTAACTATCATACCAAGGGGGAGAGCGCTTGGAGTTACCATGTATCTTCCTGAAGAAGATAAGTACAGTATTTCTAAAGAGAAATTAGAGAGTAATATTTCATCACTCTACGGTGGAAGACTCGCTGAAGAGATGACATTAGGTCCTGAAGGCGTCACTACTGGGGCTTCAAATGATATTGAAAGAGCAACTGAAATTGCAAGAAATATGGT
>ERZ802830.3672-NODE-3672-length-12811-cov-4.99318_pt1 | contig 12811 bp, 13 predicted proteins | sample MGYA00345654_ERZ802830 | MGnify/ENA primary metagenome ERZ802830 (study PRJEB30503, sample SAMEA104212375) | marine metagenome | biome: Westerlies Biome; feature: [SRF] surface water layer (ENVO:00010504) within the epipelagic zone...; material: water... | reverse complement strand
AAATCAACACTTTGGCTTACGATTTATCGGACAGTCTTTTGATTAATACCCGGGAAGGTGAAATAACAGCCAATGTCACAGGGGGCGCTTCATTGACAGATGGTAACAATAGAGTAAGTAACATCATAGTGGTGGATGTTCAAGCCAATAACGGTGTATTACACATTATTGATAAGGTTACTTTACCATTTTAATGGAATTTGAAACCAGTTTTTCTCTATTGTGAACAAGTCTGAGGGGAAAACTTGACAATCAAATACCAGAAGTAATTCTTTCAAGTTTGACTGTGTGAGATAAGTGATTTTTGTTGTTTTTATCCTTTCGGATTGGTGAAATATTACTTTTAAATAGGGTTCATTAAATTTTACTTTATTTAAATTGCAATTAAAGTAGATAGATTATGTACAACTCGAAGATTATCGGAATGGGGAAATATGTTCCCGAAAATGTTGTAACCAATGAGGATTTAACCTCAATAATGGATACTTCTCATGAGTGGATCGTTGAACGAACAGGAATCGAGGAGAGACGTCATATCAAAAAGGGAGACGGAAATACAACCGCAACCATGGGTGTGAAGGCCGCCAAAGTCGCTATCGACCGAGCAGGTATTGACATAAACGACATTGACCTGATCCTTTTTGCAACATTGAGCCCCGATTATTATTTCCCAGGCTCTGGTGTCATTGTTCAGCATCACTTGGAAATTCCAAGCTGCCCTGCTATGGATATTCGCAACCAGTGCTCAGGCTTTATTTACGCTTTGTCCACTGCCGATCAATTTATTAAGACGGGTATGTACAAAAATATTTTGATTATTGGTTCGGAAAATCATTCTGGTGGTTTGGATATGACCACACGAGGAAGAGGTGTTTCGGTCATCTTTGGAGATGGAGCAGGGGCAGTGATACTGAGTAGGGCTGAAGATACTGATAACGGTATACTTTCAACCCATTTGCATTCCGAAGGAGAATTTGCCGAGGAATTGGCTTTGATTGGCCCCAGTACCAAACGATGGGTACCACAGATTTTGGAAGCCAACGATCCAGAAGATATTTCTTATTATCCCAATATGAATGGTCAATTGGTTTTTAAAAATGCAGTAGTTCGATTCTCCGAAGTCATCATGGAAGGTTTGCAACATAACCAGTTGACTCCAGATCAAATCGATATGTTGATTCCCCACCAAGCGAACCTTCGTATTTCTCAGTTCATTCAAAGAAAGTTTGGTCTTTCTGACGATCAAGTTTACAATAATATTATGCGTTATGGCAATACAACAGCGGGATCTATTCCCATTGCTTTGACAGAGGCGTGGGAGGAAGGTAAAATCAAATCTGGAGATTTGGTGGTCTTGGCAGCTTTCGGAAGTGGATTTACTTGGGGAAGTGCCTTGATCAGGTGGTAGTCTCTTTTCGACGTACCATCATCAAGCCCAGAAAGGTCAGGAGTCCGTTGAGGGGTAGTAATTCATACCCTATTTGGTAACCTCCCAATGTTTCGGATGACAAGTTACCCAGCAGTACGATCAATATAATAGAAAGGATTACGACGGCCCATACCCTTCGGTCGTGAATTTTAAATGGGGTAAAAATACCAAAAGCAAATAGTCCCAAGAGGGGGCCATAAGTATAAGAGGCTACAGTCAGTAGTCCATCGATCACATTGCGATCCAAAACGTATTTGAAAAGAATGACCACCACAACAAGTACAAGGCTCATGCCCAAATGGGTTTGCTTTCTGATTCTTTTTTGTTGACTTTCATCATATTGATCCAACTTAAGAAAGTCGATGCAAAAGGAAGTGGTCAATGAGGTCAGGGCACTGTCGGCACTGCTGTAGGCGGCAGCAATCAATCCCAAAATAAAAATAACACCTACACCCAATCCCAGCCCACCATTGAGGGCAACTTCGGGAAATAAAAGATCAGGTTTGGGGCTGCCTTCCATGAGCGGTATCATGATTTGGTTTTGTTCTGCATAGAGAAAGATCATCGCTCCAAGCACCAAAAATAAAAAGTTGACAACAATCAGAACCAAACTAAAAACAACCATGTTGGTTTGTGCTGCTTTGAGACTGCGACAGGTCAGATTTTTTTGCATCATATCTTGATCCAATCCTGTCATACAAATGGTAATGAATATGCCGCCAATAAATGATTTTAAGAAGTGATTTCGGGCCAAAAAATCTTCGGTCACCCAAGTACGGGTATAATTTTGGTATTGGGCATCTGTAATGATGTCATAAGGGTTTAAATGCAATGCGTTTCCAAGGTGATAGAGGGTCAAACCTACAGCAGTGAGCATTAGAAGTGTTTGTAAGGTGTCGGTCCAAACGATGGTTTTGATGCCTCCCTTTTGGGTGTAAATCCAAATCAAAACAATAGAGAGAATAACCGTAATTTCAAAGGGAACTCCCCAAGCATCGAAAATGAATTGTTGAAGGACAATGGCGACGAGAAAAAGACGAAAGCTGGCTCCCAAAACCCTTGAAATAAAAAATGAAATGGCCCCAACCTTGTGACTGTTGTCGCCAAAACGTTTTTGAAGGTATTCGTATATGGAGGTCAGATTTTGACGATAATAGATAGGGAGCAACACAAAAGCGACGATAAAATATCCAGCCCAATAACCCAAGACGACCTGGAAATAGCTGAATCCTGAGTCACCTACCCATCCGGGAACAGAAATAAAAGTGACCCCAGAAAGAGAAGCCCCCACCATTCCAAAGGCCACCAAGTACCAAGGGGAGCTCCGGTTGGCGGTAAAAAAAGTCTTATTGTCAGCCTGCCTGCCAGTCAGGTAGGCAATACCCATCAATAGGGTGAAATACCCTAAAATTAAAAATAATATAAAAGCAGGCTGTAACATATCAAAGTCTAAATATACAAATTCAGATCAAGGGAATTATTGTTAAATTTGACTTATGGAATTCTCCTCTAAGTTATTGGAAAATGCGGTTAACGAAATTGCCCAATTACCGGGTATCGGAAAAAGAACTGCATTGCGGTTGGCACTGCACTTGATCAAACAACCCAAAGAACATACTTCACACTTGACTCAAGCGCTGAATGACCTAAGGGAACACATTAATTTTTGTTCTTCTTGTCATAATTTATCAGATGTTCCCTTGTGTGAAATCTGTTCGAATCCTGCTCGTGACGATTCTTTGCTTTGTGTGGTTGAAGACATCAGGGATGTTATCGCAGTTGAAAATACAGCACAGTTCAAAGGCTATTATCATGTTTTGGGGGGTATTATCTCACCCATTGATGGTATAGGCCCCCAAGATTTAAATTTAGATTCTCTCGAAAAAAAAGTTAAAGCTGGGAAAATCAAAGAAATTATTTTTGCTCTGAGTGCCACCATGGAGGCGGATACTACCAATTTTTACATTTATAAAATACTGGCACCCTATGATGTTCAAACATCAGCCATTGCCAGAGGGATTCCTGTTGGGGACGAATTGGAATATACCGATGAGGTTACTCTGGGCAGGAGTATTCTCAAAAGAGTACCTTACGAAAACTCGATTGTAAATAAATAGGGCGTTGTTTTTTTCCATTGTCTAAATACCTGTATTTCCCTTTTAAATTTGGTAATTTTGTACTTTCTTAAAAAATGGGCAAACACTTTTTGAAATTACCCAAGATGGGTGAGAGCGTTGTGGAAGCTACTTTGACCAAATGGTTGAAGGAAGTCGGGGATCCCATTGGTGTGGAAGATATTGTTGTCGAAATTGCTACTGACAAAGTAGATTCTGACGTGCCTAGTGAGGTCAGTGGTGTATTGATCGAAAAGAAATTTGCAGAAAATGAAGTTGTTCAAGTGGGGGAGGTTATGGCCATCATCCAAACTGAAGGCGACGATTCCGATGATCAAACCAACAATGAAATTTCGGAAAATCCAGAACCACCCAAAGAGATAGAGGAAGTTCCCATTCCTGAAGCGCAAATTTTTAGTCCTCCTGACCCATTGCCAGAATTTGAAACTGTATCCAATACGGTGGAGGAGGCCAAAGCCATGGTCTCTAACGAAATTTTGAATCAGAACGTTGAGTTTCTATCTCCTTTGGTAAAGAGTATTGTCAAAGCAGAGGGATTGAACGAAGAGGAAATAAAGCGAATTAAAGGGAGTGGTAAAGACAACCGAATCACTAAAAAGGACATTATGGCCTATTTGTCCCAGCGTGGCAGTTCACCTTCATCTTTCAAAGAAAAAGATATAATTATAAATCCGAGTTCTTCTTCCTCAACTGTGTCAACAAAAAGTACTGCAGCATCAAATGTGATTCCCAATTCCGATGGTGATCAAATCATCGAAATGTCACGTATGGCTAAACTAACGGCCGAACATATGATCAGAAGTAAACAAACTTCGGCTCATGTTCAGTCTTTTATTGAAGCCGATTTGACGCGACTTTGGGATTGGCGAGAAAAGGTAAAAAAAGAATTTGTTCAAAGAGAGGGGGAGAAGTTTACTTTTACACCACTCCTTATCACAGCCTTGATCAAGGCTCTAAAAGACTTTCCACTGCTCAATAGTTCTGTCGATGGAGATAAGATCATACAAAAAAAAGCAATCAATATTGGAATGGCAGCCGCTATGGCCGACGGTAATTTGATTGTACCTGTGATCAAAAATGCCGATTACCTCAATCTGGTTGGTCTGGCCAAAGCGGTCAACGATCTTGCCCATAGAGCCAGATCGCAGCAGTTGAAACCAGAGGAAATTCAAGATGGTACCTTTACTTTTACCAATATCGGAAATTTTGGATCCCTCACAGGAACGCCCATTATCAATCAACCACAAGTAGGTATTATCGCTTTTGGGGTGATCCGAAAAATGCCTGCGGTGATTGAAACTTCTCAGGGTGATTCTATTGCAATCCGTAAAAAAATGATTATTTCTCATAGTTATGACCACCGTATCATCAATGGTGCTATGGGGGGTCAATTCATCAAAAGTATAGCCGATTACCTAGAAAACTGGGATGAAAATCATCCCATTTAAGCTTTGACTCATGAAATTAAAACTCAATAGACCCCTTTGCTTCTTTGATTTGGAAACCACTGGTGTAAATGTTACCAACGATCGTATTGTTGAAATTGCTGTATTAAAACTGCATCCTGATGGAACGAAAGAGGATAAGATTTGGCGGGTCAATCCCGAATGTCCCATCCCAGCGGAGGCATCGGCTGTCCACGGTATTTACGATGCCGATGTGGCTGATGAACCCAATTTCAAGTCACTTTCCAAAACTATTTACAGTTTTATCAAAAACGCGGATTTGGCCGGATACAATTCCGACCGTTTTGATATACCGCTATTAGCGGAGGAAATGCTCAGGGCAGAGATCGATTTTGATATGGCTCATTTTAAAACCGTTGATGTACAAACCATTTTTCACAAAATGGAACAAAGAACTCTTACAGCGGCCTTAAAGTTTTATTGTGATGAGGAGTTGGTCGATGCGCATTCTGCCATGGCGGATACCCAAGCGACCCACGATGTTTTGATGGCACAATTGGAGCGATACGAATCGTTGGAGGCAGATGTAGATTCCTTAAATGTCTTTACCACACGAAAAAAATCCGCAGATTTTGCCGGTTTTATTGTGTTCAATAAAGAGGGGGAAGAGTGCTTTTCTTTCGGCAAACACAAGGGCAAGACGGTAGAGCATATTTTGGAAAAAGAGCCCGGCTATTTTGGTTGGTTGCTCAATGCCGATTTCCCCATGTACACTAAAAAGATACTTACGGCCATCCGATTGAGAAAATTGAATACCTAATTTTTTTTCTGTGAAAATCATTTGTATTGGGAGAAATTACCCTCAGCATGCAGAGGAGTTGGGCAATGAAAAACCCGAATCTCCTGTTGTCTTTCTTAAGCCCGATACGGCAATAATCCAAAAGAGTTTTCCCTTTTATATCCCCCCTTTTTCAGATCAGATTCACCATGAAGTGGAGGTTGTGGTCAAAATCAATCGCATTGGTAAATACATAGAGGAAAAATTTGCTCATAAGTATTATCAGGAAATCGGATTAGGGATTGATTTTACTGCTCGTGATTTGCAAAAGAAATTAAAGGAAAAGGGTTTGCCTTGGGAAAAAGCCAAAGCCTTTGACGGTTCCGCTTTGATGGGAAGTTGGTTCGATAAATCTCAATTCAAAGATTTGAATCAATTGGATTTTGAACTCGCAAAAAACGGTGCTACTATTCAAGAGGGAAACACTTCTCAAATGCTTTGGAGCATTGATGAACTGATCGCGGAGGTTTCTCGATTTTTTACCCTCAAAATCGGAGATGTAATTTTTACCGGAACTCCAGCGGGTGTGGGACCCGTTGGTGCAAATGATGTTTTGGAAGGATATTTGGAAGGGGAAAAAGCATTTACGGTAAAAATAAAATAGAATGAAAGCAGAACTGGTCAGCATAGGAGACGAAATTTTAATTGGACAAATTGTAAATACCAATGCGGTTTTTTTGGCCAAGGAATTGAATAAGATAGGGGTTGAAGTTGCTCAGATCAGTAGTGTCTCCGACCAAAAAGAGATCATAGTCAATGCCTTGGATGAGGCGCGAAAGAGGGCTGACATTATCATAATGACAGGAGGGTTGGGGCCTACCAAGGACGATGTTACCAAACATACACTTTGCGAATATTTTGACGATCATTTGGTCAAAAATGAGAAGGTTTTGGAACATATCGAAAATATTTTTAAAAAATATGTCACCACTCCCATCAGCGATATGAATCGAGAGCAGGCCAACTTACCCACCAAAGCTACGATTCTTCACAACCGATTCGGTACGGCAGCGGGTATGTGGTTTTTGGATGCTGGACAAGTCTTTGTTTCCCTACCTGGTGTGCCTTATGAGATGGAAGCTTTGATAAAAAACGAGGTGTTGCCCAAAATTCAACAACAATTTGTACTCCCTGCATTGTACCACAAAACCATACTCACTTATGGTTTGGGAGAAAGTGTAATTGCGGAAAGAATCGAGGATTGGGAAAACAATCTGCCAGAGTCCATCAAGTTGGCCTATCTACCCAGTTTGGGAAGGGTGCGCTTGCGTCTATCGACCAAAGGCCCAGAACTAGAGGCACTAAAAACAGCGGTAAATGCACAGTTAGAAAAGGTTATCCCTTTGATAGAGGATATTTATTTTGGTACAGAAGAGGATCAGTCCATTGAATTTCAGATTGCCAAAAGATTAAATGGAATGGGAAAATCGCTTTCCTGTGCGGAGAGTTGCACGGGCGGAGCCATTGCGACAAGATTTACTTCTCAAGCGGGGGCTTCTACTTTTTTTAAGGGTAGTGCTGTAACCTATGCTACAGACTCAAAAACGGATTTGTTGGGGGTGGAAAAAACCATTATCGAAAAGCATGGTGTTGTCAGGGGAGCGGTTGCGGCAGCGATGGCTTTGGGTGCTCAAAAAAAGTACCAGTCCGATTATGCAATTGCCACCACCGGAAACGCTGGGCCTACCAAGGGTGATAGCGGGCAAGAAGTGGGTACCGTTTTTATTGGATTAGCAACTCCTAAAGGGGTTGAAAGTTTCCAATACAACATGGGAAATAACCGTACCCGTGTGATTCATAAAACGGTTAATCAAGCCTTTGAAATACTTTATAGAGCCTTGCACTAGTCTCAAGAAGTATATCTTTCCATCAATTGTTATTCTTAACTCTGGTATTCTTTTTTATAGCGTATTCTAAAAAAAAGAAACTTTATTTAGTAAATCGGATTTAAAGAAAAGAATAACTGAATAAAACGAGAATTATTTCAAAATATGTTTTTGTTACTCCCATAATAAAATGTAAATTTGCATCCTGATAAAAATAATATTAATAACCATGTCTAGAGTTTGCGACATCACGGGGGTAAGGGTAATGTTTGGGAACAATGTTTCCCGTGCTATGAATAAAACGAGAAGACGTTTTGACATTAACTTGATCAAAAAACGTTTCTACATTCCCGAAGAAGATAAATGGATTACTTTAAAAATCAAAGCCTCCGTGTTGAAAACCATCAACAAAAAAGGAATCAGTGCTGTGATTAAAGAGGCCAAAGCCCAAGGCATTTTAAGAGATTAATATGGCAAAGAAAGGAAACAGAGTTCAGGTAATTTTAGAGTGTACAGAACACAAAGAGTCCGGTAAGCCGGGAACTTCCCGATATATCACTACCAAAAATAAAAAGAATACGCCCGATCGATTGGAGATCAAAAAATTCAATCCTATCCTCAAGCGTATGACCCTTCACAAAGAAATTAAGTAGTTATGGCAAAGAAATCAGTAGCAACCCTCCAGACAGGATCCAAAAAGTTGACAAAAGCCATCAAGATGGTTAAGAAAAATAATTCTAACTCCTACTCCTTCGTTGAAACTATTATCAATCCAGATATTGCCAACGAATGGTTGAGTAAGCAATAAAATCCCTTACAATTCAAAATATAAGCTACTTTTACAGTAGCTTTTTTTATTGGTAGACCTATGAGTTTTTTAAAATCGATTTTTAGTCCAGAAGAAAAGGAGCGATTGAATCAAGGTCTTTCGGCTTCTAAGAAATCTTTTTTTTCAAAATTGGGAACAGCGGTAGCTGGAAAATCAAAAATTGATGCTGATTTATTGGACGAATTGGAGGAGGTTTTGATACGTTCTGATGTGGGAGTGGCTACTACACTCAAAATTATAGATGCTTTGGAGGCAAGAGTCGCCAAAGATAAATATTTGGGATCCAACGAATTGGCTCATATTTTAAGAGAAGAAATCACTACTCTTTTACAGCAGCATAATGATAATTTAGTCAAAGATTTCGATGCTCCTTTGGATCACCATCCCCACGTAATCATGGTGGTGGGAGTGAACGGTGTCGGTAAAACAACTACCATCGGCAAACTGGCTCATCATTACAAAGGGGGAGGAAAAAAAGTCCTTTTGGGGGCAGCAGATACATTCAGAGCAGGTGCCATAGATCAATTACAAATTTGGGCAGATCGAGTAGGGGTAGACTTGGTCAAACAACAAATGGGCAGTGACCCAGCCTCAGTGGCCTTTGATACCTTGCAGTCGGCTGTCGCTCAAAAGAGCGATTTGGTCATCATCGATACCGCTGGACGTTTACACAATAAAATCAATTTGATGAACGAATTGGCCAAAGTCAAGAAAGTCATGGACAAAGTTGTTCCCGATGCTCCCCATGAAGTACTATTGGTATTGGACGGTTCTACCGGACAAAATGCTTTTGAGCAAGCCAAACAGTTTACCGCCGCAACAGAGGTAAACTCATTGGCCATCACCAAACTCGATGGAACTGCCAAAGGAGGAGTGGTAATGGGTATTTCCGATCAATTTCAAATTCCTGTTCGTTTTATTGGAGTGGGAGAGGGAGTGGAGGATCTGCAATTGTTTCACGCAGAAACATTTGTGGGGAGTTTTTTCAGTTAAGTTATTTGTATGAAATGAGCATTAATAAATTTTAATAATACAGTCAAAACAGGGTATGTTTAAAATTATTAATGATAGCACTAGGGTAAACTTTTATTGCAAATGTTCTAAACATTATAGTTAACTTAAAATCAAACAATTAACAAAATTTAAAAGTGTGAAAGTTATTGAAAACACTCTTTTTGTATTAGCAGTTCTTTTTGGACTTTTTATCATTGGTCCCGAAGTGGAAATGCCTGATTTGGAAACGCCATTGCCTGAGATCCAATACGATCTGAATGAATTAAAGGATTGGATTGACAGCAAAGAAGCGACTTTCGATAATATAAAGCCAGACAATGCTTCACAATTAATTTTCCACGATTCTGTTCCACAAAAAACAGCGTATAGCGTTTTGTATTTGCACGGTTTTTCTGCCAGTCGCGCTGAAGGCAATCCTGTTCATCTCAACATAGCTAAAGCATTAAAGGCTAATCTTTATTTACCTAGACTGAGCGATCATGGACTGATAGAAGAAGAACCCATGTTGCATTTTACAGCACAGCGATATTTGGATAGTGCCAAAGAGGCATTGGCGGTTGCCAAAAAGATAGGTGAGAAGGTAATTGTAGTATCGAGTTCTTCTGGAGGTACCCTCTCTTTGATTTTGGGAAATGATCCACAAATTGCGGCTTTATTGTTGTTTGGTCCCAATGTAGAAATATACAATCCTGATGCCAAGTTGCTGACTTTACCCTGGGGACTTTATATTGCTCGTGCGGTTTTGGCTAGCAAATACCATGTTATGGATAAGATTACAGAACAAAAGCTAAACTATTGGACAACTCGCTACCGATTGGAGTGTACGCTACACTTGCAAAAATTAATGGAAACAGGGATGCGCCCAGAGATTTTTAGGAGGATCACCTCAGCAGTTTTTATGGGTTATTACTATAAGAATGAGGAAGAAAAAGATGAAGTGGTGTCCATTCCCGCCATGCTCAAAATGTTTGATGAATTGGGTACTCCAAATAACAAAAAACAAAAAATGGCTTTTCCCGATGCAGTAGACCATGTGATTGGCTCGTATTTGACCACCTCTAATTATTCTCAGGTCGAAAAAGTAGCTCTGAGTTTTTTGGAAGAAAAATTAAATATAGATTTAAATTAAAGTTAATCCATTGAGAACCAAAAGTAGAAAGCAAAACAAGATCAACGTTATTACCATGGGCTGTTCCAAAAACCTCTACGATTCGGAGGTATTAATGGGGCAACTAAAAGCCAATGATAAAGACGTAGTTCACGAGGAGGAAGGAAATATTGTAGTCGTCAATACTTGTGGTTTTATCGACAATGCTAAGGAAGAATCCATCAACACCATTTTGGAGCAAATCCAAAAAAAGGAAAGTGGAGCCATTGACCAACTATTTGTTACAGGCTGTTTGAGCGAACGCTACAAGCCAGATCTTGAAAAAGAAATGCCACAAGTGGATGCCTATTTTGGGACTACCGATTTGCCCCAATTGCTCAAAGCACTGGGAGCAGATTACAAACACGAATTGTTGGGAGATCGCCAAACGACAACCCCCAAAAACTACGCTTACTTTAAAGTTTCTGAAGGCTGTGACCGTCCTTGTTCTTTTTGTGCGATCCCTCTGATGCGTGGCAATCACCGTTCTACTCCCATAGGAGAATTGGTGCAAAGGGCAGAAAAATTGGCGCAAAATGGAGTCAAAGAACTGCTGTTGATTGCACAGGATTTGACCTATTACGGTCTGGATTTATATCAAGAAAGACGATTGGCCGATTTGCTTCGGGCTTTGGCTAAGGTGTCTGGGATAGAATGGATTAGAATGCATTATGCTTTTCCCTCAGGCTTTCCTATGGAGGTCATAGAGGTAATGAAACAAGAGCCTAAGGTTTGTAATTATTTGGACATTCCCTTACAGCATATTTCCGATCCCATTCTCAAATCTATGCGAAGGGGAACCACCCAAAAAAAGACGACGGATTTGATTGATAATATCCGAAAAATATTGCCCGAAATCGCTTTGAGAACGACGCTGATTGTGGGTTACCCTGGAGAGACAGAAATTGATTTTGAAACCCTCAAACAGTGGGTCAAGACCATGAGGTTTGAGCGTTTGGGTTGTTTTACCTACAGTCATGAGGAAAATACCCATGCCTATCAATTGGAGGACAATGTTCCGCAGCAAGTCAAGCAAGAGCGCGCCAACGAGATCATGAAAATACAATCCGAAATCTCTTGGGAGCAGAATCAAAAAAAGGTGGGTAAGAGCTTCCGCTGTGTGATTGATAGAAAACAAGGCGATCACTTTGTGGGCAGAACGGAAATCGACTCTCCTGATGTGGACAATGAGGTGTTGATCGATGCCAAAAAGTATTACCTGAAGCTAGGCGATTTTACCGATGTCGAAATTGTCGATGCAACAGATTTTGATCTTTATGGTATTCCGTTAAATAACAAGGCTGTTGGAGATTAAAAAAACACTCCTATCTTTATCTTAAATTACTCATGAAAGCGCATCACATTCCCTTCGTTGAAACTGGATATTTTTCAGATTTGATGTGCGATTACCTTAATGACAAAAAAGAATTACAGTCCTTTCACAGTGGTTTACCCAGTTTTGAAAACCTCTACGAGCAGGCTTTAAAAAAAAGCAAGCTTTTCTCTCCCCAAATCAGACAAACGCTTTGTGATCGTCTTCGAAGCCAGTACAGTAGTATCCAAATGTCTTCCTCAGTGGCTGAAAACCTTCAACTGCTCGAAAACAAAAACACCCTAACGGTAACTACCGGACATCAGTTGTGTTTGATGACTGGGCCGCTCTATTTTATCTATAAAATTGTCAGTACCATCAAACTATGCCGACAACTCAAAAATCGATATCCCGATATGGATTTTGTCCCTATTTATTGGATGGCAACCGAAGATCACGACTTTGAGGAAATTAGTGCCTTTATTTTCCAGGGAAAAAAATTTCAATGGAATACGAAGTCGGGAGGGGCGGTAGGTAAAATAAAAACAGGAAGCTTGAAGCCGTTGTTGGATTTGTTTAAACAAGAGTTGGGCGACAGTATCAATGCTAATGCGCTAAAAGCATTGATCGGAAAAAGTTATGAAGCAGGGGGGGATTTGTCTCATGCAACGAGGATTTTTGTAAACTTCCTTTTTGAAGCCTACGGACTGCTAATCATTGATGGGGATGATGCGGCATTAAAAAAACACTTTATTCCCTATCTAAAAGAAGAATTACAAGAACAAACTTGTGCTAAAAGTGTCCTTTCGCAGATTGAAAACCTCAAAAAAGAGTACAATCCTGATTATAAACCTCAGGTAAATCCCAGAGATTTG
>ERZ802830.3671-NODE-3671-length-12820-cov-11.7546_pt1 | contig 12820 bp, 13 predicted proteins | sample MGYA00345654_ERZ802830 | MGnify/ENA primary metagenome ERZ802830 (study PRJEB30503, sample SAMEA104212375) | marine metagenome | biome: Westerlies Biome; feature: [SRF] surface water layer (ENVO:00010504) within the epipelagic zone...; material: water... | reverse complement strand
TATTTATTATATATTAATAGCTATGCTTCAAAAAACTGTCGAAACTCAGTATATATTTCCTGATTTAAAGTTTTTTTCGGACGATTACTGATTTTAATACCGAGATAATCTTTAATAACCAATAAATAATCATTATTAAATAATATCAATTTATCTCGAGCAGTAGATTCGTCATAATTAGTTTGTGATAAAATAATATTAATATTTTGAGAGTATTCATCTACATTATTAGAAATATCCGACGTCAAAGTATTAGAAGTATCAGAGATCATATTTATATAATATTAAATATTTATTTTTTAAAACAATATTAAACACATTACAATATGTAAATATAATGACGACAAATATACATAACGTATTAGAAGATATTGAAAAAAATATAGCTAAATCAATTAATACAACTTTAAGATCGGAATTCCAACCATTAATATGTAAATTTAATTATGCCAGCCAAGCTATAGACACATTAAATAATATATTATTTAATTTGCCAGAATATATAGAATTAAAAGGTAAATATGATAAATTGTTATTGGAAAATCAAAAATTAAAAAGTGATTTAACAAACAATTCAAATAATAACAATATTGGTTTAAAAATCAATAATCTTAATAATAATAACAATAGTAAAAATAAAACCAATATAGATGAACCGACCAATAATAATCTATTGTTACAATTAGAAATAAATAATTCTAAGAATGAATTATGTGATAATAAATCTGATAATAAAATTATTAAACTTAACAATGAGGATAAAGAGAATAAAAAAGATATAGAGAATCTATTAAATGTAAGTGACGAAGAAGAGGAAGAGGAGGAAGAGGAGGAAGAGGAGGAAGAACAGGAGGAAGAGGAAGATGAAGAACAGGAGGAAGAGGAAGATGAAGAACAGGATGAAGAGGAAGATGAAGAACCGGTGGAAGAGGACGATGAAGAACAGGAGGAAGAGGACGATGAAGAACAGGAGGAAGAGGAAGATGAAGAACAGGAAGAAGAGGAAGATGAAGAACAGGTGGAAGAGGAAGATGAGGAAGATGAAGAACCGGTGGAAGAGGAAGATGAGGAAGAGGAGGAAGAGGAAGATGAAGAAGAGGAGGAAGAGGAAGAGGAAGAACAGGAGGAAGAGGAAGATGAAGAACAGGAGGAAGAGGAAGAGGAAGAACAGGAGGAAGAGGAAGAGGAAGAGGAAGAGGAAGAGGAAGAGGAAGAGGAAGAGGAAGAAGATACAAATAGAGAAGATATTAAATTTATAAAAATGCCAGAAAAAAAACCATTTACTGAACGAAAAGTTCCAATTTCAAAAAGATAATTTCTATATTTATTATAAATGGCATTAGAAAATTTTTGTGGACCAGCTTTATTATATTTAGGATTTTCATTAATACAAATAATAATAGATTTATATAAGGGGTTATACAATACTACATTTATCAAATTTTTAGTAATGGTATTATTTACAGTATTTTTAAATATATTATGTAAATCGGGCTTAACAATAATTTCATGGTTTATTGTATTTATACCATTTATATCTATGACAATAATAACAACATTATTATTATTTGTATTCGGATTAAATCCTGCATCGGGTAAATATAATTATGATATAATAGATTTTACTAATAACTTTAGTTATAACAATACAGGAATGTGGAAATTAACATATGCAGATGGCACATCCGATTTTATTAGCGTAAATAATGGTTATTATACACTTAACAATCAAGAATATAGATTATTAAATACAACACCAATAACAATAAGATGGCCAGACGGCACAATTCAAACATTAGATAATGTTAATGAAAATGGTGTAGTTAGATGGACAACAAATCATTCATTACAAAAATATAATTATATAATTTGGGAATCAACCGATCATAATCAAATGGAAAATTTGGAACCATGTCCACCAAATATGTCAGCAGGAGATTATAATAAATATTATGGGGGGTATTGCGCTAGTAAAAATGTACTAGATCAGTTTCATTATAATAGTAGTGGTTCATTTAGAGTAACATATTATGATGGAGATGAAGAAATAATATCATTGAATAATGGAAGATATACAATAAACAATTCTAATTATAGATTATTAGACACTACCCCCATAACGATAGAATGGCCAGATGGAACAATTCAAACATTGGATGTTATAGACAATGATGGTTTTGTTCGATGGAGAACAAATAGTAATGTAAATAAATACAGTTATATTATATGGGAGCCTTTAAATAATAGATTAAATAATCCTTTTGCCGCGCCAATATCAGATAATTTAAATAATCCTTTTACCGCGCTAATATCAGATAATTTAAATAATCCTTTTACCGCGCCAATATCAGATAATTTAAATAATCCATTAAATCGAGCACTAAATAATTAAATTTATTTATTAAATATTATTAACCAGTAGTAATAATATTTATATATGCAGATTTTACGGAAAAAATTCATGTCTAGACCCAATTTTTATTTGCAATTTATTATTAAATCTATTGGTCAACGGATTCGTGTTATTCGGTTTAGGGGTATTGGGTGGTTTAATTGGATAATTTAACTTTTTTAACATATATAGTTTTTCATTTTCTTTTATTAAATCAGTAATATATTCATTGGCTAAAGATATATCATTATTTATATTTGATATTTCATTATCTATTATCTGATCATAGCAATCGTTTTTATAATCGATATCATTTTTATAGATATTAGTTTTACCAATAACGTTTTTATAGATACTATTTTTCACAATATCATTTTTCACAATATCATTTTTCACAATATTATTTTTCACAATATTATTTTTCACAATATCGTATTTACCAATATCGTATTTACCAATATCGTATTTACCAATATCGTATTTACCAATATTATTTTTATAAATACTATTACTATTTATGTCATATTTATTTATAATATTATACCAATCATTTTTATTATAGGGTAATGAATTTTTATTATAAAATAACATATTAAAATCTTGTTGGTTTTCTAAAGATATATTCTGTGCTATATATTTTTTAATATGATCAATATTAACTATTTCATTTATTGACGGACGGTTATCCGGAATAACATTTAATAATTTATGTACTATATTTTTTAATTTCGCGCTATAAGTACTATTAATTATATCCATTCTACCATTCATTATTTTATATTTTAATAATTGTAAATTATTAGCATTGAAAGCATACTTTAATGTTATCAATTCATATAATACACAACCTAAAGCCCAAATATCCACTTTATAATTGTATCTTTTATTACTATAAATTTCTGGGCTCATATACAGCGGAGTACCTATATGTGTATATGTATTTTTGTTATACGGTTCAAATATTTTAATTATACCAAAATCCCCCAATTTAATATTATCATTTTTATCAATAAATATATTAGCAGATTTTATATCTCTATGAATAATATTATTGTTATGCAAATACTGAATGGCAATACATAATTGTATAAAATATTTCCAAATAGTTTCTTCTGAAAATTTTGAATGCAATCGTTGTTTTTCTTTAATTAATTTAAAAATATCACCATTCTCAGCATATTCAGTAACTAAACATAATTCATTGAAGTAGATAAATGCATATTTTAACTGAATTGTATAATTAGATGTACTATAATATAAAAATTTGATTTCATTAATTATATTATTTTTTTCATAAGAAGTTAAATTGTTGATTTTTATTTTTTTCATGGCATATGTAACATTAGTTTTTTTTTTAGTTATATTATATACCGTGGCAAACCCACCTTTACCAATAATATTATTTATTCTGAAATCAAAAAATGTAGCCATATAATATAATAATAATAAAAAAATATATATTTAAATGCATAATATATATTTTTGATGTATTATGGTTTACTATAATTTATTGCGATTTACCATGATTTACTAATATTTTTATTGTTTTTATTGTGTTTTTTATCAGTTAAATATTTTTCATGATGTACTAACCCATCGCGTGTTAAAAACCCCCAATCCTGTACTTTTTTCCCAGGAATAAATAATGTCCAACAATACGGGATTTTTTTATCAAGTTCTACTCTATGGAAAGTATTTGGTGGTGAATAAATATAACTACCCGGACCCCTCCAAAATTTCCCAGTTTGTTTATGTTCCCAATATCCACCGGCTAATATAAATGTTCTATATGCCCACGGATGATTATGAAGCACATCAGGATCCGATTTTATAAATTTATGTAAGAATATATTAAATGGAAAATCTTCTCTATCTTTTAAAAACAAATAATATCTTTCAAGATATGGTTCTTGATCAAGCCGATCATTTATAATTCTATATCTTCCTAAATATTTAAATAAAGATGTTAATGTAGTGTGAAAAGAATACATATTAATCATTGTATTTAATATGTATTTAATATGTTTCAATTTTAATATATAAAGAATTTACGTTTTCAGAATTTTTACAATTTTACAATTCTCGCACCCCCACAAGGAATTCCAAAATTTAGATCTTTATCTGCATATGCTAGATAATCGTAAGTTTCTTTTTTATCTTTTAAAAAATCAAGACATGCTCTTTCAGCGCCAGGTAAAGGATGTGTATCTAGAGAATTATTTACACCACCAATATCATCTATTAAAATCATACCCCCAGATTGAACTTTATGAAATGTTTTATCAAAAGAATCTGTAATAGATGTATAGAAATCGCCATCATAAATAGCAAGACATATTTTTTCGGGATATTGATTATCTGGAATCTCCTTAAACCATCCAGAATGAATAACCGGCAAATCCAATTTAAAATGATTAAAAACATCAATGAACACATCTTTCGATGTTTTACAACTTCCCTGTCTAAATTGATATGAAGTAGTGCTTTCATCTTGTTCTACTTTTGGCGGTAGTCCCTCCCAACAATCATATACATGATATGATCGATCGGGTGCATACATATCTAAGAATTTTTTAACAAATATACTAGTTGTCCCTATATTGCAACCTAATTCTACAACATCTCCTATAACTCCAGTATCTATTACTTGTTTTAAATAATATAAAATACCATATATTTGATTTTTACTCATCATTCCTGATATAATCGGATACGTTTCCATAAATTGAATTAAATCAATACCAGTTTGTTTATTGACCAATGAATTATTCATCTTAATCCCATATTTTTCCATATATTCTTTTACTTTTTGGTGATGTTCCTCTTCATTTGTATGTGATGAAGCCATTATAGTATATGTCTTTAATAAACTTTAAATATTAAATTTTATATAATTATTTATTAAATTTTATATAATTATTTATTAATTTTCATTTTCATTTTTCATTAATCATTTCTTCAATAAATCTATTTCTAAAATTAACAACTTCGGGTTTGCTACAATTACCGTTTGCAGTTAATTGATCATCGTGTAGTCTATAATATAATAAATTTTCTTGAATATTATATATTTTACCGAATTTTTTTAATAATTTTAATTCTAATTCAAAGTCTTCGCAAGGTAATTTATTTTCTATATTATAATTTCCGACATCTAATACTGCAGATTTTTTCATACATAATGTAGGATGATTAGATATCCAAGAAATCGGTTTATTTTTAAATTCATCCCACGTTAATAAATATTTATGATTTGTATTACCACATGATATTTTTTTATTATTAATTGATTTCATATATGTAACATTGCTACCACAAATAATACAATCAGAATTATCTTTCATAAATTGTATTTGTTTAATAATTCTATCACTAACCATAATGTCATCAGAATCCATACGAATAATTAATTCATTATTGCATATTTTAATACCTTCATATAAACCATAAACTAAACCCATATTTTTTTCCCATTTTTTATAGACAATTTTAATAAATCTCGCCCTATTTTCGAATACTTTTAACGTTTTTTCTAATAATTTTGTAGATAAATCATTAGAGCCGTCATTTATCCAAACTAATTCAATGCCAAAATGACCATTTTGTTGAATAATAGATTCTAAACATTCACAAATATAAGTATGATTAGTATTATAACTGCTTACTAATACAGATACCCATTCTTTTGGGTCTTTATAGACATCAGCTAACTCAATAGTATTCATTATATCATAGTTTCGTTTAGTTGAACCCCATTCTTGATATGTATATACTTTAGAATGTCCGTTGTATTTAATCCCGGTGGGGTGTTCGGGAAGAAAATAATAACTTGGAAAAATAATAATATCTTTAAATTTACCAGATTGTAGCATTCGCGTCAACAATCCGGGGCCAACAGTTTGCCAAGCCATTTGTCGCGCTAGTTTTTGAGATACAGGATTTCTTAATATCCAATCAACCGCATCATAACAAAGAGGATGATTTTTAGTAAAAGCCATTGTCCCAGTGGCAACTAATCCAGGACGAGCCGTTTCATTTTCATATCCAACAAAAGAACTCCCCTTTTCAATTAAATAGTCAAATGGTTCAATACATAGAGAATCGGCATCAACAAAAAGACCACCATAATGATATAAAATTTCCCATCTAATAATATCGGCTTTTCCATTAATTTCTTCAATTTCATTAATTTTATTAATACAACGAAGCGGAAATTGTCGTTTTTTTAATTCTTCTTCAGACCATAATATATATTCAAAATCTGGGTGTTTTTCTTCCCAAGTTTTCATAAAATTGGATGGTCTTGGTTTGGGGCCAATCCATAATTGATGAATAATTTTTGGTATAACCATATTATTTATATAAATAATATAAAATTATTTTTATGTTTATATTATTTGATAATATAAACATAAATAAACATATATAAATTATAGTATATAATGGTTGATTCGGTAATTTTATAGATTGGGTAGGTCTTCCATATGGTGTATTAATTGATATCGAAATTTTTAAACAATCTATAAATTGTGATATTATATGGATATAATGTTATGAAGAAAATAGAAAATTAAATCCAAAGTTATTTATAAACGGTTATCAACAATATGCGTCGTAGAAATTTTGAATTAGATAAGAAATTTTTAATAGTAATATAAATAAATTGCTATTTACACCAAAATAATTCAATATTTTACGTAATAAATTTATCATATTCTCTTAAAAAAATGTTGTGATTTTTAAATTTTGATAAATCGCAAATATGAGTATCTTCGCCACATAATAAAATAATTTCATTTTTGCTATAAGTTTTATTAACTAAATCATAAAAGGGCAACCCCCGATGCAAAGATCCATAAATGATTAAATCATACTTTTTTTGTTTAATATCTATTTCTATTGTTAAATTTTTAATATCATCATGATAAGACTGGTCAAGTAAATTAGTATAAGTCATTCCTCTACCATATAAATTCTGATAGTCTATATTTTCATTTTTATATAAATGTCTAATTTTTGGATAGTCATGACACTTATTTTTAAATAATGATTTAAATCCATGTAATGTTAGACATCTTAAATAATCTGGATTAGTATTGCCTGATAAAAATAATATATTATTACATTTATCTAGATTATTTTTATTTAAAATATATTTAGAAATACTAATCGTCGTTAAGTTATTTCTAGTATATTCAAACAATAAATTTTTATATTTATTATATTGTGTAATCTCTTCTCTAGTTAAATCAGTTATATTTTTATTTGATATGCTATAATAAAATTTATTGGTTTCTAATATTATATTTTTTGGAAATAATGATAAAATATTTTTTGGACAATTTTCAATATTTAAAAAAAGCGGAATACAGCCATTAGCTAGGATTTCATAATGTCTAAGACAATCCCATCCAGCCTTTTTTCTTGTTATTGCAAACATAGAAATTTTATATTCATTATAATAATCTTCTTCTTTATGAAAGTTATAACTATAATTATTATTTGGAATTATATTTGAAAGGATTTTTTCTTTCTTTATATCTAGATTATCTAAAATTTTTACTTGAGGAATTGAAAACGTTATAGGGTAAATCATGGATTTGAATATATATATATATATATATATATATATATATATTTAAATATATTTAATACTTCAGTAATTAAATTTATATCAGGATAATCAAAATTTTTTGTTTCATGCTTTTTTTATATTGACAAGAAATTCTTAATAAGAGTAATTAAATGTCATGAAATCCATTTAAAATATTCTTTCTACAATATTTTTATCCATCATCTATATATAGTAAAAAAAGATTTTTTTATTTAAAATTTACACCTTTAGACATTTAGACATTTAAAATGCCGATTATTTTTCAATAAAATTAACCATTGGATAACCATTAACTAACCATAGTCTTGTTGATAGATTATCATTTATTTCAATTTCATTTGATTTTGGTATATTACATCTTTTCTCATTTAAAACGCCCATTAATATATAAATAGTCAAATCCATTTGGGTCCAAACCTAAACCTAAAAATTCATAATTATTATTTTTAAAATGATTTAATACATTCTCTGTATTATTACCTAAATGAAGATGTTCAAACGATATGTATTTTAATTTTAAATTATTTAGATTAATATCTAATAATACATCAGCATCAATTCCTTCTATATCTAATGCTAATAACTCAATTTCTTTTGTAGTAATTTCATTAATAAATTTTTCTAATTCTTTTACCGGAATAATAAATTTTTTTAATTCACAATTATCACCATAATGTTTTTGTATGTGTTTCTTATTTATTGATGCTACTTGATAATGTGGAGCATCTAATGGACAATAATACAAATCCATTGTATTATTTTGATATTTTTTTGGAACAATTCCAATTTGGTATATAATAGCTTCAGGATAATCTTTCCAACATTCTTTTAATAAAGGAATGTTTAATGGGTTAGGTTCAACCAAAATAATTTTTTTTATGAGGTGTCTAGGTAATTTTTTGATAAGTTCGGTAAATCCATCTCTACATTTTGCCCTCTTATCTAAATCCCCAGCACCAGCACCAATTTGTATAAAAATACCATTTCCGTTATTAAATTTGTTAAGGTCCATATAATATTATATGGATTAATAATATATTATTTAAATCATATTATTTGAATATATTTATATATATTTTTAAATATATATTCAAATATTTAATACTTCAGTAAATAAATTTAATTTCCATCCACCTGATTTATTAAGATAGTTATTAGGTAAATGATAATTTTTGCATCTTGGATCTAATTTATTGTCAATTAAAGGTATTAATGTATTTTTATAATTAGATATAAAATCGAATGCAGATAATTCTATTATACCTGTATTGAGTGGTGGTAAATTTAACCATTTTGATGATTTAATAAATTTTTTTAATTCATTTTTATTATAAATCCATACAGCGCAGTATGGGTGTTTATCATTAATAACATATTTTTTATCTTTTATAATAATTGTTTTTGTAAGATTTTGTTTTATTTTTCCATCAGGTGAAGTACCATTATCTGTTGTATATTCACTATTTTTATCATCTATTTCAATTCTTAAAAAACCTAAATTAAAATTATTTTCTATTAAATCATTAATATTTAATAACCAATAATCGATTGTTTCTTTTTAATTAATATATCATCTTCTGAATATATAAATATATCATAATCATTTATTTGTTGTTCCATTATTGGTCTGCATTTCCAAGATAGATAAAATGGATGGATATGTGATATATCATGATTTATTATTGTAATTTTTCCATTGTTATAATTAATTATACAATCAAGATTAAAATATTCATTTGAATGTATATATATATATATCTGTTTTATATTTAAATTTGTTTACTTCATTGATAATATGTGTTAAATATATTTCTCTTTCTTTTACATAATAAAGGTAATATGTAATGATATTTTCATATTATAAATATAAATATATATAAATATATATTAAAATATTAATAATATGAAAATATCATTATGTATGTTTGGTCAATATAGAACTTTTAAATTAAATCTAGAAAATAATTTAATAAATTTAAAAGATAACATTTTAAAAAATAATATTATTGATATTTACATTTTAACTGATAAAAAAGAATCGGGTAATTATAGTATTAAAAATGAAAAAATAATAATAGATTTATTTAATAAATATAATTGCAATATTGAAAAAATATATTATTGGGAAGATTTATCAGATTATTATAATTCAGATATACGTAATAAAATACAATATGACAATAATATAAGACATACTAAGGGAGCTGATAAATTTACATCTAATTTATGGTATAGAAAATATTTGTTAAATAAATTAAAAAATGAATATTGTGAATTAAATAACAAAAGTTATGATTGTCATATGTTCATTCGGTTATTTGATACTCAAATAACACTATCAAAATCTAATGATTATATAATTAAAAATTTAGAGAATTACCTGAATAATAATTATTTATTGTTTTCCGGAGATTTAATACATATTGGTAAAAAAGATACAATTGATAAAATGTTTGAATTTGGTAAAGAATTTGGTTTAGTTCACGATGATATATGGTATGATTTAGAATTTTCAAATTATGTAAAAATAGTAGATACACAACTATTTATAGAAAAACCAACTTATTGTAGCGAAATTCAGACCTATTATTATATATTTAAAAATATCGATAAGTATTTATGGATAAGGACATGTGATAGATTTAATACTCCATCAAATGAAAATTCTTTTTTTTATGTAAAACATTGCCCCCATAGATAATATATAATATTTTTATATTTTCAATATTTCACTCCATTTTTTTAATATTTCTTCTTCATGAAATTTACCAAATTTTTTTAACTTTAATTTATGTTTTTCATAATTTAAAGTATTTATTTTTATTTTTAAATCTTCCCAAGAATCAAAATAAATTAATAGGTCTTTATGTTCTTTATTATACCATTCAGATATTTCAATATGTGAATATAAAAAATTTTTATTTTGATGCCAAAAATTTAGTTGTTTAGATAATTCTTGTATAAATGTTTTACTTGGTATGAAAGTTAAAATTTGTAGTGATAAATTTTCCAATAATGCCCATGTAGAATATGCATATGGAATACAAATTACACCCTTAAATTCCATCAAATCAGCAAGTCCTGTGTGTCTTTTATTATAATTTTTAATTCCTATATTTGTTAATAATTTAGATAAGTTCATAAACTTAGTTTCATTATGATAAGATGGAATAAAAAAGGTATCTTTTTTATTATCAATAATAGTTTTTTCAATATTATAATCTATTTCATAAGTTAAACCAATTGGTTTAATAACATTATTATTAATTTTAATATTTAAACTACTACAATAAAGTATTTCAAAATTTGTATTAGGAATAATTATAACATTTGGTTTATTATATGCTTCTCTAATTAAATTATAATAATCATTATCGCCTTCAACCGCATAATCAAATCGATTGCATATCCATATAATTAATTTTTTGTTCCAATTATTTTGTAAAAATATTCTTGATAATGGTCCTGTATCTGATGTTATTATACAATCAAATGTATTAAAATATTCTTTATGTTGTTCCCATCGCCGATTCGCTTCATTTGTATTTAATACATAATATGGAAAATGTGGTCCACCTCTTGCATTTGGTTCTAATTCATTAAAGAAAAACATAGTCTCATATTCATAATTTAATTTATTTAATACATAATTGATATCATTTATACAACCTTTATGGAATGATATATGTAATATTTTCATAGTATAAATAATAATAATATGAAAAGTTTAAATACTAAATTTTGTAAAATTATTAATAAAATATTTCATAGATTCAATTCTGCTTATATATGTGTGTTCATCTTTTACTTTATACATTAGTTCTTTAACAATATCTAATTTATCGCTACGATTCTCAAATTCAACCCCCAAATCTAGACATTTTATTGGGTCTGGATCATATATTAATTTATTATTAAATAAGTCATTAACTATTTTATTATTAGTTATACCCATTCGCCCATAACTTATATTTTTAAATATTCTACATGGAATATATGATTCTTGTAATTGCTGTCCATATTGAAATGCCGACGCAACCACACTTCTTTGCATACATTCAGCATTCATATCTATTGACATGTTTTGATTACTATTTATATTAAACGTTGCGCCCCCCTTTTTAAACTGAATATTATGTTGTTGTAGATATGGTAAAATATTAGCGTGAGACTGTGTAAAACTTCCAATAAAATAATAATTATTCGGTTCTCTCTTTTTAGAAATTAATTCCAAATTATCAATATTATTTTGCAGTTCGTGGGGTAATAAGTCAGTGCCCCACATTGTAAAATATTTATAATGCTTTTCATCTTTAAAATAAAATTCATAGTTTTTTTCATTTAATGGGATTGCTTTTAAATCTATATTTTTTTGTTTTTTATAATTAGTCGCATGTTCACCATACATATCCCGAAATGATACTAATAATTCTATTATATTTTCTTGTGGTAACATATCATATTTGCCAGGATCTATTGAATGACAAAAATATAAACAATTATCTCTTTTTGGTATTTTAAAATCAACCTGATGTTCTGTAATAAATAAACTATTTGAAAAATCAAATTTAGATACATCATCATTGTCATCAAACCAATATGTTTCAAAGCTTAAATATTTAAATGCTATATAAAAAGCATTATGAATATAACTATGTGTATGTGAATGTAGTTTATGCCCCCAGATAATGATTTTTTTTATTTTTACCATATTTATGCTAATAATCTTTGTTTTTATTTAAATAAATATAAATTATATATATATATATAATTTATAATTATGATATTAATAACCGGTGCAAGCGATAATCATT
>ERZ802830.3670-NODE-3670-length-12820-cov-41.6088_pt1 | contig 12820 bp, 9 predicted proteins | sample MGYA00345654_ERZ802830 | MGnify/ENA primary metagenome ERZ802830 (study PRJEB30503, sample SAMEA104212375) | marine metagenome | biome: Westerlies Biome; feature: [SRF] surface water layer (ENVO:00010504) within the epipelagic zone...; material: water... | reverse complement strand
CATACTTGGTCTTTTTTTATGCAAAAGCCCTAAAGACATCATTTAAGTTTGCATAAAGCACAATTGCAATTAGTAAAAAGAATCCAATCATAGTTGATACTTCCATAAACCTATCACTTGGTTTTCTTCCTGAAATCATTTCATATATAAGGAACATTACATGACCTCCATCTAAAGCTGGAATAGGAAGAACATTCATAAAAGCTAAAATTATTGATATTAAAGCAGTTGATGACCAAAATCTTTTCCAATCCCATTTTGCTGGAAACAAATTACCTATCGTACCAAAACCACCAAGTTGTTGTGCACCTTTCTTTGTAAAAACAAATGAAAAGCCAGCAACATATTCATAAAGTGTCCAATACCCATAATTAAATCCTTGAGTGATGCTATCAGCAAACCCTACTTTAACGTTTACAGTTTCAATTCCAGTATTCAGTTTATTAACCCCAATCAATCCTTCGTCATTTCGATCAATTGTTAAACTATAATTAGAGCTACCCCTTTCAACTATAACATCAATAATATCATCGGGATTTTCAGCAATCCAATTTGAAAAGGAAGACCAATCATATATAGTCTCACCATTTATTGATATAATTTTATCTCCAGCTTGCATTCCGGAATATTGAGCAGGAGAATCATTTAAAACTGAATCTACAGTTGCACTAAAAAGAGGCACAAAACTGTTTATTTGACCACTCTGAAAAATATCACTACCAATACTCTCGGGGATAGATATATTCTCAATATTACCATTTAGTTTTTCTACTCTTATTTTCTTTACAGGTCTTAAAAGTAACATCTTATTTATGTTTAATACATTATCAAGTTCTTTACCATCTACATCTAGTATTTTATCTCCTTTTTCAAAACCTATTTCTTGAATAATAGTTGATGGTTCAAACCCAAGTGGAATGTTTTCTTGAGGAAGTGTTTCTTTTCCCCACACAAAAAAGATCATCATGTAAATAAAGAATCCAAGAAGAAGATTCACTGTAACACCACCTAACATAATAATAAGTCTTTGCCAAGTTGGTTTAGATCTAAATTCCCATGGCTGAGGTGGTTTTTCCATTTGTTCTTTATCAAAACTTTCATCTATCATACCAGAAATCTTAACATACCCTCCAAGAGGCAGCCAACCGATTCCAAAAACTGTCTCACCAATTTTCTTTTTAAATAATGAATACTTTATATCGAAAAACAAATAGAATTTTTCGACTCTTGTTCCAAATAACTTTGCTGGAATAAAATGACCTAATTCATGAAGAAAAACTAGAATTGAAAGTGACAATAATAATTGAGCTGCTTTTATAAAAAACTCTGGAGACATATTTTAATTTTAAAGAGCAAATTTAGTATTTTTTTAATTCCTTCAATTATCTTTGCTAACACATTTAAAAATAAAATGTTAAAAAAATATAGACTTTTTGCATTTATTATGTTTTTGATATCGCTGACCACGATATATATGTTTAATAACGTCTTAACTCCAGAAAAAAAACTACCTATTTATCAACCAAACATGGTTAAATTTCAACTTGTTGATAGTACTATTCAACATATAAAAAGATTTCATAAGATTGAGGACTTTAAATTATTTAATCAAAATGATAAAATTGTTACAAATGAAACTTACGATGGAAAAATTTATATAGCAGACTTTTTCTTTACCACTTGCCCAGGAATTTGCCCATTAATGAAAGATAATATGATTATCCTTCAGAATGAATTTATTGATGATGATGAAGTGCTTCTTCTTTCACATACTGTAACTCCAGAAATTGACTCAGTTAGTGTTCTAAAAAAATATTCTCAAGAAAAAGGTGTTGTTGATTCTAAATGGAATATGGTTACAGGTGATAAGAAACAAATCTATAATCTAGCTAGAAAGTCTTACTTGGTTGCAGAGGATATTGAAGGTTCAGATTTTTATGGTATGATCCATACTGAAAATTTTGTCCTAGTTGATTCTCAGAGAAGAATAAGAGGTTTTTATGATGGAACAGATAGTGGTGTAATGGATAACCTAATTGAAGATATCAAAATTCTCAAAAAAGAAGATAATTAATTCATTAACTCCTCAATATGTTCTGTTTCAATAGGGATATCTTCCATTAGATTTAAAGGCTCGCCCTTAGTTTGGATTACAACATCATCTTCAAGTCTTATTCCAAAACCTTCTTTGGGAATATAGATTCCGGGCTCAACTGTAAATACCATATTCTCTTGAAATGGATCCTCAAGTAAACCATAATCATGAGTGTCCAGTCCCAAATGATGTGATGTTCCGTGCATAAAATATTTCTTATAAGCTGGATTTTTTTTGGTCTGATTTTTTATATCAGCTTTATCTAAAAGATTAACATCCAATAATTCTTTTGTCATAATTTCACCAACTTGATTATGAAAATTCTTCCAGTTATTTCCAATAGTTAAAAGCTTAGTTGCCTCATTTTTTACCCTTAATACAGCATTATAAATTTCCTTTTGTCTTTTTGAAAAACTTCCAGAGACAGGAATAGTTCTAGTCATATCACTGGAATAATTTCCATATTCAGCTCCAACATCCATTAAAATTAGTTCTCCATCTTTACATTGTTTATTATTTTTCACATAATGAAGAACATTATTGTCTTGTCCACTTGCTATAATAGGGGAGTATGCAAATCCTTTAGATGAGTTATTTATAAATTCATGAATAAATTCGGCCTCAATTTGATATTCCCATACACCTGGCTTAATAAATTTTAAAACTCTATTAAAACCTTTTTTAGTGATCTGGCATGCTTTTCTGATTTGATCAATCTCATCTATATGTTTAATAGATCTTAATCTCTGAAGTATTGGATTACTTTTTGCAACTTTATGAGCAGGATATTTTTTTAATAACCAGCTTATGAATCTATCTTCTCTAGTTTCAACTGGAGAATTAGCCCTATAGTGTTCATTTTTATTAATATAAAATGTATCTACTTTACTTGAAATTAAATGAAGAATATTTTTGAAATCCTCAACAAAGTGAATACTCTCAATACCAGATAATTTAGACGCTAAATCTTTGCTTAGTTTCTCTCCTTCCCAAATCTTTGTATGCTCATCAGATCTTCTTATAAATAGAACTTCCCTTGTTTTAATGTCTTTTGATGAAGGATATAGAATTAAAATTGTTTCTTCTTGATCAATACCTGCCAAATGAAACATATCCCTATGTTGTGCAAAAGGTAATTCACTATCAGCACTAACTGGATAAACATCATTTGAATTAAAAATAGCCATACAATTCCCCTTCATTTGATCCATGAAATTCAAGCGATTTCTTTTATAGATTGAATTATTTAAAGGAATATATCTCATTTATTTTTTATCAAATATCTAGAAAATTAATATAATGTTTTTAATTTAAGTAAAAATTGGTGTTATGAAGAACTATAAAATAATTTTCTTTCTATTATTAGCTTGTTCAGTAAGCTATTCTCAACCTCAACCTTCGGATGCATCTCAATTAATTGGGGCATATCAAAAAAAGGCACAATTAACAAAGTCATCTAGGGTTAAAAATATTCATTTCAGAAACATAGGCCCAACTATAATGAGTGGTCGTGTCGTTGCGCTAGAGGTGAATCCAGAGGATTCTTCAGAATTTTATGTAGCATATGCTTCAGGAGGTGTATGGCATACAAATAATAATGGAACTTCTTTTACTTCTATTTCAGACGATTGGCCTACCCAAAATATTGGGGAAATTACAATGGACTGGAGAAATCAAACATTATGGGTTGGGACAGGAGAAAATAACTCGTCAAGGTCTTCATACTCTGGAATAGGTATTTTAAAAACAGAGCCAAATGGTTCAAGCTGGGTTAATGTTGGACTTTCAGATAGTCATCATATTGGAAAAATTATAATAAATCCAAGTGATAAAGACCATGTGATAGTTGGGGTTACGGGTCATCTATATTCAAAAAATAAAAACAGAGGTGTATATGTATCAAATGATGGAGGAGAAACATGGAAAAATACACTTTATATAAATGATACTACAGGAATAATTGACATGGCTGTTACCCCAAATAGTTTTAATATAATGTATGCCTCTGCTTGGGAAAAGGACAGAAAAGCATGGAATCTAGATGAAGATGGAAAATCATCAGCTATATATAAAAGTATAGATGGGGGAGAGACTTGGGATAAAATTTCAAAAGAGAATAGTGGTTTTCCTGTTGGAGAAGGTGTTGGACGAATTGGAATTGCTGTCTATGATGAAAATATAGTTTATGCTGTATTAGATAATCAGTATAGAAGACAATTAAAGACTCAAAATGAAAATCTAACTAAAGAATCTTTTAAAGATATTTCAGTTGATAATTTTAAAAAAATAAAGACTGAGGATTTAAATCGCTTTCTTCGATCAAACAGATTTCCTAAAAAGTACAACGCAGAATCAGTTAACTCAGATATTAATTCAGGTAAAATTGAACCAAATGATTTATATAGTTACTTAGTAAATGCTAATTCTGAGTTATTTGATACTCCTGTTATTGGAGCTGAGGTATATAAAAGTGTTGACGGGGGGCAAAGCTGGAAGAAGACTCATGAAACTTATCTAGAAGGTCTTTACTATTCATATGGATATTATTTTGGTAAAATTCATGTAGATCCAAATAATAGTGATAAAATATATACATATGGTGTACCGCTAATATCTTCTGATGATGGTGGAAAAACTTTTTATAGTATTGGTAAAGAAAATGTACATGCAGATCATCATGATTTATGGATTAATCCAAACAAACCAGGACATTTAATTAATGGAAATGATGGCGGGGTAAATATAACTTATGATGATGGTAAAAATTGGATAAAAAATAATTCAACTGAAGTCGGTCAATTTTATTCTATCAATGTAGACTATCAAAAACCATATAATGTATATGGAGGACTTCAAGATAATGGTGTTTGGATGGGGCCGCATAATTCTATTGAAAGTAAAAGATGGAATATGAGTGGAAAATATCCCTGGAAGAGTATTCTTGGAGGAGATGGAATGGAAGTTCAAATTGATAATAGAAACCCGAATATAGTTTATACGGGATCTCAATTTGGATTTTACTCTCGTTTGGATTTAGAAACAGGCAAAAGAAGATCTATTAAACCTGTTCACGAATTAGGACAATCACCTTTTAGATTTAATTGGCAGACTCCCATTCGTCTTTCATCACACAATCAAGATGTATTATATTATGGGTCAAATTTCCTTCATAGGTCAAGTGACAAAGGTGAATCATGGAAAACTATTTCAGACGATTTAACTAATGGTGGTAAAATGGGAAATGTACCATACGGAACTTTAACAACAATTTCAGAATCTCCATTAAACAAAGATGTTATATACACTGGAAGTGATGATGGTATGATATATGTAACAAAGAATAGCGGTAAGACATGGAAAAATATTTCTAAAGACATGCCACAAGATCTTTGGGTGAGTAAGCTTTATGCTTCATCTCATGAAGAAAACATTATTTATGTATCACTTGACGGATATCGATGGGATAATTTTTCTCCATATATATTCAAGAGTAGTAATTATGGCAAAACATGGGAGTCGATCAGCTCAAACTTACCAGATTCTCCAATCAATGTTATCATTGAAGATAATGTTAATGGAGATATTTTATATATTGGAAATGATCATGGTGTATACGTCTCTATGAATCAAGGTGCTTCATGGGAGCCATTTAGCAGCGGATTAACATCTGCTGCTGTTCATGATTTAGTGATTCAAAAAGATGAAAACCATCTATTAGTTGGAACTCATGGTAGGTCAATATATCTTTCTAATATTGAAAAAATTCAAAATTTGTCTAGTGAAATTCAAAATTCTTCTCTTTATATGTATCCACTAAAAGATTTGGAGTATTCTACTTCTTGGGGATCTAAAAGAAGTGTTTGGAGTGAACCTTTTGAGCCAAATATGGAGCTTACTCTTTTTTCGTCTTCTATAAAAGATTATGAATTGTCAATCATTGATTCTGAAAATAAAACTCTTTATACAAGTCAAGGAAAGCTTGATAATGGTTTCAATATTATAAGTTATAATCTTAAATCAAATGAAAACTCTATTATGGATTATCTTACTAAAGGATCATACAAGGTTTTAATTATGACTGATAAAGATAATTTAGAAAAGGAATTTCAAATAAAGTAGTTATTTAAGTGTTTATGCATTAATTTTGAATAATAATTGATTGCAATGAAGCTTATAGATTCCTCGATTGGAAGAAAAATACTAATGGCCTTATCCGGTCTTTTCCTTGTTGTATTTTTAACACAACACTTTTTAATAAATATTACATCTGTCTTTAGTGAAAACATATTTAATATGATATCACACTTTATGGGAACGAACCCTATTGTTCAATTTATTCTTCAACCAATTTTGATTTTTGGAGTTATATTTCATTTTATAATGGGCTTTTATCTTGAGATTATCAATAGAACATCGAGAGGTAAAAATTATTCAAGATATGTGGGGAAAGATAATTCGTCATGGATATCAAGAAATATGATTATTAGTGGAGGAGTAGTATTGTCTTTCTTATTTCTTCATTTCTATGATTTTTGGGTTCCAGAAATGAATTATAAATACATTGAGTTTTTACCTAATGATCCAGATAGATATTATGAGGAATTGATCCACAAATTTGAGAGTCCAGTAAGAACTTCATTCTACTCATTATCATTTATTTTTTTAGCATTACACTTACTCCACGGATTTAGTTCTTCACTTAAAACTGTTGGTGTAAATTCTCGATATTATAATTTACTTAAATCTTTTACTCTAATCTTTTCAATTGCTATCCCTTTCGGTTTTATTTTTATTGCAATTTTTCATAACCTTATGCATTAATCTGGGGCACAAAAAGGGGTACATTTAATAAAAAAATACATATATTTGCACAATGGGATTATATCTAACAGAAAAACATGTAAAGTATAAAAAGAAAGGTTCCGAAGAATATGTTTCGCCTTTTTTTATTTACCATAATGATAATAAGAGAACTAAAGTTTTCTGTAGTCTAAAAATTAATAACAAACACTGGGACTTTACAAATAAAAAAGTTAAATCAGGAGATAAAGAGTATAAGTTTAAAAATAAAAAAATTCACTCTGTTAAAACTGAACTAGAAGATATTATTTCTTCTTATAAAACGAATGATGAGCTTCTTACACCTGAAAAATTGAAAGGTGAACTGGAAACTTTAAAAAAGAAAGATGATTCCCCTTCAGTTAAATCAAAAAATATTCTAAACTCTAAAATTCCTTTAGGCTCTTTAGCACTTAAGTGGGGCAATCATAAAAGTAATATAAACCTTGTAAGCCCCTCTAATAAAAGAAATATTGATGTCATTGTCGTTGGGACAGGACTAGCTGGAGCATCCGCATCAGCTACTCTTGCAGAGTTAGGTTATAACGTTAAAGCATTTTGTTTTCAAGACTCTCCTAGACGAGCACATTCAATAGCTGCTCAAGGAGGAATAAATGCTTCTAAAAATTACCAAGGAGATGGAGATTCGAATTATAGGCTTTTTTATGATACTATTAAAGGTGGTGATTATAGATCAAGGGAAGCTAACGTTCATAGATTAGCAGAAGTATCAGGAAATATAATTGACCAATGCGTTGCTCAAGGTGTTCCTTTTGCTAGAGATTACGGAGGACTTCTTGATAATAGATCTTTTGGAGGTGTTCAAGTTTCAAGAACTTTTTATGCTAAAGGACAGACTGGACAGCAATTATTATTAGGAGCTTATTCAGCAATGAACAGACAAATTGCTAGAGGAAAAATTGAAATGTTTAGTAGGCATGAGATGATGGATATAGTAAAAGTTAATGGTAAAGCTAGAGGAATAATTGCAAGAGATCTTGTAACAGGAAAATTAGAAAGACATTCTGCTCATGCAGTAGTTATAGCTTCTGGTGGTTATGGAAATGTATTCTTTTTATCAACTAATGCTATGGGAAGTAATGTTTCTGCTGCATGGAAAATTCATAAAAAAGGTGCCTATTTTGCTAATCCATGTTTCACTCAGATTCATCCAACATGTATACCAGTTTCAGGTGATTATCAATCTAAATTAACACTAATGTCGGAGTCTTTAAGAAATGATGGAAGGATATGGGTTCCTAAAGAAAAGTCTGATGCAGAGTTGATAAGAAATGGAAAATTATCTCCCATTAATATTCCTGAGGACAAAAGAGATTACTATTTAGAAAGAAAATATCCAGCGTTTGGAAATCTTGTTCCAAGAGATATAGCATCGAGAGCTGCAAAAGAAAGATGTGATAATGGATATGGCGTTAATCAAACAGGAGAAGCTGTTTTCCTGGATTTCTCTCATGCAATTATAAGATATGGTGAAGAAAAAGCAAAAATAAGCGGTCAGAATTCTTCTGATTCAGAATTAGTTTATAAACTGGGAAGAGATGTTGTTAAACAAAAATATGGTAATCTTTTTCAGATGTATGAAAAAATTGTAGATGAAGATCCTTATAAGGTTCCTATGAAAATATATCCAGCTGTTCATTACACTATGGGTGGGGTTTGGGTTGACTATAATCTAATGACTTCAATTCCTGGATGTTTTGCAATTGGAGAGGCTAATTTTTCTGATCATGGAGCAAATAGGCTTGGGGCATCAGCGCTTATGCAAGGTCTTGCTGATGGATATTTTGTTCTTCCTTATACTATTGGAGATTATTTGTCTGATGAAATAAGTACTGGTAAAATTTCTACCGATTCAGTAGAGTTTGAAAAGAGCGAGAAAAAAATAGAAGATCAAATTGATAAGTTAATTAACAATGATGGAGTAAATTCTGTTGATTATTATCATAAAAAACTAGGAAAAATAATGTGGGAGAAATGTGGAATGTCTAGGAATGAAATAGAATTGAATAAAGCAATTAAAGAAATTCAAAATCTAAGGAAAGATTTTCATAAAAATGTAAAAATTCCTGGAACTAAATCCGAGTTTAATGAGCAACTAGCAAAAGCTACAAGAGTTTCAGACTTCTTAGAACTAGGAGAATTATTTGCAATTGATGCATTACAAAGAAGAGAATCTTGTGGTGGTCATTTTAGAGAGGAGTTCCAAACTAGTGATGGAGAAGCAATTAGAGATGACGAAAACTTTAAATTTGTTTCAGCCTGGGAATTTAATATTGACCCAACCAAACCAATTCTACATAAAGAAGATTTAAAGTATGAAGAAATAGAAATCAAAACTAGATCTTATAAATAATTATAAAAAATCATGAAAAATTTATTCACAGTATTTCTGCTTTTAATATCAATAAACACCTATTCTCAAGGAAGTACTTTTGATAGGCAGATTTCATCTGACCAAAAAGTAATAACTAACCATTCTACTACAATCCTTGGAAAAAAAGTTAATTATTCTGCTCAAATTGGGACTCAACCCATTTGGGACGTAAATGGAGAAGTTATTGCAACTCTACATTATACGTATTATAAAAGAACTGATATTGAGGATAATTCTAATAGACCATTAGCCTTTTCATTTAATGGAGGACCCGGTTCAGCTTCAATATGGATGCATATGGGATACACAGGTCCATATAGTTTAATAATTGATGATGAAGGATATCCTATTCAACCTTATGGATATAAATCTAATCCTTATTCAATATTAGATGTTGCTGATATTGTTTTTGTAAATCCAATTAATATTGGTTACTCCAGAATCTTGAAAGAGATGAGTAAACAAGAAGCGACAGATAAATTCTTTGGTGTAAATCAAGATGCAAAGTATTTAGCAGAGTGGATGAGTACATTCGTAACTAGATCTAGTAGATGGAAGTCTCCAAAGTATATTATTGGTGAGAGTTATGGGGGTGTTAGAGTAATGGGCCTTGCACATGAGTTACAACAAAATCAATGGCTTTATTTGAATGGAGTTGTTCTGGTCTCTCCTGCGGATTATGAACTAAGGTATGAATCAGGAGGTATAATTCTTCCAACTGTAGACTTTCCATATTTTTCTGCTACTGCATGGTACCATAATAAGTTAAATAAAAATCTTCAAGATAAATCCTTAGAGGAAATTATTGAACTTTCTGAAGATTTTGCATATAATGAATTACTGCCAGCTCTTGCAAAGGGAGGATATATCGATGAAGGTAAAAAAGACGAAATTGCTAAAAAAATTGAAATACTTACTGGTATAGAGTATGATGAAATAATAAAAAATAATTTAAATATTTCAACTAGTTTTTTCTGGAAAGAGCTTTTAAGAAATGAAGGGTTTACCATAGGTAGACTTGATTCAAGATATAAAGGAATAGACAGTAAAGATTCTGGAAACTATTTTGAATATGCACCAGAAATGAGTGCTTGGGATCATGCTTTTACACCTGCAATAAATTCATATATAAAAGAGGTTTTAAATTTTGAAACAGATATAAAATACAATACTTGGGCTAGAAATGAGTTATCAGTTAGACCTTGGGATTCTGATAATATAAATATTAGAAGAAATTTTAGAGAAGCAATTGCAGAAAACCCATTTTTAAATGTCTTAATTCAGTCAGGATATTATGATGGTGCTACAACTTTTTCTGCAGCAAAGTATACGATGCAACAAGTTGATCCTTCAGGGAAACTTAAAGATCGATTCACATTTAAAGGATATGAAAGTGGACATATGATGTATTTAAGAAGAGAGGACTTAAAAAAATCAAATCAAGATTTAAGAGATTTTATATTAAATACAGTAACAAATAATAAATCAGCAAAGTATTAAAATGAAATTAGATCTAAAAATTTGGAGACAATCTAACTCAGAATCTGAGGGAAGTCTACATAATTATGAAATTGATGAAATAACTCCAGATATGTCATTTCTTGAAATGATGGATGTCTTGAATGAAAAACTTATAGTTGAAGGAGTAGATCCTGTAGCTTTTGATCATGATTGTAGGGAAGGTATATGTGGAAGTTGTTCATTATTTATTAATGGAAGAGCACATGGACCAGATACAGGAATTACGACTTGTCAACTTCACATGCGAAAATTCAAAGATGGAGACTCTATAATAATTGAACCATTTAGAGCAAGCTCATTCCCTATAATTAAAGATCTTGTAGTAGATAGATCATCTTTTGATAGAATCCAACATTCTGGAGGGTATATAAGTATTAATACATCAGGAAATACTCAAGATGCAAATACAATTCCAATTAGAAAGTCTGATGCAGACAATGCATTTGATGCTGCAACATGTATCGGCTGTGGAGCTTGCGTAGCTACTTGTAAAAATGCATCTGCTATGCTATTTGTATCAGCAAAGGTTTCCCAATTATCATATTTACCTCAAGGACAAGTTGAAGCTAAGGACAGAGTTCTAAACATGGTTAAGCAAATGGATGAAGAAGGGTTTGGAAATTGTACAAATACAGGTGCTTGTGAGGTTGAATGTCCAAAAGGTATATCTATTGAAAATATTGCAAGAATGAATAAAGAATTTTTAAAAGCTAAGCTATAATTTATTTAGACTCTAGAATCATCTGAATAAAAGTCCCAATCTTATCTCTTCCTAGCCATCTTCCAACGACAACTATATTTTCATCAGGAATTACTACTATATAATTACCACCAAATCCAGCTCCATAGTAAATGTTAGTTGGGACATTCTTCCAATCTGTTCTTAAATAGTCTTCACCTTGTTCAGAATTAATCCACCACATATATCCATATTCAGGATTAGTTTGTGATGGAGTAATTGATTTCTTTATCCATTCCTCAGAGATTATTCTTTTATCATCCCATATTCCATTATTTAAAAATAGGAGCCCAAATCTAGCATGGTCTTCAGAGTTAATGAATACTCCACCACCATTATGCCCTCCTCCTGAAACAGATTGCACCATTAAACCATCAAGATTTATCCAAGAACTTTCATAACCATACCATCTCCAACTATCAGATGCTCCAATTGGATCCATTATATAGTTTTTAAGAACTTTTGGTAGGGGTTCTCTGAACATATTAAGAAGAGAGTATGATAAAACATTAACTCTCACGTCATTATATTTATAATAAGTACCAGGCTCTTTTTGAGCTTCTGATCTCCAATCATCAATAGTTTTACTTGTATCTGGCCTATCCTCCCAGTGATTAATACCAAAAAGATTTCCATGCCAATCAGATGATTGATTTAATAAGTGTTCCCATGATATTTTACTATTCATGTTGCCATCAAAAGTTTTATCCCACACATAATTAGATACCAAATCCTTTTCTGATTTTATTAAATCTCTATCTACAGCAACTCCAGTAACTGCTGAAAGATAGCTTTTTGTGACACTAAAAGTCATATCAACTCTTTGGGTGTCACCCCATGAAGCTATTATATATCCATCTTTAATAATTAGCCCATTTGTTGCACCTCTTTTTTTAGTAGGGCCTTTAATACTGTGGTACGGTTCGGATGAAAATCCTTTTAATATTTCAACTCTTAAATCCTTATCTCCATTATTTTGAGTTTTAATTACAAATTCAATTGCCTTATTAAGTTTTGTAGAGTCATAATTAAAAAATTCAGGAGATTTAGTTTCCCAATTTCCTTTAGTTGGAAAATATGAGTTTTGTGCATTAACATTTATAAAGAATATAATAGTTAAAAGGGATAAAATTTTTTTCATTTTTTTTAGTTTATAGAATCTTTTATTATCTGGGTTTTATTTAGATCAAAAGTTTCATTTAGATCCCAGTTTGCTCTTACTTCAATTTCA
>ERZ802830.3669-NODE-3669-length-12821-cov-12.4933_pt1 | contig 12821 bp, 14 predicted proteins | sample MGYA00345654_ERZ802830 | MGnify/ENA primary metagenome ERZ802830 (study PRJEB30503, sample SAMEA104212375) | marine metagenome | biome: Westerlies Biome; feature: [SRF] surface water layer (ENVO:00010504) within the epipelagic zone...; material: water... | reverse complement strand
ATTGGGCATCGACATCACTGAGCGACGGGAAGGGGACGACGACGGTCATTTCTTGCCGCCAAAGAACTTGCTGACGGCCCTGATTCCCAGTGAGCTTGCGACCACAGCACCCAAGCTGACTTGATACCAGTCTGGCATAGTGGACAACGCAGCAAAGCCATCATCGACAATCTTGCGCCCGCCCTCACCACAGAATGCTAGCAGCATGGGTATACTGAATATCAGTGTAATATATTCATCGCGCCAAGAATGCTGAGTAGCCTTAACCGCCTCAAGGTCCCAGTCAATCTCGCCGGTCGATTGTTTGAGCTTAATCTCAGCGTTGGCCTTCTGAATCGCTGTTTTACCGTCAACATATGACGTCGCCAGCCCGCCGAGTGCGGAGACTATTGCGCCGATCATTTCTCATGCCCCAGCCAGACGGCGAAGCAGCCGCTAAGTGAGCCCATACAGATGGATACGAGGGCTGATTGCTGTGTGTTGGGGTCGGGAATCGACATAAACCAATGCACACTCTGGTACGTCAGTATCATTACACAGATCATCATTGCTCGGGGCAAAAGCTTCCAAGCTAGTATGCGTTCCATTGCTATAGTCATATGTTCTCTCCTTACTGCATGGCCCAAACGACGAGGGCTATTATGGTGACAACGAGAATGCCAAGGATCAACGAGGCTCCGACCGTTGCGGCGCTCTCAAACTCTTCTTTGCGGACCTGAGCGGCACGGGCATCAGCGGCTGCTTTGTGCTTTGCCGCTAGGGCCTGCTCTTTCTGTAGCGAGACAACCTTCTGCCACACACCCCAATCCCAGCGGGCCATGATCAGTTGCTTGGCAGCCTCTATGGCTTCTTTTGCCAACTCTTCTTGGATGACAATCTCAGTCGCTGATTGGCCGGTGGCCTTCGCCTGTTTCTTCTGCTGGCGTATTTGCTGTGCGCCGGTAAAAAGATTGTCTAAGTCAGTGGTGATCTGACTGATGTCTTTGGCCGCACCGATTGTGCTTTTGATGCCATCGATGGATGCCTTTACCAAGGCTGCTCCCGCTAGTATCTCGGCCACTGGCATGGTCGTTGTTCCTTATGTCTATGCTTAGTATTTAGTTGCGACCATTAGATCGATAGCGTCTCTGATCGCCTCAAGGTTGGCGTCGATTCTTGCCATCGTGACCGCTTGGCTGTGCGCTGTGCTCTCGATCTCAGACATGCGGGATGAGATCTCCTGCACGTCAATCGTGTTGGATTCAATGTCTTTGACCATGCCTGAGACGGCCCAGACGATGGCCGCACCTTGCCCTACTAAAGTCAGTACAATTGCAGCACCCGTCCACTCACTTTTTACTGTCATTTGTACACCTTGTGTTCATCAGGGTTCTCAAGGAAGCGCGGCACACAATAGGCCAGCGCATAGTGCTTGGGGCTCGTCAGATGGCCGTATCGACGGACGATCTCACGCGCATGATAGTTGCAGGCTGTGACGCTGGCGAAAAGCATCGCAGGGCCCTCTGATGCAGCCCCGCCGACAAAGACGAGCAAGGCAAACACATGCACCCGTCAGTCCGCGTATTGGGCGCTTGGCCGCATTACTTGGATCGACCCTGCCTGCGCTGCCTCGTTAGCCTGCTCTTGCTCCTCGGCTAGAAACTGCGAGTACTTCTGCTCAAAGATAGGCCCGCGCTCGTCCAAGAAATAGTCGGCGGCATAGCTTAGTGCTGAGTACATAATCAGATCGCTGGACGTAGCTGCAAGAGCGTTCTCATCGCTGTCTGCTGTCATAGCCGCAAAGGGGCCATAGTAGCTTACGTTAACCGTGCCGCTGCTGGGCTCGGGGAACAGCAGGATGGTGGTGCCTTGCTGAGTAAAGTGCGTAGCCGTGCCGACTTGGCCGGTAGCTTTGAACTCAAGCATCTCATGCAAGGGAACACGGGTCAGGGCACTGTTGTTGTGGTAGATGTCTATGACCTCAAGAGCGGACGCTGGCAGGGCGATAGACCCCGTCTGACCGCTGATCGCATAGGTCTGGATCGCCTCCATTGACGGAATGCGGAGGACACGCTGAATGCGAGAGATGCCCTGATCGATGAAGGTGTCGGCCAGCGCGTTGACGCAATCGCTGCGGTTAAGCAGAGCCTTGAAGTGTGTACGGATGGCACCTTTGTTCACGGGCTAGTTCCTTTTATTCGTCGCCATAAAGTAGTCCAGAGACTGGTCACGCAGACGCTTGGTGATTTCTTTGACGCTGTGCTGGTAGAGGTCGAAGCCTTCGCGGAGCCACTGTTCGTGAACGGCAACGGGTATCGACGCAACGCGCTGAAACTCTTTTTCAAGGGTGTTATCCGACGCATTTCTACTGTCTTTAAGGTCATCCATGAAGGCGGTGGTGATTTCTTGGGTATTCTTAAAGGTGACACGGTCTCCCTCCTGCAAATACTCGGTCTCAACGCCCAACAGCTTGCGGGCGGGCTTATTAGTATCTTTTGTCATGTGTGGGGGTGCTCGATTTGTTGCTCGTAGGTAGGAAAAGAAGACGGCGAGGCAGCGAGATAAGGAGAGCAGCCAACTCTCGCTGGTGCTCCCCGCCGACTTCAATAGTTTACACGATCTTAGGACAGACCTGTGATCATGTGGCTGTCAGCAAAACTCATATGCTTGCATGAGATTTCCGCCACGATCTGGTGTCTGTCGCTGTCGCCATTCTTGGCAAGCAGGGTGCGTGTGTAAGGACGCAGGACCACTTGCTTAAACATTGAAGGATCAATGAGAAAGGCGTGGGTCGTAAGCTGGTGACGGTTAAGTACGACTTTGTATTCGCCGAAAGGACCAACATAGAGGTCGATCACATTGACCAAGGTCTTAGTACTTGCGAACTCACGGTTCCGACCAGAGGCGGCTGTGAAGCCTGCAATGATAAGACCATCGGCTGGCTTGACCATAAGCACAGACGGATCTGAGCCTTTTTCAAATGCGTCTTGACCAGCAACCAGCAATTTCGCCTCTGTAAGCGGATCGGTTGAACCTGAGCCAGCATCAGTGCTGTTAGTGATCTGTTGATCAATTGAGGCCATCTTACGCGCAGCAGAGGCAGTGCCTGTGACTGCAGCCTGAGATACACCAACGAATGCCCGCTCCTGATCGCGCTTGATTTCCTTCAGAGCTTTGCCCATCTGGTATGCGGTTTCCTTCGCTCTACCGTAGGTTTTAATCGCATCGGCAGTTGCACTTATTTGGAAAGCTTTGGTCAGGATCTGAGTGACGTTAGACCGCATAGTTGTAGGCGAGAGTGTCGCCATAGATGCGTCTGCTCCTTCAATTGCAGCGTTGACCGCAGCGTTTGCGAGGCTGTCCTCTTGCCATTCAAAGACACGGGCGTGTGTCTTCTCAGACTTCATCAGAGTTGACATGGGGGTGTCGGTGGGAGTGATGTCGGTTATGATATCTGAAACGTCTTCAGCTTTACCGACCTGATTGTAGGTAGTATAAGTAGCCATTGAGCTACCTCCTTCTTAGTGCTTTGGGTTATTGCTCCCAACGCGCTAACAAGGCCTCCGCGATGTCATCAGCATCACCGTTTCTCGATGGATTACTTCGCAGCATTTGCTGGGCCTTCTTGGCTCGGCGTACTGCGCTGTCATCTGAGACGGGTGATTTGGTTGACCTTAAGATCTTCTTGCCTTTGTTGCCATCCTTGGCCCTGATGACCTTAGACTTCGCCTTCTTGGTTTCGGCGGTCGCCTTGGTTTGGTCGTAAAGTCGGGCTTTGTTTAGCAACATGATTACCTGTGGATCGACGTATTGATCGACCTGCTCTTGGGGTAATCCTTGGGACACAGCATATGACCTGATGTCGTTGTACAGGTCGTTGCCCCAGTCAGGCATTTGGCTCTGAAGAACCTTGACGCATTCACTCGCGGCCTGCTGATGCAGCACTTTCTGCTGGTCTTGGGCGTCACGGTAAAAGGCGTCGGCCTCTTCTTTGAGAAACTTAAGGTTGTCTTCTGCGTCTTTGGCTTCGGCTCGTAGCTTCGCAAAATCATCGGCGTCCATCTGTCGGCTAGCGACGAGCATGTCTACTTCGGAATATGGCTTGGCTCGGGCTTCTGCTCTCTGGAGAAGCTTTTGATAACTGATGTCTGCCTTTTGAAGGGCAGCGTCGGCCTGCTTGCGCGTGGCAGCGAGATCTTGAGACTTTCGGGTCAGAGATGCCTCTTGTCCGTGCAGTCGTTTCAAAGCCGCGATCGATACCCGTTGCGTTTCACCGTCCACAATGATTTCGACTTGAGTGTCGTCGTCAATACCTGACAACTCTACTTCGTCTTCTTCATCGGTCTCGGGTTCTTCGCTTTCTTCTTGGTCGGGGTCCTCGTCGTCTTCGTCTTCGGTCTGCTCGTCGTTGTCATCCTGAATCTCAGACTGATCCTCGCTAGTCTCGTCTTCGTCTTCTTCGCGAGGTTCGTCTGCTGCCTCTTCGTCCTCTTCGGATAGGGTTTCCCCGTCCTGCCAGCGACTAAGAATGGCGTCCGCAGCGTCGTCTGAATCGAGGCTGCGTGGTTGAGGTTCTTCGTGTGCTTGGACGTCTGTCATGGTCCTACAAGTCCTCTTTACGGTTGTCGTCATTATCAATGGTGCGGTCGTTGATTTCGTCGCGAACGGCGACCCATTGCTTCAGTGTATTTGCCACGTCTACTAGTGCTCGATAGTGGCGGTAGTTTAGCTCTCGGCCTGCGCTGTCATCGGGGTCCGAGTTGACGTAAGTTGTAAACGTACCCTCGACCAACGTGTTGACGCAGGCATTGAATGCAGTGCTAGACAATAGCTGCTCTGCCTCGTCGCCTTGTGCGACAAGTTCTTCTTCGGTCATAGTGTGCTCTCCTTAAGGGCGGTGTGCCTAGCCGGTTGGCGAGGCTATCGCTCGGACATCAGTTGCTGTCTTCGCAATCTCAAGCTCTGCTGTGTCCACCATCACTTTGTGGTCTAGCTGAGACTCTTTGAGGTCCAGATCGTCAGACTGCATGGCAAACGATTGCTGTGCTTTCATGCGATCTAGCTCAAGTTTCATCTGGGCCACCTGCGCGTCCATTTGCTGCTTGGCTTCTGCCAAAGCGGTCTGGCGCTCTTGGATTTGCATCTGCTGTTTCTGCATTTGCATTTGCATCTCTTGCATCGGGTCAGGCTGTGGTGGCGGCAGTTGCTCAGGCGGCGTGAGATAGTCTTGGACGTTCTTGATGCCGCTGTTCTCCATGACGTGGCTCATCAGCTTAAACTGGTTTGGCGCTTGGTACATGGACGACAGGGTCGGATCTTGCGACATGAGCCCGTGCAGCGCAAGATACTTCTGCGCTTCCTGCTCTTGTTCGCCGTATCCGAGGTGCATTTCGACGGTCACATCGCGCTTGGATGCCCACTGCGCTGGGCTGATCTCCACGTAGTCACCGGCTAGCTCCACGACCTTCTCGTCAGTCTCGTTCTCGACGCAGAGTTGGTAGACAATCTGATACAGGGGCCGCAGGAAGTTGTTTGCGAAGTTTCGGGCGATGATCTTCTGACGTTGCTGGCTCATTGTTGCCAGTTGCTCAACCATAGCCGCTGAGTTTTGCTTGGAGACTGCGTCTTTGTTTGTGCCCTGTGACAACCTGCTAACGCCCGTCGTGTCCTCTTTGTCCTCGTCCAGCATCTGAATAGTGTTAAAGATGAACGGGTTCAGAGGTGCCTGCTGCATGGGCACAATAGCATCAGGGCGGGTGACGTTAACAATGCCGCCGACGCGACCATCGATAAGCTCACGCGGGTTGGTAACACCGCCCTTAGTGACCACGTATCGCGGGTTGTTGGTGATCATCGCGTGGTCAAGGATAGACCTTGTGAGTACTGTGCGGGCGTTCTGAATGGGCACGACCTTACTGGCGAAGTTATTGCCCCAGAAACTGTGTGGAATTGGCAGCGGTGTAAATACAACGAATGGCTTGCGGTTCACGCGCTCCTGCTCAAGCAGTACATTGCCAGCCTTGACCAATCGGTAAAGTTCAGCTTCGCCGGTGCCCTCGACATCGAGCATCGTGTAGCATTCGTAACAAGTGACCGAGCGCACTTGATCTTGGTAACCAAAGGCGTTGAAACCTCGGTCGCTGCCGATCTCCTCGTGCCGCGCTAAGACCTCTGGGTCAGTTTCCATCTCAGTGTCTTCGTGGTCCCCAATGGCATCTATTTTATCCTCGTCGTAGCCCATCTGCCGAAGCTCTGAGATCGTCTTAGTCGAGCGGTGAGCACAGAACAGGACGTCATCGAGATCCCGCGCTTGTGGCTCAATGAGGAACTCTTCGGGGGCGACGTTCTCAATCACAACCTGAGAGGTGTCTTGGGTCACGCGGATGTCACCGCTGTAAAAGCCGAGGCTTTCCTCGATCTCTTCGATCTCGGTGTTGTCCTGAGCCAGTACGGCGTCAAGCTCGTCCTCAGTCAGATCCTCGACATACTCTAGGTGACTCTCGGTCTGTTCTTTCCAGTAGACGCGAACAATGCCACAGCGGGCTATCAGGCCATCGTGTATGGCGGTGCTCATTACAGAGTATAGGTCGTTTTGCCGGTGGGCCACGTAGTCGGTGTATTCTGTGCAAACCTCGGCCATCTTGACGTCGTCGGCGTTCTGTGGGGCAAAGCGTACAGTCTTGTTGCCGCTGGCGAAGGTCTCAAGCAGCGCAGCTTTCATCGACTCGACGCTGTCATAGACGTCCATCGAGACATATGAAGAGTTGCCGTCGTGGGCTTTCTTTGGCAACGTGGCGTTGTAATAATCGACTGCTTTCTTGCGCTCACGGCTGATCTGGCTGTCGTAGTAGCCGACTGATCTGCGGATGTTGGCATCAAGGATCTTAACGATGCCCGCTTCGTCCAACTTCTTATAATCTTTCGTTTGCATTCGGCTATACCATTTCTATGTAGTGATCGTCGGTAGATTCTATAGGCTCCCAAGCGCCCTCGTGAATGTGGTTGGCGAGGGCCAGCGACATAACGCAGTCGTCAAAGCAGCCTGCTTCGGCTTCCATCGCGCCGGTCTCGGTCACAATGTAGGTGAGCATCTCGCGGATCGTGACCTTGCAATTTAGCTCTAGCTCGTCGTCTCGGTGACTAGCTCGTAGCTGGTCAATGATCAGGGGCTTGGTCTTGGAGGTCGTTGTGAAACCCAGCTTCACGGTCTCGCGGTCTGTCAGCTTATCAACTTGGACTTCTGTGTAGAAGTTAGGATAGGCCATGTCTTTGCCGAGCCGCGTACACGTTAGTATGCCGTGACTGTTGTTCTCAACGATGATCAAGGCTTCATTGTAGTACTCGCCCAGCGCATAGAGCACAGTCGCAAAGTAATCGGGATGCACATGACTGCGCCACACAGCGACCTGACGTTTCTTGCTGTCTAGGATCTGAGCGCAGGAGTAGTCACCGCCTCTCACGCCCATACTGACGTCGGCCCCGATCACGTACTGTTCGCCGTCAACGTGGGGTCTGTAGATCGACAGTTCACCTCGGGCGTTGTCCAGCCACTCGTCGCCCTCAAGGGCAAGCCGTTGCTTAAGCTCTTCAGTTTCAGACAGGCGCGACAGAAGCTTGTCGGGGTTAAACACGGGACGCCCAGTTGTTAGGAACGCCTCGTCGGGGTAACTCGGGTACTCCTGCCGAAAGAGGTCTAAGCCGTTCTGCGCGATTTTGCGGCGGCGAAACATAAGCTGCTCGTCATCAAGGTCATACTCGGCAGCGAGGTCAATCTCGTCGGGGGTGCGCTCAAAGTTGTCGGGGACGGGCTCACGATAATCGGGGTCAGTAAACCACGGGATAAACACCGGCACGTACCCGTTGGTTCCATCGACGGCCCCCTTCCAGAGGTCGTAAAAGATGCCCGAGATACCATTGGCTGTGCTCTCGACAAAGATCGCCGTGCCGTTAGTGTTAGGCACCGCTTGCGTCAGTCCATTCCAGTTTTCAAGGGCTGTGCTCTTCTGCCAGAACGCAAGCTCACTCGCGTGAACGTGGGTCAACGTCTCGCCCCGACCAATACTCTCACCGCCTGCTGTCGCGACGACAAAGCTGCTGTCGAGCACGTCGAAGCTCAGTTCGCGGCGGGAGCTATACTTGGTGTGAGGCTTCAGGATCTCCGGACAGTTCTCGTGATAACGCTTGGTCATGTCAAAGAGGGCGCGAGTACTGTCTGAGTGGTGCGTAACAACCATAGCCTTGGAGGCGTTACGTTGGGAGACGCTGAAGTAGAGATAGCCACCAGTATACGTTGACAACCCTTGCTGCCGAGCTTTGAGGATGATGATCCTGACCTTGCCCTCGCTGGTTAGCTGTGCTTCGACAGCATCGTTGAGGATGGTCTGGGCGTTGTTTAGTTTGAGCGGCGCAATCTCACCCGCCTTGGTACGGATCTTCAGTGCGCTGGGCGCGTAGAAGCTGAAGTCATTTAGCAGGCGCTTCCTCACTGCTACCAATTTGGGGTCTAATGTCATCTGTGCTCTCTTCTAGCTGTAGCTGCTCGTCCTGTGGCCCATCGTGCTCGATGAGCAGGGATGACAGAAAGCTCTCAGCTTTGCCGACAGTGACCTCGACAGACGCCGCTGGCTTTGATCTGGTGAAGTCTAGGACCAGCCGTGCAGCCGTCAGCTTGTCGCGGTTCTGCGCCGGTTCACGCATGATTGACACAGCAGCGCGGAGGGCTTCCTTGCTGTACTCATCGTTTATGTCGAATTGTTCGCTCATGATTGCGACCACCTTGTCTGCTTCTGCTCTGGCCTTTTCTCTGATCGGCACAAGCTGTGCTGCTGTGTAGCCATCGACTACACCGACCGGCCTGCCTGAGTTCTTCTTAGGCTTGTTTGACCATTGCTTTCTTAGTGCGCGGCCCTCGGGCGTTTTCATCAAGTTGCTAAAGTAGTGGTTCTTCTTTGGTGTGCTTTTTGCTGGGTACTTTAGCTCTTCTTTTGCCACCTTGTTTCGGGGATTCTTTGGTGCGCCCATTTGCCAACTCCTGCTTTACAATTCTCAGTGATTGCTGCGAAGATCCGCAGAATTGATCTGGTGGCAACGCAGCTTCCATCTCGCTTAAGATCGCAAGCTTGTCGGGGCTCGACAAAGAAGACGTGCGAACCCAGTCTATGCGCTTCAGCATGTCCGCGAAGTTAAATGCTGTAGTAATCATTTAAGGTGCTCTCCTTATTAGCTTATTAGTTTACTTCTTTTTGCCGCCTTTTGATTTAGGTGGGCGTCCGACTTTGGTTCCGTAAGTGCCTTTGCCTGATGGCATGGTAATCTCCTTTTCTTGAAAGTTATGCGGCGAACTGTTGTTGCTGTGACAGAGCACCGGCTTGGGGTGATAACGCGCCCGCAGGCATCTGTTGTCTCATTTGCTCTTCCTCTTCCTCCTCGGCGCGACCGTTGAGCATCATGGCGAGTACCACGGCGACCATTGTGGCGAAGGGGTAGGTGAAGAATTGGATGCGCGGGTTCTGGGCGTTGCGGAACTGCTCTTGCAAAACCTTTGCCGTAAGTGGCATGACCTTCTTTGCAAGCTTTGGGTTTGCAAGGTACACCCACACAGGGTCAACAGCAATTTCGCGCAGGCCTCTGATATACCGCTGGTGGCGGTTTAGTTGTTTCTCTTGCGCGTCAAACATCGTATATATGTCAGAATCTGAAGCACCATGAGCACGTATAACACTCTTTTTGTCTTTCAGGGCTTTTATAGCTGCGGAAAGTTTGCGAACAGCGCGTGTGCCTGACGGGTTATTTTCAAGATAAACGTCAACATTGTCTTGGAGGTTGATTAGCTCTTTTACTATGGCATCTTTGTTTTTAGCACCTTCAACACCCAAATGAGGCATAAGAGCACTTTCAAAACTACTGGCATTATAAGTGGTGAAGTCACCTGTGATGTCATTGTAGTCACGAGCGTTCACTTCATTAGTAAAACCAAAACCAGAAGGACCCATTGCAATGCCGTGGCCTATTTCATGCAGTAAGGTTGTAAGGCTCTGTAAATCTGTAACACGGCCAAGCTTTTCTGAGGTGGCTCCTGCTTTGAGGCCAAACACTGTTCCCTCTTGGTTTTCCGCGCCTCGTTTAAACGAACCACGGACCATCTTCTGACCAACAGCACCACTTTCCTCAAGCATCTTAGCTTGGTCATCAAACATTTTAACGGTGATATTTAGAGCCTTCGCAAGCGCAAGCGCCGTGTCGATATCTTGGATGCCGTTCTCGTACTTAGTGCCCTTCTTACCGATCTCAAAGACTGCACGAACCTCTGGAAGCTGTGCTTTCACTTGCTCAGGTGTTGGCGGTTGAGAGCCGAGCATCTTGTTGACGAGCGACTTCATGTTGAACGGGGATTGCTGGGCAGGCTGTTGGGCAGGAGGGGTCGCTAGGACTCCAGTATTCCCTTGTTGGGCGAGGTCTTGGTCGAAGGATTGTCCTGCATCGGGACCGGCTGGCCCTCGTCCTCCGCGTCCATCTCCGCTAAGAGATCCCAGTCCACTTCCGCTAGTGTCTGCTTTGCGTAAGTTGACAATCTTGCGGGCTGCGTTGGCGTAGTCTGGCGCTTCGTCATCTTCGTAGCCACGGCTCTCGTCTCCTTCGTTTTGCTTTGCTGTATCATATAGGCGCTTCTCAGGATACCACAACAGGGCCTGTAGGTCACTCATTGTAATATCTTTAAACTCGGGGTTCTGCTGAAGGCGCTCAAGCGCACGGGTAAATACGTCGCGGATAAAGGTTCTTTCAGCGGCCCCTTTGGGAGCTTCTTGCTGGCCGTCGAGGTAGCCAGCCAAGCCATTAGCTGACTTGCGTATTTCTGGGCTTACAGTGTTTATCTGCTTGCGCCATTCTGGGTCCATTGAAAGCTTGGCGGTTGCAGCAGCAAAATCATTTAACTGCGCTTCTGACATCTTTGGCTTAATTGTTACTGGTGTGCCTTCATAAAGCTTTCGCAAGCTCTTGCGCTCAGTATTTGACAAGCCATTGACTAGGCCTTTTATCTCGCTACGCTTCTTCTTTTCCATAGCAGGGTTTGGCACAACCAAAGTGCCGCGCCAGCGACCGACAGTCCGCATAAGCCAGCGGTCCATCGTGAGAGCGTCGAAGTTGCCATATAGATTGCTAAAGAAGCCGTTGCCGATCTTTGGGCCAAGTATTGAGGCACCGCGAACAAGGGTGCCCTTGCCTTCGCCGGTTATCTTTACGCCGTACTTTTTCTCTAAGTCGCGCACAGGTACCTGTGAGTTCATAAAGTCCGCAAGCATTTCGTGCTCTGGATCTTTGCTGTTGGTGCGCTGGTCAAACTTGTCGAGCATTGTGTGGTACATTTGTAGCCCAGCGTTAATGCCCTGCGCTGCTGTGCCAATGCCTGCGTCCGTTGGGAAACGACCTGTACGCTGCAAAGTCTCATAGACCTCGGCAGCTAATTCAAAGTTCTTGTCCACCTTGAGGCCATTAGACGTCACAGCCAATGCCCAAACAAACTGGAGCTTGTGCTTAGGGCTTGTGAGTACCTCGGGGTAAACTTCGCCCAATGTCTCTAGGGCCTCGGTAACGGTGCGGTCATACCAGCCAATGGCATTCTGGTTGTCTTTGATTGCTTCAAGGGCGTCCGCGTAAACAAAGTCAGCCAAGCGATCAATGTTTTCTGGGGTAACCTGTGTCAGATCAATGCCTGCGCTTTTCTGCGATGCTAGTGATTTGGCTTGCAGATCAAGCTTAAAATCGCGGCCCTTGGTGTAAACCTTGCGGCGGGCGAAATCAAAAGAACGTGCAAGGCTGTTCTCTAGTGGGGTGCCACTGACTTCTCCAGTTGGGACGTTGTCCGTCAGCGCAGGCTTAGATGCGTCAAAGTCCTCGTCAAACGCCAGATCGGTGCCGCCGGTGCTTGTCGGGGGCTGCTGACGACCACTTCGGCCAGCTTCCTGCTGTGCCACACGTTGGACGTAAGGCATGATGTAGTCGTTGATATATCGAGGCATGACACCTGACGCCCGTAGACGCTCAACGATATCGAGGGCGTTCTGCAGCGGCTGTCCGTTGGTACCTATATTGCCACCCGAATTAGCAGCGCCAAACTCTAGCAGCGCAGTCCGTAGTAAGTCCTTTTGGGTCTCTGGAATGCTCTGATCGCTTTCCATGCCATTAAGCAGGCGGTCAGCAAGAGCGTTGTTTGCATCGATCCCTGACTGCACGGCTGGACTGCGGCCCTGTGTCTGCTGTTGGGCGGTGCCTGCTGTTGACTGGGCTGCAGAGGGTCCGAAGCCTGCGAGGCGGCGTTGGTTGCGGGCGTCGTTGCCATCGGGTTCAGCGATACGCAGACCATCAATGGTGGCATCAGAAGACAGCACACTGTTAAGAATACTGATCCAATCGGTGAGGCCTGTGATCTGGTTGTTTTCGCCTGCCAAGTTGCGGCGGGTCTGGTTGATAAGCTCAGTCACCTCGGGCCGGTCACCGTAGTGCTGCTCCAAGTGAGGCAAAAGCTGCTCTAATCCCGACCGATCAAGGCCTGTGCCCATGTAAAGCATTCCAAGCGGGGCGCTGTCGGGCTCTGGTCCCCCGCGCTCACTTCTGAAACGACGCACCGCCTCTTTAAGGGCTGCACTGCTCTCAGCTTCCTGCTCTTCCTGACGCTCGGCTTGCTGTGCCTGTGCAATCAAAGACGGCCCAGTGGGGCTACCGAGCCCGTCGTTGCCTTCGTTAAGCTTGACGAAACGCTCGACCAGCTTTCGGCGGGTGCCACCCTTGCCCCCGAGTACCTTATCGATGGCCTGACCGCCGAGGACGATAGCGGCTTGAGGTAT
>ERZ802830.3667-NODE-3667-length-12824-cov-26.1927_pt1 | contig 12824 bp, 8 predicted proteins | sample MGYA00345654_ERZ802830 | MGnify/ENA primary metagenome ERZ802830 (study PRJEB30503, sample SAMEA104212375) | marine metagenome | biome: Westerlies Biome; feature: [SRF] surface water layer (ENVO:00010504) within the epipelagic zone...; material: water... | reverse complement strand
CAGAAACCTTATATTTTCAAACTACGGCTGTTGGGGGGTTGTTGTCGGCAACACTAAGTTGGTATGATCCGCCAGCGGCCTTTTACGCAAGTAATACACTGATAAACGATCTTGATCTACGCATTACCCAACAAAATACCACCTATTTACCTTGGGCGTTACCCACAACTGCTCAACAGACCGTAGCTATTTTAGGAGATAACTCTAGAGACAATTTAGAAAAAGTAGTGGTATCAGAGCCACTGGGTGGTCGCTATAAAATCACGATATCTCATAAGGGAAGTTTGCAGCGCATCAACCAAAATGGGGAATTCGAAAACACCACACAAAAGGGTGCTTTAGTTGTTTCCGGGCCTGGTATTTTTTCAAAATCAGAACAAGAACTAAATCAATTTACAGCATCAAACAACTTTTTAGTGGCCCCTATGCCAGCTGAGGAAAACTTTACGATAAGTGCACTAAATAATAATGTTCCCTTTAAAAACTTAAAAATTTTAAGCCTTGATGGAAAAGAAGTGTTGCGTAAAACAAGAAACCGTTTCTCTTTGAGCAGTACTACTGTTGATGTTTCCGCTTTAACCACGGGCACCTATATTTTAGGTGTAGGAACAGAAACGGGAACTATCTTTAAGCAGATACTTATTGCCAACTAAATGTAAAATATGCTGACTTAAATTTTGTTCTTCTAAAAATTAGAGAACAAAAATTATTTATCAAACAATTATTTTAAATTACATCAAAAAAATTTGTGTAGTTAACATATAATTAACATATTTGGGGTTGTTAACAATAACTTAAATATGAAAACTAAATTTATTCAAACTTTAACACTTGCATTAATAGCAGTGTTTCAAGTTGCTTTAGCACAGCAAGTTATTACTGGATCTGTGACCGACCAAGATGGTTTGCCACTGCCTGGTGCAACAGTTGTGATTAAAGGAACTTCAACAGCGACTACAGCTGACTTTGATGGTAATTATACCATTGCTGCCAAAAACGGTGACGTTTTTATTGTTTCTTTCGTAGGGTTTAACCCAATTGAAGTTACTGTTTCGTCTGCCACCATGAACGTTTCGCTTGAAGGTTCAACGCAACTTGATGAGGTAGTAGTTACTGGATTTGGCCAAACCGAAAAGAGAGAAGCCTTAACAGGATCTGTAGGTACGGTTTCATCCGCTGAATTAACAAAGCGTAATGTAATTAACCCTATCGCTGCAATTGAAGGAAATGTTACAGGTGTACAATTTACATCTGCATCTGGTCAGCCTGGTTCAGGTCCTGGAATTGTTATTCGTGGGGTAGGAACTCTTAACGGTTCTGCATCTCCTCTTATTATTGTAGACGGAGCTACCTTTGAGGGGTCTATAAATTCTATTAACCAAGATGATATCGAGAGCATCAACGTACTTAAAGGTGCGTCTCCGATGATTGCACTTTATGGTTCTCGTGCAGCAAACGGTGTGATTCTCATTACGACTAAAAAAGGTTCAAAAGACGGTAAAATTAGAGTGAACATGACAAGCCAATATAGTTTTATTGATAGAGCTGTAAAGGAATATGAAGAGGTAGGCCCTGGACAATATTACGAGCTGATGTGGGAAGCATACAAAAACTCTTTGTCTACTGCAGACCCAGCAGCTACTGCATCTGCTACTATATTTGATCGTTTGGGTTACAACCCATTTAATGTTGCCAATGACCAAATTGTTGGTACAGATGGTAATTTAAATCCAAATGCTGAAGTAATTTACGAGAGTCTTGACTGGCTAGATTATTTACAAAGAAATGGCACACGTATTAACAATTCTGTAAATGTATCTTCTGGTTCAGATAAGCACTCTGTATTCTTCTCTGCATCACACACAGACGAAGACGGTTACGTTATAGAAAGTAGTTTCGAGCGTACAACAGGAAGATTAAATGCTGATTTCGCGCCAACAAAATGGTTCAGATTGGGAGGGGGTTTAAACATGGCACTCAACAAGACTGTAGGTCTTGGAGGTGTTGGCAGTAGCTCTATTGTAAACCCATTTGGATGGGCAAAAAACTTAGCATCTATCTATCCGGTTTACGTTGTTGATAACAATGGCAAAATTGTAAATGATGCTGCTGGAAATCCTCAATACGATTATGGTGAGGGATATCCTGAATATGGCATCCAATCTAGACCTTACAGCCCAGGTCGTCATGGTATTGCAGAAGCATACTTTAATGATGAGGATACCAAAACAAACAACTATGGACTACGTTTCTTTGCAGAAATAGATTTGATGGAAGGTCTGACTTTTTCTGTAAATTATGCAAATGATTATCAAGATTTCATTAATAAATCTTATGAAAATGATATTGTTGGTGATGGTGCGCCTACTGGACGTTACGGAGAAACAAGATTTAGAAGAACTGTTTCAAACGCCATTCAAAAATTAAACTATACTACCTCTTTTGGAGATCACAACATTCAGGTTTTATTAGGACACGAAAGCTTTGATAGAGACTACTCTCAAAACAGTGGTCTTGCCAACACACAAGTTGCGGCGGGTATTTATGAGTTTGCAAACTTTACAGTTCCTACAAGCTTAGACGGATATTCTTCTGAAAAAAATACAGAGGGTTATTTTGGTAGAATTGGTTATGATTTTAGTGAGAAATATTTCCTTAACGTTGGCTTTAGAAGAGATGGTTCATCTGTTTTTTCAACTGACGTACGATGGGGTAATTTCTACGCAGTAGGAGTATCTTGGAGTATTGACAAAGAAAGTTTTATGGATAATGTAGATTTCGTTGATCGTTTAAAATTAAGAGCTTCTTTTGGTGAAGTTGGCAACGACAACCTTGGTGACTTTTATATTTCTCAACCTAGATATTCTTTAACTTCAAATGCTGGTGCTCCAGGGATCCTTTGGACACAGCTTGGAAACAATGGTCTTACATGGGAAAGCGTTACTAGTTTTGATGTAGCTGCAGAATTCTCACTATTCAAAAACAAACTTTACGGTTCTGTTGAATACTACAAAAAAACATCTAATGATCTATTATACAACTTACCAATTGCTCCGTCTAATGGTTTGATTGAAAAACCAGAGAATGTTGGAGACATCTTCAATGCTGGTCTTGAAATTTCATTGAACAGTGAACTAGTAAGTAATAAGGATTTTAGCTGGACACTTGGACTACAAGCTTCAACGCTTGATGCTGAAATCACTTCCTTACCAGATCCATTCGTAAATGGTTCTAAACGTTGGGAAGTAGGTCGTTCACAATATGCTTACTTTGTTTACCACTATGCAGGAGTGGATTCTGCAAACGGTGATGCTCTTTGGTATATGTTTGAAGAAGATGCAGATGGCAACAGCATTCCTGTTCTTGATGATGACGGAAACCATGATACCACAAATGACTGGGGTGATGCAGGTAAAGCTTACACAGGTGATGTTTCCACGCCTGACCTTATTGGGTCAATCAGAAACAGTCTTAGCTACAAAAACCTTAGCCTAGATGTATTACTGACATTCGCTAGTGGTGGTAAAATCATGGACTACGGATATGGTGACATGATGCACACAGGAAGTTATGCTAGTTCATACCACCCTGATGCTTCAAGGGCTTGGAGAAACCCAGGTGATGTAACCGATGTTCCAAGACTAGAGGTTGGAAATACAAACCAAGTACAAACAATGTCTACACGCTTCTTGACTGACGCATCTTACATTGCGCTGAGAAATGTAAACCTTTCTTATGCGTTTGATAAAGAAATTGCAGACAAGTTAGGTGTAGATCAGCTAAGCATTTTTGTTACAGGTGAAAACCTTTTCATAAACTCAGCTAGACAAGGACTAGATCCGCAATTTAATATCGCAGGAACACCATCCGGAAATGGATACAGCCCAGCGAGCACACTTTCATTAGGAGCAAAACTTAATTTCTAAAAAATTAGATATGTTATTAAATAAATATAAATCATTATTGTTGGTAGTATTAATTGCTATCACCTTTAGTTGTGAGGAAGATTTCCTAGAGACTTCTCCCACCGACTCTATTTCAGCTGCTGATGCTTTATCATCACCAGCTAATATAAATCTTGTACTTAACGGTTTACACCGAATGTTGTATTCTCAAAATGGAATACTTCCTGGTGCAAGTAACGCACGATCTGGTGAACACTACTACATCCCTGTTTTTGATGCTATGACTGGTGCACTTATTCATTCCTCAAGAGGGAATGGTTGGCAACGAGCTGATCTTCAGTGGATTGCGCATCGTGAGGCTACATATTCAACACCATCTCAAATGTGGTTTCAACGATATCATATAATTGCTGAAGTTAGTGCAATTATAAATAAAGTAGGAGCCGATGGGTTAACTGTTGACGCGGATATGAAAAATATCTTAGGTCAATCGCACGCTTACAGAGCTTGGGCATATTATCGTTTGATAAGCACTTATGCAAAAGGTTATATAATTGGTAATCCTTCAACAGATCCTGGTGTACCATTACTAACTGGATCAGTTGCTCCCTATGAAAGTGGACCAAGAGCAACGGTTTCAGAAGTGTATGCACAGATAGAAGCTGATATTGATGGTGCGATAGCGTATTTATCAGATGGAGCTACTCCTGCAGCAAATAAGTCACATATTTCCTTGAGTGCTGCTTACGGAATAAAAGCCCGTGTTGCTCTTTCTAAAGGAGACTGGGCAACAGCTGCTAGTGCTGCTGCATCAGCAAGAGATGGATACCCACTTATGAGTGAAAACCTATGGTTATCAGGTTTTAATACGGTTAGTCTGCCTGAGGTAATTTGGGGATCAAACGTTATTGATACTGAAACTGTATACTACAGATCTTATTTCTATCTAATGTGTCCTACATTTAATGGAAGTCAGAATAGAAGTAATCCAAAGTTGTTTGATAAGGAGCGTTATGCAGAAATTCCTTCAACCGACTTCCGTAGAAAACAAGCACTTCCAATGGCGCCAAATACAAATAGTGCTGCGTCTAACGGAGAGGGAGGAAGTTTTGCGACAGATCCAAACTATACTAACGCAGATGATTTTTGGGATGCGTGGGGAGGAGTGATTGATACTTATGGAATGACCACAAGACACAACACACACCCATACATGCACGTTAAGTTTTTGCAAAAAAATCCTGGTACAATCGATCCGGATGATATTATCTTAATGCGCTCATCTGAGATGTACCTAATTGAGGCTGAAGCAAAAGCTATGCAAGGAGATATTGCTGGAGCTCAAGCGGTTTTGCAAACATTTGGTGACGCTAGAGATACTGCTTATGACGCTAGTGCATTTGCAGATCAAGCTGCACTTATGGAGCATATCAAATTCCAACGTTATGTTGAACTATATGGTGAAGGCTTCAGCTGGCATGATCACATCAGATGGGATCAAGCTATAGACTTGACAAACTCTGGTGCTGCTGAGGTATTATATCAAGATGGATTCAAGCAAGACAAGCCATCAGTAAATCCAGACTGGATTTGGAAAATACCACAATCTGAAATTGATGCTAACCCATACATTAGCGAATCTGATCAGAACTAATTTTCAGTTTCTTTTGTAGAGTTTAAAAAACCTGTTCGAGATACTTGGACAGGTTTTTGATTTAATATAATGTTATGAAAAAAAATATATTAATTTTACTTTCTTTAATTTGCGGGTGTAGGACGATACAAAAAAATCACAATGATTTATCTGAAGATCAAAGAGTTGCCAAGGAAAAGGTTTTTTTAAAAGATGAAGTACTCAAATACCAAATGACTGTTGATCGTATTATTGATAGTCTAATTGAAATAAATGACCCAAGATTAAAAAAAGATAAAAACAATAATATTATACGCCCAAATGATATTTCTCCCTCTGGAAAGCCACTATATTTTGAAACAACTCACGGAGATAATTTATTTGCTTCTATTAAAGCAGAAACCGTAAAAACAGGAGGAAGTTTGGGTTTAAATCTATTCGGAGATGGCGTCACGGTTGGAGTTTGGGATTACGGAGCCATTTTGTCAAATCATGAAGAATTCATAAATCCAAACACTGGAGGGAGTGTTATTGAAATAGATGAAAATGAATCTCAAGAAGTTGTTGACAGTCATCCCACAAATGTAACTTCATGTATTTATGCACAAGGCATTTTCCATACTGATGAATATGATTTTCAAGGGCTTGCGCCAAATGTTGATAAATTAATTTACAGAGATTGGGACAATAGAGATTTGGAGATTATCATCGCACTTGATGGTAATTCAGATTTTGTTTTATCAAATCATTCCTATGGATTTCCTATCAAAAATTCAAGTGGCAACTATCAGTATGACGCGAGCGAAATAGGAATTTATGGAGGGCGAGATAAAATACTTGACAAAAACGCAAACACCTATCCTTACTACTTACATGTTACTTCCGCAGGAAACGAAGGAGATTTAGGCGAATATGCCGATGGAACTGGATTACAATACGCAGGACAAGAATTCAATAAATATGACTTGCTTACCAATGGTACTTTAGCTAAAAACATCTTAACTGTTGGTGCAATATCAAATGAAACTTCATTATTTGGTACTGCCCTACCCTCTGCGTTTAGTTCTTCAGGACCTGCTGATGATGGCAGAATAAAACCGGAAATTGTAGCAAGAGGGGAAAGAGTGCCTGTAGCAAGAGCATTAGATCAAGACGGTAACGAAAATACCGACTCATATGGATTATCTAGCGGGACTTCTTTTTCATCTCCAATTACCGCTGGAGGATTGGTCTTATTACAAGAATTGTATAAGAACTATAATCAAAGATTTATGTTGTCAGCAACGCTAAAAGGATTGGCTTGTCATACTGCAGATGACATTAAACACTGGAATGGGTTTAAAGACATCGTTGGCCCAGACCCAAAAACAGGATATGGCGTACTTAATCTAGAAAAGGCGGCAACGCTTATCATGAATGATTCCGCTAACAACACTAATCTTCAAGAATTAGAGCTTAATAATGATGAAGAATTATCTTTTAGCTATACATTGACAGATAGTAGCGAACCATTTATTGCTTCAATCAGTTGGACAGATCCAGCCAAAGAAAATCTTTCAGCTGTTTTAGATCTAGTTAATGACCTTGACATTCGCGTTGAAAAAGACGGCGAAATATATTATCCGTGGAAACTTGATGCTAATGCTAAAAATCAAGCGGCAACAAAGGGAGACAATTTTGTTGATAATTTGGAAAAAGTTGATGTAGGGACAGAAATCGGGACATATACCATAACCATAACTCACAAGGCAACTCTTAAAGCAGTTCAAAAAGTATCACTCATTGTTTCTGGAGGTGGATTCCTAACGCTAGGAAATGAAAAGCTGGAAACCGAAGATTTAGATAATACAGTGCTAGCTTATCACAACATAATCAAAGACGTGATTACCATTAGAAATCTAGACTCTTCAAATGCAATAAACAATACACGTATTTTTGATATTAATGGACGCATGCTGGCTAACAAAAAGCAGGCAAGCCAACAATTGGTTGAAATTGATGCAAGCGCATTAAATAGCGGAATATACTTTTTGAATATTCAGACTGAAAAAGGAACGCTTTCAATTAAAACTTTGGTAAAATAATAGTTATTTTTTTACTTGTTCAACTAGTACCTTGAAACAATAACTCCTTCTTTTAGGGGGCTGTTGTTCTAAATAACATACTTTCAAAAAAAGTTAATTCTTACCTTTACCAGATGAATAAAAATATGGCATTTGGCCTAAACCCTGTCCGTGAAGCCATTCAAGATCCCAGTAGAATCCAAAAAGTCCTCATTGAAGACGGACTTAAAAACCCTGCTGCACAAAAGCTCAAAGACGAAATCATGCGCTCAGGTGTTTCGTATTCGTTTGTGCCAGAACAAAAGCTGTACAAACACACCAAAGAAAACCATCAAGGTTTTGTGGCACTCATTGGGCAAATTCAATTTACAAAGCTAGAAAGCATCATTGAACCAGAGAAGCAACAACTCTTTTTACTTCTCGACGGCATAACCGATGTACGAAACTTCGGGGCTATTATCCGATCTGCGGTGGGTCTGGGCGCTAGCGGCATCATCATTGGTCAAACTGGAAGTGCGCCACTTAATGACATTGCCATTCAAGCCTCTGCAGGAGGCGCATTTCACATTCCCATTGTTCGCGTTAGCCACCTTAAAGACGCCATGTATCTGCTACAATCACACGAAATAGCACTGGTTGGCTGTACAGAAAAAGCAGATTCGTTTGTTTCAGACACAAACCTTAAGCGCTCTTTGGGTATAGTCATGGGGAATGAACACAAAGGCATTAGCAGAGGCATACTAAATCTCTGTGACGAGCAGATTAAAATTCCCATTAACGAACTGTTGGACTCTTACAACGTTTCCGTTGCCGCTTCACTTGTACTGTACGAATACCACAGACAAAACAACTAAAGCAAGAAAGTCAGCTCATCAAGCTGTTCAATTTCTTTGTAGTGTGCTGGATTTTTGCGCTTCAAGGGCATAAAATGAACGGCATGCATCCCCACGTTTAGCGCACCTTGGACATCAGCCTCTAGGCTATCCCCTATCATCACAGCTTGCTCAGGGCTGACACCACCCACTTTGAGCGCGTGATTGAAAATTTCGGGATCGGGTTTTTTCTTACCCACAGAGGATGAATCGGTAACCGTATCGAAATAAGGCAATAAGCCTGAATTTTTCATTTTAAAGTGTTGCACATCTTTAAATCCATTGGTTATCATATGCAAGGCATAGTGTGGCTTGAGTGCATCTAGAATAGAAATGGCACCTGGGAACAAGCTGTTGTATTCGGGTAGTGTTTGAATATAAGCATCTGCCATATCATAAATCAAGGCATCAGAAGTCTGATAATGCAGACGATCAAAAACAGTCTTTAGGCGTTCATACCGCAATTTTTCTTTGTCAATCTTGCCTTCACGGTACAACCGCCAGTAGACCGTGTTATTTGGCACGTAGACTTCAAGGAACGCATCAAGCTCAAGGTCTATTTCATATTGCTTAAAAAGCGTTTTAAAGGCCAGTGCAGAGTTTTTTTCAAAATCCCAAAGGGTATGGTCCAAATCAAAGTACAACGCCTTAATAGTCGATTTATTCATGAATCAACAGTTTTTTTAGTGTGGCTAAAAAGGGGGCGTTTTTGGAGCGGTTATTAAAACTTTCGTTAGTAAGTGCGACCAGCATTGGGGTATTGAGCTTTTGTAAACGAGATTGATACCCAATAAAAAGCTGGCGCATTTTTCTAGCATATTGCTGTGCACGTATATGTGACTCGCTTAAACAAATGGGATGAATGGTCAATGGGGTGTGTTGTTCCTCGCCCAAATCAAAGAAACGAAATGGATGGGCAGTGCTTGCCCGAAAACCAGGTGTATCAGGGTATTGCAACGAATAATCATGTTTGATACCAGAGGAAGAAAAGGTGCGATAGGTATCCGGAAATCGCAAAACCAACTTGTGTTGACGAATGGCTTTAATGGGTCTGTGGATTAAGCCCGAAAAACGATTAATATCTTGATTGAGCGTTTGGCTTTTTTGAGTAGACTCAAATGAAGCAAGCGGCGCAGTAGGCGCATAGTCCGATAAGCTTTTGAGCTCTTGTTGGTGCTTTTTACTAAATACACTCAAGCTTTTATCGTGAACGCCAAGTGCTGTATAGAGCGCAAAAAAACGAAAGGAAACCGCCGTAGACCGAAAAGCCTCCATGTGCTCAATTAAACCAATAAGTGGATCCTCGCGAAAGCGCAACACCACCATCAATCGATCAAAAGTCTTGGCAAATTTTAAAAGTCCGAAATCATACAGTCCCTCAAAGAAAGAACGGAAAAGGGTTTTGTACTTGTAAGCATACAATTGTGGAATTTCAATCACCAACTCAGTAGTATTCACTGGCTGCTTAAATTGTGGCAATTCAAAAAAATCAGTCCATGTCGCTACAAAGAGATCAAACCACATATCTATCAGCGGTAAATCCAAAAAATTATGGTTAAACGCCAAAGACTGCTCGGGCGGAAACCTACCCAAATCATCAGGCGCATAAGGCATGTATTCCTCATACCTGCTCATCAAATAGAAGGAAGCGGCGAAGAAATCAAAAGGCAATTGACTTTTTGAAGAAGTAGCAAAAAAGGCGGGCATCCCCTCCCATTGAAAGACCGAAATATCCACCGGGTTCACGCCCTGTTCTGTTAGCAATCCATTGGCTGCCACAAAAAACTCATTACCCAATGGAACATCGCCATAAGACATCTTAGGGCCGCTATGTGCTACAAAAGCGCTAACATCAGAAGTAAACGAAACTTCTTGACCTAGTCTGTGGTAAAAAAAATGCCTGAAAATATAAATGATACGAGGCTTGACTGTGGGGGTGTGAATCAAAATCATGATTCGCTTACTTAAAGTTATTTTGAATCCATCTTGACAGTGGGTCGTATGCCAAGAGGTTTTCCTCCATCTCCTCATTTTCATGAATAACGGATGTTAGTTTTTCAATATAATGTCGTGCAAAAGACTTTGGGTAGCGATCGCCCCAGTTAAAATGAGCGACATAGTGTTCAAAAAAACACAGGGCCTTGGTAATGTCCTTTTGCAAATAAAAACTCAATACGCCCATAACATAATAGGCATCATTAGAAACTTCTGGTGTGCTGCATACATCCACTTCATTAACAGCGTTTAAATAAGCAACCAATGCTTCTTTGTTCTTTTTAGTCGTCCTGTAATAATAACCTGCTGCCAAAAAGCCCTCAATGGTAGACAACGATTGAACGGCGCTAAGCGCTTTGTTGGCCTTTTTATTGCTCCCACCCAACACCCATGGCAATTCGGTATACAACTCCAATAAAACCAATTGAATGGTAAGCGAGTCTGGTGCTATACGTGCAGCCTGTTCAAAAGCCGTTTTCATGGTTCTTACATAGGGCAACGATTTTACCTGCGACACTTCTGAAGCCAAAATTCCGGCTATACCACCCAGCATAAATTGATAATCATAGTTATCTGGATCCTCCTCGGCTAGGGAAGATAAAATATCAAACGATTGCTCATAGGCACGTGTACTGGCATAGAGCAGTGCAAGTTCGTGTTGTTGCTCAACAGATTTGTCCGCTAAAGAATCTAATACAACGATGCGTGACTGCTGTTCGGAAGTGATAACAACGGGCTCAAAAAGAGCGACAGGAATGCGTTGCCCATAGGAAAAACCTACACAAAAAATGATGAGGATTAGTCGTTGAGCAATTGCCATAATGTGTCTTTCAATACGGTTATACCCTGTTGTGAAACGGACGAAAACAAAACAAAAGGTATTTGATCAAAAGCAGCCTTACATTCATCTTCAGTAGCTGCATATAGCTCTTCATCTAAAATATCAGATTTAGAGATACCGATTAAAAAATTCTTATCCAACAACTCGGGATTGTACCGTGTCAATTCACTGTTCAAAATAGTAAATTGTTTTTTAATATCGCCTGCATCAGCTGGAATAACATAAAGCAGCACACTATTGCGTTCAATGTGTCGCAAGAAATAATGCCCCAATCCTTTTCCTTCAGCTGCTCCTTCAATAATGCCGGGTATATCTGCCATTACGAAAGATGTATAGTCACGGTTTTCGACAATACCCAGGTTGGGTTTAAGCGTTGTAAAGGGATAGTCTGCAATTTTAGGCTTTGCAGAAGTCAATGCTGCCAACAAAGTGGACTTACCAGCATTTGGAAAACCTACCAAGCCTACATCGGCAAGCACCTTCAGTTCTAGCGTGATGTCACGTTCAGTACCTTCTTTCCCAGGCTGTGCATAGCGCGGTGCTTGATTGGTGGGGCTTCTAAAATGCCAATTGCCACGTCCGCCCATACCACCTGGCACCACAATCACATCTGCTTCAGAAGTAATCTCGGCAATTTGCTCGCCCGTTTCGTTGTCTTTGACAATGGTTCCCAAAGGAACGGGTATTATTAAATCTGTTCCATCTGCACCTGTACTCCTACTCTTGCTCCCATGTCCGCCGTGGTCTGCCTTAAAATGACGTTTATACTTAAAGTTGATAAGCGTCCACAGGTTTTTGTCGCCACGGACAATTACGTGTCCGCCACGTCCACCGTCGCCGCCGTCTGGACCGCCTTTGGTGATGTATTTTTCCCTGTGAAAGTGCGTAGAGCCCTTGCCTCCGTTTCCAGAAGTAACGTGTATTTTAACATAATCTACAAAGTTACCTTCTGTCATTACAGTTGATCAACAATACGTGTTAGGTGTTCCGCTATCGCCTCAATAGATCTTGATCCGTCTATGGCGTGAAACTTTTCTTGAGCCGTGTAATATGCTATTAGCGGAGCTGTTTTTGCGTTGTATTCAGCAAAGCGATTTCGAATTTTTTCCTCGTCTTGGTCATCTGCACGACCACTGTCTTTTCCACGAGATAACAATCGGCTTACCAATTTATCCTCGTCAACGTCTAGCGCCAAAGTAGCGGCAATCGACATATGCTTTTTAGACAAAAAGCCGTCAAGGGCTTCGGCCTGTGAAATGGTTCGTGGAAAACCATCGAAAATAAAACCCGCAGCATCAGGCTTTTTATCAACTTCACGCTCCAGCATTTGGATGGTAACCTCATCTGGCACCAAATCACCATTGTCCATGTACTGCTTGGCCATAATGCCAAGGGGCGTCTGATTTTTGATATTGTATCTAAACACATCCCCTGTAGAGATGTGAATCAAATTAAAATGATCTCTTAAAAAAACAGCTTGGGTTCCTTTTCCAGCTCCGGGTTTGCCAAACAAAA
>ERZ802830.3665-NODE-3665-length-12841-cov-5.97028_pt1 | contig 12841 bp, 12 predicted proteins | sample MGYA00345654_ERZ802830 | MGnify/ENA primary metagenome ERZ802830 (study PRJEB30503, sample SAMEA104212375) | marine metagenome | biome: Westerlies Biome; feature: [SRF] surface water layer (ENVO:00010504) within the epipelagic zone...; material: water... | reverse complement strand
CAAATTGCACTAGAACTTCGCTCAATGCCTTCAGAGCATGACGTACCTATCTATTCTCAACCACCTCTAGCGCGATCTATTTTTGGCGCTACAGAAATTGGTGATGAGATACCGGCTCCCCTGTTTCTTGCCGTGGCAAGAGTGCTTGCGTACGTTTTCCAGCTTGCTCGCGCGGCTACCACAGATTATGTGCCACGCCCAGATGCGGTTCCACTTCCTGACGGGTTTGATCAGTTTAATAATGAGGGTTCCCTGAATGGCCTCTAATACCCTAACTTTTAATTCCTCTAACCCGACTAGATTTATATCGGGTTTGGGCACCCCAGCTGTAATGCTGATGATGCTGGCGATGGTGGTGCTCCCTTTGCCAGCTATGGCATTGGATATTCTATTCACCGTAAGCATTGCTTTGGCGATCATGGTTCTGATGGCATCAATTTATGCAAATCGGCCGCTCGATTTTGGTGTATTTCCGACCGTCCTTTTGCTAGCTACCCTCCTAAGACTTGCATTGAATGTCGCTTCAACGAGGGTGGTTTTGATTAATGGACATACAGGTACCGACTCAGCGGGACGAGTTATTGAGGCATTTGGTGAGTTTGTAGTGGGTGGCAGCTATGCTGTCGGTCTGGTTCTTTTCACTATTTTGGTAGTCATTAATTTTGTCGTTGTGACTAAGGGAGCCACGCGCGTTTCCGAGGTGACCGCTCGGTTTACTTTGGATGCTATGCCAGGCAAACAGATGGCCATTGATGCCGACTTGAATGCCGGACTGATTACTCAGGACGAGGCATTAGAGCGTCGAGAGCGGGTCACACGCGAGTCTGATTTTTATGGCGCTATGGATGGTGCCTCTAAGTTTGTTAGGGGTGACGCAGTTGCGGGCATTCTGATTTTGTTTATTAACATCATTGGAGGGTTTGCAATTGGTACTCTGCAGCATGGCCTTGACGCTAGCCAGGCGGCAGAAAATTATGTGCTCCTGACTATTGGTGATGGCCTGGTAGCGCAAATACCTTCGATGCTTTTGTCTACCGCGACCGCGATTATCGTTACCCGTGTGTCGGGTGAGCAAGACATGAGCGCTGAAGTGTCACGTCAGCTTACTAGCAATCCTCGAGTTTTGTATGTTGCGGCGGGCATCATAGGAGTCATGGGCGCCGTCCCGGGAATGCCGAATTTGGTGTTTTTATCGATCGCTACTCTTCTGGCGGTATTAGGATATCAACGCGCCCAAGCTCCAGAGGAGCCAGAGGTCCTGGAAGCTAACTCGTCACCAGTATCTGAACCGGTTAACCCTGAGTTGAGCTGGGACGATGTATCTTCCTTGGACACAATTGGACTGGAAGTGGGTTATCGCCTTATACCACTAGTGGACCAAACCCAAGGTGGTGACCTCTTAAGTCGAATTAAGGGAGTGAGAAAAAAGATGTCTCAAGAAATGGGGTTTCTTGTCGATACAGTCCATATCCGAGACAACCTTGACCTAGGGCCAAACATTTACCGGATAACGATTCACGGAGTGGTCATGGGCGAGGCCGAGTTAATTCCTGACAGAGAGCTCGCGATAAATCCGGGTCAGGTATTTGGTGATGTAGAGGGTATACAAACAAAAGACCCTAGCTTTGGTTTAGATGCTCTTTGGATCGATCCAGCGCATCGCGATGTGGCTCAAACCGCGGGCTATACGGTAGTAGATAGTTCTACCGTGATAGCGACCCATTTAAGCCAAATTCTAAAAAATAATGCGGCGAAGTTGGTGGGGCAAGATGACGTTCAGCAGTTGCTAGACCGTTTGAAAATAAATTCACCTAAGTTGGTTGAGAATTTAATTCCCAGCGTAATGAGCCTTGCTGATGTCACTCGTGTAATTCACAACCTACTTGAGGAGGGTGTTCCAATTCGCGATATGAAAACTATTGCCGAGACGCTTTCATTGCAGCGCAGTGTTGATAAAAGTCCCGATGATATGACAGCTCAGGTTCGCGTCGCATTAGGTGCATCGATTTTTCAAAATGTCGCGGGTCCCGCTATAGAGCTTCCAGTGATGGTACTTGACCCTCAGTTGGAGCAAATCATGAGTAATGCAGTGCAAAGTAATGGTGGGGTGATCGAGCCCAACCTTGTTGATACTGTGATTACCGGAATTGGAGAAGCAACCGGAAAAATGGAAGCGGAGGGTGCTAGCCCGGTTCTGCTTGTTTCAGGGGTAATTCGTGGATTTTTAGCTAACTTGCTTAGGGGAAGAATGGCTAATTTTTATATCTTGGCTTATGACGAAATTCCTGCGGATAAAAATATTCGCGTAGTTACGACAATTGGTAAGCAGTCAGCTTAAAAGTAGAAGTTGGCCCGTTATTTGCTGTAATCACATAAATGCATGTTGTGGCTCGAAAATGGGCTAGGGCGTCAAGAAGCTGACGTACGTTGGGTAATGGCATATGAATACAGAGACATTTGTAGCGCGTGATAGCAAAAGTGCGCTCGAGAAAGTAAAAGCAAAATTGGGAGCGGATGCGTTAATACTCTCAACGGTAAGAAGCGACGCCGGTGTTGAAATCTCTGCGATCAGTGGAGGTGAGGTTGCAATGGATACCACACGAAACCACCATAATCCGTCTGAAAAATCGGTTAACGATATTACGCTGGGCTATTTAGACCGCGAGTTAAAAGCTCTCAGAGAGGTGCTCTATAACGCCTTGGGCGAGAGGGCTTGGCAAGAGATGGCCGGTAAAAAACCTGTTTTGTCCGCGATAGAGCAAAGGTTATTCACGTTAGGGCTAAGTAAATCTGGTATCGAAGCGGTTACATCAAATATAGATGTCTCCGTAGGTTTAAATAATGCGTGGTCTGGTGTTCTCTCCAACGTGATGTCAGCGGTGGATTCAGCAGGTGATGCCGCTACAAAGTTAGGACCTACACCGAAGGCAATTGTGGGTGGAACGGGTAGTTGCAGGTCTTTGATTTGTCGACAGTTAGTTACAAAATGTCTCCAATCCTCAAAGCCATCTCAAATCCTGGTTATTTCGGCAACGCAAGACCCTTCGGGCGCGCTGATAGATTTTTGCAAGCGTGAGAAAGTTAAGCGCATTCATGTGAATAGCATGCTGGAAGCAAGGCTGTGTTTAAAACGCTCAGGACGTCGAAAAAAGGTCATTATCGAAACCTGTGACCTTATACCTGCCTTAGGTATGAATGATCCCATCTTCGACTTGTTCAATGATCAAGAGCTTGGGATAGAGGTTATTTCGGTATTGCCCGCTACTCATCAAGCTGAGATCTTGAAATCAATTGATCTGCATATCAAGCACTTGCCAATTAGCGGAGCCATTATCTCCCGAGTCTCTGATGCAGTCTCGCTTGGCGCGATTTTGGATATGTTTATCTTAACTGAAATTCCGCTAGTGGGTATGTCTCGGCAATCTGATAGCGTTTTGCAGCAAGTCACGTCTAACGGACTTATAAAGCTTGCTAAAAAATTAGCCAGAGAAAGAGTAGAAGAAAATAGGCTTGTTTCAATGTCATCGGGCTATGCAAAGACAGCGTGAATTTGTGAAAAGTTATTACGAATCATGTTTATAAGGATATGAAATGCAAATAGTAGCAGTTACAGGGGGAAAGGGTGGCGTAGGCAAAACTAATGTTGCCGTAAACCTCTCGGTTGCACTCTCTAGGCTTGGAAAAGACGTCGTCCTATTCGATGCCGATCTTGGGCTAGCTAATGTGGATCTTTTAATGGGCCTCTCTATTACGCATACGCTTGCTGACGTCGTGTCTGGCGAAAAGTCAGTAAGTGACATAGTCGTTAACACTGTTTCTGGTGTGAGAGTGGTTCCGGCTGCGTCCGGTATTCCGGAGATGGCAGATCTCTCTCACGAGAATCGATCAGAGCTGATACGCGGCCTGTCTGATCAATTGGTGAAACCAGATGTGATGATTGTCGATACCGGCGCGGGCATAGATCAGACAGTTCAAACTTTTGTCGCGGCTTGCCAAACACCATTGCTTGTTGTTTGTGATGAGCCGGCGTCGCTTACAGATTGCTATGCACTTATTAAAGTACTTAGGCACTCTAAAAATATTAAACAATTTAATGTGTTGGTTAATCAGGTCGACTCTCAGCATCAGGGCAAAAATCTTTTTGAGAGATTATCGGCGGTTGCTAACAAGCACCTCGATGTTAGCCTCTCTTACCTTGGTTCGATTCCATTAGATCCCTACTTGAAACGCGCTGTCCAAGAAAGGCGACCCTTAGTTACTGCGTACCCCAGATCTCCAGCCGCTTTAGCTTTTGGCGCTTGTGCAGAGCGGCTCGTAAGCTTGCCGAGTGAAGCTCCCAGCCCTGGAATGGCATTCTTCCTTGAGCAACTACTGGAGAATGCTCCTGCTGCGTAGCAGGGCATAGAAGCTGTGATAGCGGAATACGCGACATATTCGATGCAACAAGGAGGCGATCTCGTCTCATTGCATCTACCGTTGGTGAAGCGTATTGCCAATCATCTGGCTGTAAAGCTGCCTTCGCACATCGAAATTGATGACCTCATTCAGGTGGGTTTAATTGGTTTGCTCAAAGCAAAAGAGGACTATCAAGCCGACTCTGGAGCAACATTCTCTACCTACGCGACTATAAGAATTCGTGGAGCTATGATGGATGAGTTGCGAGCTCGAGACTGGCTTCCAAGATCAGTGCAAAAAAATCTGGGTAAAGTTGCGAAGGCAGTTCAGGGAGCAGAGCAGCGATTAGGACGAGCCCCAACGGACAGCGAGGTCGCTATTGAGCTGGGGATCAGTTTAGGTGACTATCACGAGCTCCTCGGTGATGTCTCACTAGCGAGACTTACGCCCGTTGAAGATGTTGAAACTGTTGCTGGCGATCTGGAACCAGATCGCGAGGTCATCGAGTCGCTACGAGCGACCGCCCTCTCTGATGCAATCAAAGAGCTACCAGAAAAAGAACAGCTGATGATGTCCTTGTATTACGTGGATAATCTCAATTTAAAAGAAATAGGCTTAGTGCTAGAGGTGAGTGAGTCGAGAGTCTCCCAAATTCACGGCCAAGCGATTGCTCGCCTTAAGACCAAGTTGAGTGACTGGACCTAGAGGTCTCGGTCTATTTATCATTGGTCTACTATTCGAATCTATCTATCGGCTGTTTGATAATTATCTCGACTCTGCGGTTGCGAGCTCTTCCCTCTGCCGTTGTATTAATGGCTTGCGGTCTCGTAGCCGCAAAGCCTGAAGCAGTGATTCTACGTGGATTAATTCCGGTCTCAGGCCGTACTAAACGTCTGGTTACTGATGCGGCGCGAGATACAGCCAGGTCCCAGTTTGAGGGGTAGGCAAATGAATTAATTGGTATGCTGTCGGTATGACCTTCTACAAAGACCCTGCCTTCGATTTGGCCTATAGCGCTTCCAATTTTATCAATCACTTTTACGAAATCGTTGTTTAGGTAAGCCGAACCGGAAGTAAACGAGCCTTTTTCTCTGATTCTAATTAATATTGTCCGTTCTTCGCTTTCTACATCAATCTGCCCTGCCTCGATTTCCGCACGAAGGAGCTTTCTGAGCATATCGGCATCAATTTCAGTGTCTCTAACCAGTTGCATCATCTCATCTAAGGTTTCCACGGCTTCGCGCATATCCCGCTCTCTTTCTCTCTCGGCATCAGGTTCCCCCAACCGAAGTGAATCTCTTTCTTGTTCGCGGGTAATCTGCTGAATGGTTTCTACTGGAGTCTCCTCAGGTATTCCTGGTTGAAAGTGAGTGGCGACTACGCTGGTGCCTTTGGGTATATCCTCGAGAGGTATCTCTCTTTGAACACCAAAGGCATTTATCATGTTTGATTGGATCTGCTTGTATTTGATGGGATCAAAATCTGCTACGGATAACAACACAACGAAGAAGCAAAGTAAGAGTGACAACAAATCTGAGAAGGTAACGAGCCATCCCTGGCTAGGTGAGTCATCGTCCTCTTCCTCAAAAATGTCTTGATCTTGACTCATGCGGCCCCCGCATTCGGATCACGCTGTTCTTCGCGGCGCGACGTCTTTGTAGGGTCAAGATAGGCGGCTAGTACACTTTGAATTACTCGGGGATTTTGACCCCCCTGAATTGCCATTACACCATCTATACTGATGAGGAGGTTTAGTTTTGCATCACTCGCTCTAAACTTTAGTTTGTCAGCGATTGGTAAAAACAATACATTTGCAAAAACCGAGCCCCAAAGTGTTGTGAGAAGCGCGGCAGCCATGGCTGGGCCGATCGCTTTGGGGTCATCCATGTTGGCCATCATTGCCACAAGCCCTACCACTGTACCGATCATTCCAAATGCGGGAGAGGTATCCCCCATTGATCTCCATACCTTTTCACTCGCTGCGTTCCTATCGATGATGCCCTTCATATTTGAGACCATTGTTTGTTTGACGACCTCTGGTTTGCTGCCATCGATCAAAAGCCGTATCCCTTCGGACAAAAATTCGTCTGATATTTTTCTTTTTTCAAGTTCTAATACGCCTTGTTTACGAGCTATCCCGGCCATTTCTACTATTTCGTCAATCAAGCCTTGAGAGTCTTGATTATTTGATGCGAAAACCTTGTAAACGACCCGTAAGGAGCTCAGGAAGTGACCCATGCTGTACCTGCCCATCGTCCCGGCTAAGGTTCCTCCCAAAACGAAAACAATAGAGACAATTGCAGTGGTTGTCCCAAAGAACAAATTAATTTGGTCAGTGGCACCAATTAGCAACAGAACGGCACCCATACTAAATAGCCAGCCGATAATCGTTGCAATGTCCATAACAAGTTTCCTGTTTAGGTGATCGAATTTGAGTATAGACTAAGAGATAAACTTATATTGTACAGGAGATCCCTCTGGAAGAGCTCCAATTAACGCTAACACCAGCTCGCGTAGATCAGCGAAATCAAGGTATCATGTTTGCAAATTGGCGGGTAGGACAGACTATAAATGCACTGGTCAGCGATCGTATGCCGAGCGGTGGATTGCTGCTTACGGTTGGGCGTCAAAGTTTCGTAACTACGCGTGATATTCCGGTACAACCCGGTGCAAGAATTATGCTTGAAGTGCAGCAGGTAGAGCCGAAGTTGGTGCTTCGATTAGTGTCCGCGCCTGTGTCGGGCTTCAGTACGATAAATAGTAATATTGTTACCGGCGGAGGGGAGGTACAGGCTAATCAACTCAAAGGTCAAGGCCTCACCCAACTAATGGCCGCTTTGACAGAGGCTTCATCATCCAGGTCTGTAGCTTCACAGTTAAACTTTCAGAATTATGCCCGCTTGCTCGCTAGTAATTTTTTAAGTGCGGGTGCCATTACTGCTGATACCTTCCGTGCCGCTTTTCTGCTGTCTGGTATCTTTACGGAGAGTTTGCTGTCTGCAGACAGATCAACGCAGGCTGCTCGGTCAACCAAAACAATTTTACTGGCCATACGTGAAAGTATTGCATCTGCAATGCACGGAAGTGGTCTGACAGCTGAGGAGCGCGCTGCGCTCTCAAGACTGTTGGGAAACATCGATGCTCTGATTGGATCGATGACAAACCATCAAATATCCTCAATTCCACAAGACGGTACACCGCCAAGATGGGTTTCTAGTCTGCCGTTGCAGTGGGGAGAAAAATTAATTGAGATAGAAATTGAGATACAACATCGACCTTCCACCGAAAATGAGGAATCCCCAGGGTGGCAGCTTTCATTAAGATTTGAGCTAGATGCCCTGGGTGCCATATCGATTTTTATCGGGATGAGGGGCAATCGTCTAACCGTAGATATCTTAAGTAGTGAGGAGGGGTCGACGCAGTATTTTGTTGAATCCATGCCTGCTCTTAAAAATCAGCTTGTCATGGCGGGCCTAGAAGTGAATCGGATTACCGCTGAGACAGTAAGTAAGTCGGAGCAAACGAGTAAGCGAGATGCCAAGAGTATCAATGTATCTGCATGAATAAGGAAATACCAAGAAAAAAGTCTGTGGCGCTAAACTACGATCATGTGGGAGCGCCCACTATTACCGCGACGGGCGACGGTCTCTTAGCGCAAGAAATTATTGAGCGCGCACGAGAGGCAAATGTTCCTATTGTTGAGAATGAGAGGCTCGTACATTTATTGTCAGCGATTCCTCTTGGGGACGAAATTCCAGTAGAGCTATACAAGGCTGTCGCAGAGGTCCTTGTTTTCGTTTTGAGACTTGAGCATGTTTTAGATGCAGAGGCTTGATCCTTGACGTTGAGGAAACAAGCTGCTGTTGACTTGCAAAGCAAAAATGTCCAACCTACCGAGTGGAAGCTATTAAATGTTTAGTCATAACAATTACTTGGGTCGTAGGTCCGACAATTGAGAGAGTGGAGCCATGAATGAATCAAGTTATGAACAGCAGTTAGCTTCGTTCGCAGTTGCAATGAGGGAGGGCGCTGTTACTCGCATTTTGGAGTTGGGGACGGAGGACGAATCGTTCTTGGCTTCCGTTGTTCGTGAGGCGGACTGGGCCGACTCGATCGAGCTACACTGTGCAGATAACGGGGATGACTCCTTTGATTCAAAGTTAACTACTCTAGCCGAAAACACTTCGGTCGACTTTAACGTCATTAAGCACATTGGTTCGGAGACAGAAATTAGCGACGCTATTATGCAAGTAGCGGAAGCAAGTCGATTTGATGCAATCTTCATAGCAGGTGCGACATCAAGTGAAGCACTACTATCGGCATGTATGGTTTGCCATGAGGTGCTCAGATCTGAAGGTATTATGGCAATTTCCATCGCGGTTAGAGAGCAGGACTTAATGGGAGCCGCTGTCGCAAGCTTTAGAGATATGTTTGGGGATTCGTATGAAGAGTTTGGTGAGGGCCTCTTCCGCAAACAATAGCTTCGCAACCGTATTCGCGGTTATTAAATACGCTACTACAAAATGTGGCATCAAAGCCGCTGTCGTTTTTAAGCTTATAATTTTAGCCCCTGGAGTCATAGCGGGCTCTGAGCCAACAAGTGAGCCTAATCGAGTTGAGCCGAGGTCTGAGAAGCCGCTATCTCTATCCAAGACTGCACGCCATGATTCATGGGAGGCGTGTCTAGAAGCAGCTGAACGCGCACGAAGCACTCGTGATGCGGAGTTTTTTAGGTCGAGTAAGACCTTAAGCGATGCCAAGGGTTGGTTTGTCAGTCATAGCCTGAACAATGAACGCCTATTTTGTGATGATATAAAAGTGTGTGAAGCTGTTTTTTACAAGCACTATTCGCTTGCAAAAGGCTCCTACCCTGTCTGTGAAGCTTGACTAGGCAAGCGCCTGTTCGTCTGACTTGTTATCGGATTTTCGCTGTAACTTCTCTATTTGTCTCTGGGTGACGTGGGCTAACAAGTGATCTACTTCTTGGTCTTGATTTCGGTCAAATCGCACTCTTATCCAATAGCCTGGCTTCTCTGAGTCAGCCGACAGCCTGGACTCCAAGACGGTAGCGCCCATTCTTATGTTGAGGCCCATTGTTTCTAGTGTTAAATCGATTTCCACGTGCGCATCCTCTTCAGCGATGACCTCTGAAAAGAAACCCATTCCACTGCTACTAAGGCTGACTTCAACTTCCTCTACACCTATTCGCTCCTCAACTACGGTGAGGAGCCGATCATTATTTTGATAATCCAATGCCTTTTCTAATAGAGAGATTTTTTGAGCCATGAGGTCGATGAGTTCAGTTAGATTTGGAGTGTCCAGCTCAATTTCGTCTGACAGTAAATCGATCCGCTGAGTAAGAGCTGCAATGCCTTGACTACTCAATGCGCCAATGCCTGAGGTATATCTCCACCCCAAGCACAGTCGGTCCTGAATATGGTAGAAATCTCTCGGTTTTTTACTCATTAAAGAAACCTAGTAAACGAGGCACACGACACCCCATGATCGCAAGCATACGACATCTCGTCCGTATTTCCATGTTCCTCATAGAAAAACATGAAGATTACACATCTGTTAATGAATGCACCGGTTGAGATGTAGGGAGTATGTGTAATCCTGGCGTTAAAAATGGGTTCCTTCGTATCGTTTTACCGAGAGTAATGAGAGGGGCATTCAAAACCTATCATTTGGAAGCGCGCTTTGTTCGCGTCAGCAGGCGATCCAACTGATCTGAAAAATTTTTTCTATCAGTCAGACTCAAGGCCGACGGACCTCCGGTATGCGCTCCTGATGAGCGCATGGTCTCCATGAAATCGCGCATTTGTAGGCGCTGCTTAATATTGTTTTCGGAATATCGCTCACCACGAGGTGTCAACACTACAGCCGCCCGTTCTAGCACATCGGAGGCTAAGGGGATATCCGCAGTGATTACCAAGTCGCCCTCGTTAACACGCTGCTCAATCTCTTTATCTGCCTCGTCGAAGCCGCTGGGTACTTGATATAGCCGAACGTAGGGCGACTTGGGCAAGCTGAAGCTGTGATTGGCGACGAATGTCGCGCTGATTGCCCGTTTATGCGCAGCTTTCGCGATGATTTCGCGAATCACGCCCGGGCACGCATCAGCATCGACCCAAATTTCCATGCTTTACTCTCGCGACTGTTTGCAATAATCCTACGGGTAGAAAAAACCCGGCCGCAGCCGGGTCGTTAGTTTACGTTGTTCTCGGCTAAGCCGCTTCAAAACCGTGATAGCCACTGGCCGCAACCTCGTCACATATGAGTCGGTAGGTCCCGACCCCGCCTACGTAAGCGAGGAACATGCGTGGTTTTCCGGGTACGTTTGACCCCATGTACCAGCTATTCGCCTTGGGGTAGAGCGTCATTTTGGCCAGTTGTTCGGTGTGCTCCGCCCATTCGCGCTCGGCACTGTCGGAGGGCTCGATGGTGACTTTCCCTTCCTCGCGCATCCATTGAATGCAGTCGCTCACCCAGTCGACATGCTGTTCAATGGATACCAGCATATTGCTGAGCACCGAAGGGCTCGACGGCCCGGTAATCGTGAACAGGTTAGGGAATCCGTGTATTGCGATGCCAAGATAGGAACGCGGTCCATCAACCCAGGCATCCTGAAGTTTGACGCCACCTCGACCACGTATATCGACTCGCAGCAGTGGGCCGGTCATAGCATCAAACCCTGTGGCGTAGACAATAGCATCAAATTCGTGCTCGCCTTCCATGGTTTTGATGCCTTTGTTAGTGATGGTCTCGATTGGGGTTCTGCGCAGGTTCACTAGTGAGACATTATCCCGGTTGAACGTTTCATAGTAATTCGTGTCGATGCAAGGCCGCTTCGTTCCGTAAGGATAATCGGTGGGCAAAAGATCTTGTGCCGTCTGGCGATCTTTTACCGTATCGCGAATGCGGTCTCGAATGTACTCAGAAATATGATCATTCGCTTCCTGCTCGACCTGCAGATCGGCGAACTGGAACAGCATTCCCGGAAGAATCCCGCTCTCCCAGCCCTCGGTGAACCGACGCTCTCGCTCTTCCGAAGTTGCATCGATCGCCCGATCAACTGAGCGTTCGTTTACGACGCCCAGCACATTAAGCTTCTGTGTAGCTCGATAGTCGCCGTAGTTCGCCTTGATGGCGTCTGCGTCTTCCTTCTTAAGCGAATGATTCAACGCAGGCGTCGTAAAGGTCGCCGTGCGCTGGTAGACGACGAGCTTAGACGCTTCTTCAGCAATCAATGGAATCGCTTGCACGGCCGATGACCCTGTTCCGATGACGGCGACACGCTTGCCCGTAAAGTCGACACCTTCTTTTGGCCATAAACCGGTGCGGTAGGTATCACCTTCATAGTGTTCTCTACCGACAATGTCGGGCTCCTTCGAGGCTGAGAGCACGCCGGTTGCCATTACCAGATGCTGCGCTCTGATACGTCGACCGCACTCGGTGGTGACGAGCCACTCGTCAGCGTCTTCATCGAAGTGGGCGCCCGCGACGCGTGTGTTGAATGCAATGTGATTTTTGAGATCAAAGCGATCTGCAATGTGTTGGGCATACTTGAGAAGCTCGGGCTGAGGCGAGTACTTCTCGGACCAGTCCCACTCCTGCTGACGCTCGTCTGCTAAGGATAGGGAGTATGCCCTGCTCTCGATACCGACACGCGCGCCCGCATAACGGTTCCAAGACCAGGTGCCGCCCACATCACTACCAGCCTCAAACACCTGAACATCAAGCCCCTGCTCCCGCAGTTTGTAGAGCTGGTACATGCCTGAAAAACCTGCGCCGACAATCACCACATCCTTCCGTTCGGCTGCCGTGAGGTGACGGTCCATCTCCTGTGCCAGCCATTGCATGGCTTTGCCGGCAGCGGGCAATGCTGCTGGCATGGCAAAGAAACCATGCATTTGCTGAGCAAAGTCCTTATAGCTGACCGTGACACCAGCCGCCTCTAGGGCCTCTGCATAGGCTTTACCCTCGTCAACCAAAATGTCGTATTGCGCGGTAAGTACTACAGCGGGTGGCAGGTTGCTCAGATCATCGGCTAACAGTGGTGAAGCTCTGTGATCGAGTCTTTGCGAGCTGTCAGCGTAGTGCTCCCAAAAGAAGGCCATGATGTCGCTGGTGAGGAACAATTGCTTGTCATCATCGCCCCAACTCTTGGCGCCCATTCTTCCATCCGTCACGGGATATATCAGTGCTTGAAGATCGATTTTCGGGCCGCCCTCGTCACGTGACTGTATCGCCATGACGGCAGAGAGATTGCCGCCAGCGCTGTCGCCTGCTACCACCAATGGTAGATCGACGGCATTCATATCGGCTCTGTGGTTGTCGGCCCATTCAAGCGCGGCGTAACAGTCATCGACCGGTGTGGGAAATGTGTGCTCTGGGGCCTTTCGGTAGTCGACCATGATGACAATCGAGTTGCACACCTCTGCAA
>ERZ802830.3664-NODE-3664-length-12847-cov-21.5626_pt1 | contig 12847 bp, 10 predicted proteins | sample MGYA00345654_ERZ802830 | MGnify/ENA primary metagenome ERZ802830 (study PRJEB30503, sample SAMEA104212375) | marine metagenome | biome: Westerlies Biome; feature: [SRF] surface water layer (ENVO:00010504) within the epipelagic zone...; material: water... | reverse complement strand
CCTCGGACTTGGAATCGACCTCAGCCTTGGAATCGACCTCAGTAGTCTGCTGCGTTTTATCTTCTGGATACTCTACCCTGTGGTGATAGATACCCATGAGCACATTCATAAACGCTTCTTTGATGAGTTGTAGATCACGGAAAGTAAGCGGGCAATGTCCAAGCTGACCTTCTTTGACGCGTTCATCTACCATTCGATTGACTAGGTTTTCTAAACGAGGATATGTGGGGCTTTTCATAGCTCGGGAGGCGGCCTCAATCCCATCAGCCAGTAGAAGTATTCCTGTTTCTTTGGTGGCAGGTAAGGGTCCATCATAGCGGAATTTTTCCTCGGCGGTGACTTCTTTCATGCTGTCATTGTCTTTGGCTTTTTCGAAGAAGTACCGGATGACCGAGGTCCCGTGGTGGGTGCTGATGAAGTCTATTAGTTTGTTAGGTAAGCCCGCTTCTTGGGCGATCTTTATGCCTTCACTCACGTGGGCTTTAATGACCATCGCACTCATTTGGGGTTTTAATTTGTCGTGTTCGTTGACCCCGGAGGATTGGTTTTCGACGTAGTATTCGGGTTTGAGTATTTTTCCAATGTCATGGTAGAGTGCCCCCACTCGGCTCAGTAGCGCTTTTGCACCAATGGCTGAGGCGGCGGATTCGGCTAGGTTGGCTACGTGCATGCTGTGATGGAAGGTCCCGGGAGCCTTGTTCATTAGTTCTTTGAGCAAGGGTTGATTGGTGTCCCCGAGTTCGAGTAGGGTGAAATCGGTGACCACGTCGAATAATTTTTCGATCAGTAGAATGAGCGGATAGGTGAATAGAATTAGTATGGAGCTAATGGTAATGTAGAACAGGTAATTGCTCATCACATCGAAGTTGTTCATTTTTGCGAGGCTGAAAGCTCCTAAGGTCAGTAAAAAGGTTCCCCAGACAATACTCGGTGTGCCGAAGAAAAACTGGGAGCGATCCCTGATATCTCGCACCGAAAATACCCCCATCGAGCAGGCTACTATGGAAGATATGGTGTACTCAAAGTCGTACCCGTGCACCAAGCCTATGAGGGAGGCGAGGGTAAGGGAGGCGATAATACCTACGCGAGAGTCAAAAATAATGGTCAGAATGATGGGAGCAATGGCAATGGGGATGATGAGAGGATGCACCAAATCGAAATACAGCAAAGCCCCGGCTGGTGCGGTGATTAAACTCATGACCAAGAAAACGAGTAGAAATTGGGCGTTGTCGTCAAAGATTTTCCGACGGTAGAGATGCAGGTAGATGTAGAAGACAAAACTGATTACCACGACCAAGATTATTCCGCCAAGTAAGCGTAAATATCGTTCGAATGTGGAGGCATTTAGAGTGCGGGCGGCGTCAAGGCTTTGTAAGGTGTTGGCAATTTCTTCGGTTACTATGTCCCCGCGTCGTACAATAACCTGGCCCTGGGCAATAGCGCCTTTGGTGGGAGAGATATTGGCAATGGCTTCGTTTATTCGTTGCTGATGACGGGTAGGGCTGTTGAGATAATTGGCCTTCATCACTTTGTTGTAGATTTCAACGGCTAATCGGGTTTCTTCTGCATTCAAACGCGCATTTAATTGCACAAGACTGTATTCGTTGGCTTCTCGTAGGTCTCGCACTCGGGCGATATTCATGGGTTGTTCGGTGCTTGCGGAAATATTGAGCAGAGTGAATACGTCGTAGCCCACCATAGACTTGTTTACGTCCACAATGCCTTGGTTTAATAAGCTATTGAGTAAGGCAATTAGGGTATTTTTTATCTTATTTCCTACAAAATCGGGATTGGCAAAGACCTGATTTACCGTGAGGTTTACCGCATCACCGGCTACTTGGTGATAGCTTTGCATGAGTAAATCTAAAGAAGGATCGGTGAGTCCTAGGGAAGCATTTTGTAACTCATTTGAAAAACGAACACTATCCTCTAAGGCCGTTGGATTGTTGTTGGCAACAGACACTTGCCACAGGTGATAGGCTTGTAGTAGCGACTCTGTACCTATGTAGATAGAATCGATTTCGGACTGTATACTTACTTGAGCAGTGTTGTCTACCACAAAAACAGGGGGTATTTGCTCTTGTATTTCTGTGCGTTCTTGCTCTATTTCTACCGGAGTTTTGTTGATGGCAAAGGTGAACGGAGCCGTTAAATCATCGGCGCGCCAGGGTTGCCCGGTGGTGTAATTGGTGGTAGTACGGACCTCACTGCGTGGAAGGGATAGGATGGAAATGAGAATGAAGATCCCAAAAATAGTCCAACGGATGTAGGGATTTTTCTTGAGGCTGTAGGCCTCTTCCTCTTTTTTTAACTTTTCCCCTTTGAATGGCAGGGTTTGTTGTTTTTTTGTGCCTAAGCCAAATTTATTGAACATGTTCATGATGCGGTGTTAGATCATTTCCTAAGCAACTTCTACTCTACAACTTTCTTATGCAAATTTTCCTTTGCATATTTTTTATGCGAAATAGAATTCATATTGGAAGAAGTTACATGGAATTTTTATTCCAGTACGCCATTTCTTCTAGACTCAAATGTCCTTCATAATACGCCTTTCCAACCACAACAGCATCAATGCCTGCATGGTCTAGTGCTTCTAGGTCACTCGCTCCACTCACTCCACCTGATGCGATCCATCGGAGGTCAGGAAAAGAGCTCTTTAATTGTACATATAAATCTAGGTTTGTGCCACTTAAGGTTCCGTCTTTTGAAATATCGGTGCAGAGCACTTCTTGGAGTCCTTGCTGCTGCATACGCGCTACCATAGATTCTGGCGGCTCCGACGCTGTTTCAAGCCAACCACCAAAGGCCATCTGACCTTCTTTTAAGTCCAACCCAAGGATGGATTGTTGGGGATATTCCTGCACTAAACGCAACCAATCAGCCTCATTCTGTATAGCCATAGAACTGCATATGACCTTGGATAGGCCAGCATCCAAAAGGCTTTTAGCATCTTCGAAGCGGCGTATGCCACCACCTGTCTGGACAGAGAGTCCTAATTGGTGAATCATTTCTTGGATATGCACTAGATTTACAAATTCGCCCTGTTTTGCCCCGTTTAAATCCACCACATGAATGTGAGTGAAGCCAGCGTCTGCAAAGGCCTTAGCCTGGCTTAAGGGGTGATCATTGTACACGGTGGCTTGATCGTAATCTCCTTTATGAAGACGTACACAAGCTCCGTCTAGTAGGTCAATTGCTGGGATTACTTGCATGAATGGCTCCGTACGATTTCGTGAAAATTGTGTAATAGTTGCGCACCGGTGGCCCCACTTTTTTCTGGATGAAACTGCACCCCCAGGTAATTATCGCGCTCCACAACTGCCGAGAATTCACGGATGTATTCACAAGTGGCCAGGGTCCATGGGGTAATGGGAGCAAAGTAGGAATGCACAAAGTAAAAGGTGCTACCCGAAGGAATATCATTGAATAGCGGATGTGCTTGGGTATAGTTAATCTGATTCCAGCCCATATGCGGCACCTTGTACTCTTTGTTTCCTTTAGGCTCGAAGCGTTTTAAACTCCCACTTAGGCAGCCTAAAGCTTGTGTCGGGGTTCCATTTGGAGTGGCTTCTGCGGATGCATCGAATAGAAGCTGCATGCCAACACAAATACCGAGGAGTGGTTTGGTTATTTGTTGCAGATAGCTAATAAGTTGTTGTTCTCGTAGCGAATCCATCGCGGAAGATGCATGCCCAACGCCAGGAAATATAATTCCATCGGCGGGTTCTAGTTCTTCTGGATGTTTGGCCAAATAATAGGGAATCTGTCCCCGATCCAGTGCATGTTGAACAGAAGCTAAGTTACCGGCTTTATAGGAAATGACTGCAATCATGGTTGCTGAGTGTTATAGGCTCCCTTTGGAACTGGGTACTTGGCCCGAAATTCTAGGATTGTGTTCAATTGCTTGTTTAAGTGCACGCGCAAGCCCTTTGAAACAAGCTTCTACTTTATGATGATCGTTAGCGCCAAGTACATCGATATGTAAGGTAGCCTGCATATGGGTAGCCAGGCTGTAAAAAAAGTGCTCGATCATATCGGTGGGAATATCTCCCACATACACCCGGTCAAAGCTTGCATTGAATACTAGGTAAGGACGGCCCGATAAATCCAATGCGACCGTCGCTCTCGCCTCGTCCATGGGCAAAACAAAGCCGTAACGATCAATTCCTCGTTTATCCCCGTAGGCCTGCGATAAGGCTTGTCCGAGTGCAATACCTACATCTTCCATAGTGTGATGTTCATCGATGTGTAAATCACCCTGACATTGTATGTCAAGGTCGATGAGTCCATGCCGGGCTATTTGTTCGAGCATGTGATCAAAAAATCGTAAACCGGTTTGAATATGGTGCACTCCTGTGCCGTCTAGATTGAGGGTGATGTCAATCTTAGTTTCGCTGGTGTGCCGGCGAACCGTAGCTTTTCGCGGGGCCTGGGCAACATTGGTGGGCTGGGCTGCGTTGGCGCCCTGGGCTGTAGCGGTGTTCTGAGCTGTGTCTTGCTGAGCTAAAGCCGAGTGTTTTGGTTGCAGGTCGAGCTCTTTTACTATGTTTTTGTACGCTGGCCCCTGGTAGCCAAGAACAGTGATTAACGCCTCAAAAAAGTGGTTATTTTCTTCTCTGGAGCCAATACTTAGGCGAAGACTGTTTTCACAATGCAGTTCGTTACCACGATAACGAACGATTACTTTTTGCTCAGCTAAGGCCTGTTGAATACGCAGTGCTTGGTCTATTTGAAAGAGTACAAAGTTAGCTTGCGAAGGAAAAATAGCCCCCAAAGAGATAGGTCCAGCATTCAATATCTGTTTGAGTAATTCGAGGCGTTCGGTCACATAAGCTCGCTCCAGGAGAATTTCCTGCACTTTTGCGCGCATGATTTCTGGTTGCTGTAATGCCGATAAGGCGACCTGTGCGCTGAGGCTGTTTATGTTGTAGGGCGCTTTTATTTTATCGAAATAGGCGATGATATTCTTCGATGCCAAGGCGATGCCTAATCGGATACCGGCTAAACCAAAGGATTTAGATAGGGTCTGAAGCACGATTAGATTTGGGAATTCTTCCAATGATTTGGCCATACTTTCGGCTTGGGCAAAGTCGATGTATGCCTCGTCAATGACGACCAGACATCCGGCATGCTCACAAAGATATCGCAGATCCGACTCGTTGGCTATAGTTCCTGTAGGATTGTTCGGTGAACAGAGAAAAAGTACGCGTGTGTCTGGGCTAATGGCATCGATAATGGCCTTTGGATGAAGGCTAAAATCGGGGTTCAAGGGTGCTTGGTCGATCGCTATGTCGTGTATGCGTGCGCTTACTGTGTACATGCCATAGGTGGGGGGGGTGCACATTATCCGGTGTTTAGCAGGTTCACAAAACAGTCTGATGATAAGATCTATGGCTTCATCGCTCCCATTTCCTGTGAATACCTGATCTGCATGGACCCCCCGAAGCGTTGCGATCGCTGTGCGCAACTCGCGCTGATAGGGGTCTGGATATCGATGGAGGGTACTGGTTGAAACCGACTGACCGGCATCTGTACCGGGAATAGCCGGTCCTAACCCAAGCTCATTGGCATCGAGTAAAATACCTTGGTCCTGTCCATACTGATCACGAGCGCTGGTATAGCTGGTGAGTTCTTGAATATTGGGGCGAACCCAGTCGGTGAGTGAAAAAGACTTATTCATGAGTGGAAGATAGATGTTTTAAACGAATACTGACCGCGTTTTTGTGGGCTTGTAATCCTTCTCTTTCAGCCAAAATTTCGACGGTTGGCCCCACATTCTGCAGTCCAGTAGCGCTTAATTGTTGCACGGTCATGGATTTCTGAAAGGATGCGAGATGCACTCCAGAATACATGCGCGCGTAGCCATAGGTTGGCAGGGTGTGGTTGGTACCTGAAGCGTAATCTCCAACACTTTCCGGGGTGTAGGCTCCAAGGAAAACAGATCCTGCATGCTGAATAGATGGAAGGGTTTTTTCTGGTTCCCAAACATTTATTATAAGGTGCTCTGGGGCATATTGATTCGAAAAGTCTAGGGCCGATGCTAGATCCATGCAGCTTAAAGCAAAAGAATTTTGCAGCGCCTTAGCGGCCATCTGCTTTCTTGGGAGAACATTGAGTTGCTCTGCTAATTCACGTTGTAGTTCCTCAATGGCGAAGTCTGGCGTAAAAAGAAGCACCACTTGGGAATCGACTCCATGCTCGGCTTGTGAGAGCAGGTCAGCAGCAACAAAATCGGGACGAGCGTGCCCGTCAGCAATAATGAGCACTTCCGAGGGGCCGGCTGGCATATCGATGCTCACTTGCGCTTCGGATTGTTGTACCATCATTTTTGCCGCGGTCACATATTGATTTCCAGGCCCGAAGAGTTTGTCAACTTTTGGAACACTTTGGGTGCCGTAAGCCATAGCGGCTATGGCCTGTGCACCGCCCGCCTTAAGCAAATGGGTGATGCCTGCTTTTTGAGCTATGTACACGATTTCGGGGGCCAACCTACCATCGGGGCCTGGGGGCGATGCTAATACTCGCGTGCGGCACCCAGCAATCATGGCAGGGATAGCCAACATCATAGCCGTAGAAGGTAATATGGCCGTCCCTCCTGGCACATATAGACCTACTGATTCAATCCCACGAGTATGTTTTTCGCAGACAACACCCGCCATAGTTTCTACCTGTAAAGGAGGTTGTACTTGGGCTCGATGGAATCGTTCAATATTCGCAAAAGCTATGTCAATCGCCTGCTTTACCGAAGCACTGAGCGTAGCGTTTTCAGTGGCCGGATTACTCACTAGCGGATGGGCACTTTGGCCATCGAATTGGGTATTCCAATGCATAACGGCCGGATCGCCTTGTTGTGCTACCCGCTCTAGCACGGGCTTAACAATGCTAAAAACGGCTTCGAAATCCATTTTGGGTCGTTGTAAAAGGGTATTCAACTCCTGGGTAGAGAGTTTGGCAAGGATATGTTCTTTGAGCATTTCGGGCATTGAATTAGATGTTGCTTAGGCAATCATACTTTCGATTGGTAACATGACAATATCGGAGGCTCCCGCATCCTGAAGTTGCTCCATAACATCCCAAAATTGATCAAAAGGAATAACGCTGTGGATGGCAACCATCTCTGTTTCAGCTAAGGGCATAATGGTCGGGCTCTTCATCGAAGGCAGCAGCGCTTTAATGGTTTCTACTGAGTCAAGAGGAGCGTTCATAAGTATGTAGCGACTTTTTTTAGCTGTTTGATACCCATCGATTCGTTGTAAGAACTTTTGAATGAGTTGCTGTTTTCCTTCCGAAAGTGCTTGTTGGGTTTGAATAAGCTTGGTTTCGGATTCTAGTAAGGTAAAACGTTCAACCAGTCCATTAGCTTTTAGGGTTCCACCTGTAGAAACCAAATCGGAGATAGCATCGGCTACATGTAACTGCGGGGTTATTTCTACGGCGCCTGAAATTTCTACCATTTCGATAGAAATGCCTTGATCTTCGAAAAAACGCTTAGTTAAATAAGGGTAGGAAGTGGCTATTTTTTTCCCTTCAAAGTCCGAAGGATTCACGAGTGCAGAGTCTTTAGGTGAGGCCACTGCGAGTCGACAATTTCCATAATTCAAGCCGCGTAAGACGGTAACCTGGGTGTTTTTTTCAAAGACTTCGTTCGCTCCAACAAAGCCCAAATCACAAACCCCATCTTGAACATATTCCGGAATATCATCGTCCCGAAGAAGAAGTAGTTCAACATCGAAATTTCGTGTTTTAACCATAAGATTTCGCTTATAGTTATCGAATTCAATTCCAATTCCATGCAGTAAGTCGATAGTTTTGTCGGTTAATCGGCCACTTTTTTGGATGGCAATACGTAATGAAGTCGTGTGGTCAAGAGATCGGTTCATGAGAGTAATAAAAAATTGGGTGAAAATGAGTTATCAGGCGCAGGTGAGTGGAAGAAGGGGATTTGCGCGTGTAATCAATCGAAGGGATATCCATCGTGCGATTAGCAGGGATGAAGATGCACAAATCCCCTGGGATGAACATGATGAACATGATCAGAGGTGTGCATAAGAATCGTATGTAGTGGTGATTTATACATAAGTGAGACTTAAATATAGGCATTAAATAACAAAGGAGGAACGGGAATTTTATTCCCACGAAAAGCCGTTAATGCTACAGAATATTTACCGCTTTAATGCTATATTACCCCAATAAACGTAATTTTATACTATGCACACAATTGCTCAATTAACATACATTCCTTTAGCTACTCACAACCCGACTGAATTGGTTCAGGATTTGTTGGAACATCTAGCACAGTACGAGGTAAAAATTGAGGTAGGTTATCTTTCATCAACGGTCATTGGAGAGCCAGAGGAAGTTTTTAAATTGATTAAAGAAACCTACGAAATGATGTCCGTAGAGCAAGAACGATTTAGGTTTCATATAGAGTTACTTAGTCCAGAGAAGTAACCATTTTTTCATCAAGATTGCCCCAAAAGTTGGGGACGTAGGTTAAAGTATACCTTATAATATATGTCAGATATCAGGAATTTTTGCATCATAGCTCATATCGATCACGGTAAGAGCACCCTAGCAGATCGGTTACTGCAAATCACCGGTACAATTACCGAACGAGAAATGCAGGAGCAAATGCTCGATGACATGGACTTAGAACGTGAGCGTGGTATTACCATTAAAAGTCATGCTATCAAGCTCAATTATGTACGCCCAAACGGAGAAAAGTATTTCTTTAATCTGATCGATACACCCGGTCACGTAGATTTTGCTTACGAGGTGTCGAGAGCGCTTAAAGCATGCGAAGGAGCCATTTTGGTCGTAGATGCTACCCAGGGCATCGAAGCGCAGACCATATCGAATTTGTACCAAGCCATTGAGCAGGGCCTTGAAATTATACCGGTGCTCAACAAAATAGACTTACCTTCTTCCGATCCCGAGGGAGTGGGCCAGCAAGTGGTGGATTTAATAGGCTGTAAAATGGAGGAGATCCTGCATGTTTCTGGGAAAACGGGTGAAGGAGTTCCGGAACTCTTAGAGGCCATTGTAGAACGAGTACCCGCGCCTAAAGAAGAGGTTGATAAACCCTTACGTGCCTTAATTTTTGATTCCATTTTTAATACCTACCGGGGATCGGTTGCCTATGTCCGCGTAATCGAAGGTGTGTTGAGAAAAGGGGAGCGATTCCGGTTTATGGCCAATGACATGGAGTATAATGCCGAAGATGTAGGCTATTTGCGCATGAGTTATGAGCCTACTCAGGAGCTTCGGGCTGGTGATGTAGGCTATGTGATTGGAAGCGTTAAATCACTTCAAGATGTGCGTGTGGGGGATACCATTACCCATGTAAAGAATGGGGCTACGGTGCCTATTCCTGGTTATCAAGAAGCCAAACCGATGGTATTTAGTGGGATTTTCCCGACTCAATCGGAAGATTTCGAGGACTTACGGTCGGCCTTGGAAAAGCTCCAACTAAACGATGCCTCCTTGACCTATGAGCCTGAAACCTCTAAAGCCTTAGGCTTTGGTTTTAGGGCTGGTTTCCTTGGTTTGTTGCATATGGAGATTGTTCAAGAGCGTTTAGATCGAGAGTTCGACATTGACATTATTACCACGGTGCCTAATGTTCAGTACGAGGTTGAGCTCGAAGATAAATCAAAGATTAGGGTGGATAACCCTAGTCAGATGCCCGAAGTAGGAGAAATCAGTACTATTTATGAGCCGTACATTAAGGCTAATATCATCACACCAGCGGAATACATTGGTCCTATAATGAAACTTTGTCAGGAACGACGAGGCATTTATGTGAACCAGATGTTCATGCAAAATAACCGGGTGGAAATAACCTATGAACTACCCATGGCCGAAGTTGTTTTTGATTTTTATGATCGCCTGAAATCTGGCACTCGTGGTTATGCTTCGTTGGATTATGAATTCATTGAGTACCGGCCAGGCCAGTTAGTGCGGTTGGATATTTTGTTGAACGGAGATCAGGTAGATGCATTGTCGTCCATTTCGCACAGGGATAAGGCGTACTATCAAGGACGAAAAGTGTGTGCTAAATTAAAAGAACTTATTCCCAGACAACAATTCGAAGTGGCGGTACAGGCAGCCATCGGTTCTCGTATTATTGCTCGTGATTCAGTTCGAGCACTTCGTAAAGATGTTACGGCGAAGTGTTATGGAGGGGATATTTCTCGTAAACGAAAGTTACTCGAGAAACAAAAAGAGGGTAAGAAGCGGATGAAGCAGGTGGGTGCAGTGGAAATTCCACAGGAAGCTTTCCTAGCGGTTCTATCCATGGACGACGATGACCGGTAATCACAAATAAGAACTACAGCTATACAAGCCACTATGTCTACTATGTTGAATACAGAAGAATTATTACACAGCAAAACCTCGTTCTTACACTCATGCAAGACAGCCGTAGCGGTTTTTTTTCTCATCATGCTGGTAAGTACCTCCAATATTAATGCCCAATTTGAGGAGCCTGTGATAAAAAAAGTGTCAACAGAAGATGCGGCAGCCTTTGAAGCAGAGTTTAAAGACATTAAATGGACAGGGCAGGGATTCAACTACAATGAGTTAGACCGTGTGCCAGCTATTGAATTACGCGCGCGATTGGAATCCGTATTTGGAGAACCCACAAAAACTATAGAGGATATTGTCGAGCGAGGGAAGCTAAGAGCGGGTAAAGCCATACAATTTGAGTATTGGTTTATTGTAGATGGCGAGATACCCATGATGATTTTAGATTTGGATGGTCCTTTTGCGGATGGGTTGGTGTATGTTGGTGCAAGTCGCTACATCGATTTAATGCCAGCAGTTAAACGGAGTTTGACAAGGCAGTTATTGGAAACCGAGCCAAAAGCCTACATAGATTATTTTTATTCTCCAGAACGTGAGCAGTGGTACGAAGTTCGTTATCAGAATGGCGAGTACACTAAGAAAGAAGTGGATAAACCCTCTCATATACGATTGTATTAAAGCCACGAACCAAGTATAATGTCCAGGTATATCGTTTGGCTTGAATGGCCAATTTGCCGTATACATGAAATACTGCAACAATCACTAATAGCCTCATAGTATTGGAAACTTCCCATTCTTCTCAAGATCCTGATTCATCATCTGCTAAAAATGCGGGTAAATCCAACCAAGAACTCCCCACAAAATCAGTGCTTCGCGAGTGGCTAGATGCCTTTGTTTTTGCCTTCGTCGTGGCCGCAATTCTTCGGGCTTTTTTGTTTGGCTCGTATAAAATACCTACTGGATCTATGGAGAAAGATCTGTTGATTGGGGATTTTTTGATTGTTTCCAACGCCGCCTATGGTGCCCGTACACCCATGTCTCTTTGTGTGCCATTTACCCAATGGTGTTTACCAGGCGTCACCTTGCCTTTTACCCGATTGCCTGGTTACCGTTCAATTGCTCGGAACGACGTATTTGTATTTAATGTGCCTTGGGAAGTAAAACCTATATCCCAAAAAACAAATTATATTAAACGAGCGGTTGGAATTCCTGGTGATACCCTTGAGTTCAAAGACAAAGTATTGTTTGTTAATGGAGCGGCTGAACCTACTCACGATGGGGTTCAGAAATTCCACACCTTGGTTTTGAAGGAAGGCGTTAGGCTGACTAATGCAAAAATGGAAGAAATTGACGCAGGAACCATAGGCGCTAGTAGTCGCTATTTTCAGCAGGTATCTAACGTTGAGTATCGAGTAAATTTAACCGATGATGCAGCCCAACAAGTGGCTTCTTGGGCTGAAACTGACACACTATACCCTACCGTTATCCCTACCAATCAAGTGGTTTCTGCCTATACCCAAAGTGCAGGTTATTTTTCTAGAGCATTCAATAATCCAGATCATTTTGGGCCTGTTGTAGTTCCTTTTGAGGGTCAAGAAGTTGTATTGAATGCATCAAATTGGCCTGTTTACAAAGACCTGATTGAGCGCTATGAGCATAATGAGGTGCAAACTCAGGGCGGGGTTTTCGTTATAAACGGGGAGCAGACGAATCGCTATGTTGTTCAGCAAGATTATTACTTTGCCATGGGGGATAATCGCGACTCCAGTGAAGATTCTAGGTTTTGGGGTTTTGTACCCAAAGATCATGTGATTGGCAGGGCAGGTATTGTCTGGATGTCATTGAATAATGGCCTGCCAAGAATGAACCGGTTTTTTCAGATCATCGACTAGTTTCAGGACATCGACTAGCTCTGCTGATTGAATAGCTTTGATCATTGAATGCTCTGCTCATTGAATGTTTCATTCCATGGAAGCGCTCTAGCGTAACCTAAGCAATACTCTTTCCCCGGGGAGCTCCTTCCCGTATGGCTAATTGTCCGCATCCGGCATCAATATCATCACCCCGGGATCGACGTACGGTAGCTCGAATTTTGTGCTTGGACAATCGGTTCATGAATCGATCTAGTCTGTCTTCGCGCGCTCGGTGAAGGGCCACTCCGGCTACATTATTGTACATAATGATGTTCACTTTGCTTGGAGCCCACCCTACAATGGCGGCAAGTGCATCGGCGTCTTCTATTGTATCGTTGAATTCGTCGAATAATAGATATTCGTAGGTGATGGCCCGTTCGGTCGCTTGATAATAGTATTGGACCGCCTGCTTTAGTTGAACCAGGTTCATGGAGCTGTTGATGGGCATGATTTTATCGCGCTTATCATCAATGGCGGCATGAAGTGAGATGGCAAGATTAAACGGCTGCTCTTCGTCAGCTAATTTTTTTATTTGTTTGGTGAGTCCTACGGTAGATACAGTGATCCGTTTTGGAGATAACTCAATACTGAGAGGATCGGAAATGATGGAGGCTGACTGGGTGATGGCT